>Ga0315338_1003122_pt1 | contig 14986 bp, 10 predicted proteins | sample ASW8metaG_FD_204518 | JGI IMG/M metagenome (GOLD analysis project Ga0315338, IMG submission 204518) | Ammonia-oxidizing marine archaeal communities from Monterey Bay, California, United States - ASW #8 | ecosystem: Environmental > Aquatic > Marine > Coastal | place: USA: California | collected... | reverse complement strand
AATTATCCCCCCCGGTGGGCCAGTTTGGCAAGCAGGTTTTTAAAAATATATGCGAAAATTGCGCATCTCGTCTGGCCACTAAAAATTTGATCGCCTTAAAGGTCGCTTGATTACAAAGCGGAAGCGGTCCGATCGCCGGCATTTCAAAACCGCCGAACAGATACCACTAGTGGTCGATGCGGAGCGCATTGTGCGCGTTGCCGAACTGGGTGGCTCTTCAATGCGAGCTGCTGAAGTCGATCCGTTCTATGATCCGCTGGAAGATACGCTTGATGACCTGGCGAGCGAGTGGTCAGGGGCGAGTGAAGATGAAGATCGACTCGTGTGGGGTGAGTGATGCAGTCCGCCATCATCCGCTGTTGTTTAATATCAATTGCCCACACTTGCAAAACTTACGGATCGTTGTAAGGTGCATTTGACACACAGTTTTTGAGTGCCAAGGCTGCATCTCTGGAGCGACACCGCGGCCTGCAAGAAGAGGTGCCTTTCTCTGGAGGTTCCTTTATTAACTTTTGCTGAGCATTTGAGTTGTGTTGCTTTTGTCGCGGAGGGACGATGGTGAGTGTCCTCGGAATGCCCCGTGTAGAATGTTCTTTTCTTTCTAACGCGGAGCAGTTCTAATAAGATGTCTGGGTAGCCCACGTCAACATGAGGCAATTTGATGAGTCGGCGTCTAACTCTAAAAGAGGCTGCGTTGCCTGAGGGTGCTGCACTAGTCCAAATGTGTCGCCAGATCATTGCCGATGGCAAGATCGATTTAGGCGAAATAAAGGAACTGCGCAGCTTTCTGCAGGACCACAAAGATGCAAGCTCAGTGCCAGCTATACCATATCTTCATGAACTCATGACGAGGATCACTGCCGATAAAAAAGTTGATCGTAAAGAACTTAAAGAGCTTCAAATCGCAATTCACGCTGTGCTGCCCGATGTCTCTAACACCTCTTCCGGAAAGCATTCGCAAGCTCATCAAGAATCATTAGCTGCTGTGAGCAATCGGGAAACCCAAGAGTGCTATGACTGTGGAGAGATTATCACAGATTCACGGTTAAAGAGAAGAGGGAGGGATGGCAACTATTACTGTAGTCCTTGTTATAGGCGGATTCAGAGTACCGCCATGAAGACAAAATCGCTAGAGCGATCAGTCCAAACAAAACAATCCTCAGCGACGAAAGCGCCCGTTCGCAAGGTTAACAAACAGGTTTTTAAATGTGATGGGTGTGGTGAGATGAAATCTCGTAAAAACTATACGGTCCCAACCCCCGAAGGTCGGATATTTTGTATAGCATGCGGGGTTCCAAGTCGTAGTGCGTGGAAGAAGATTTCTGGGCACCCAGCGGCAGTACTGTTATCTTTTATTGTTCTTTTTGTCGGCATACTCATATTTTGTAGGGCAATATTATGATTCGTTTCATTTAGTGTAAATGTGTATACGAGCAAATATCTCATGTGCCGTTTCTCGCGATGATTTCTTTTTTGTTTGGGTAGGGAGTAACAAACAGTCATGGATAATGAAGACCGATTAAATTGGCTTAATGTGCAGACCGGTGCTAAAGGCATTATGGACGCGCATAATGCTAAGCGTCAGCAGCAAAAACTTGATGCTATCCTTGACGAGTTGAAGCGACAGCGAATGGGCCCGAAATGCCCCGTATGTAAAGGGCCGTTGGAAAAAGAGCATCAAGGACGAAAATGCATGCACTGTACGGAGGATATATGTTGGGTTCACGGCGTGCCGTGTGTGCCAGCAGATGAACAACGACTCCTCGCCGAGTTCAAGCAGATTGAAGAGGAGAAGCTCGCGAAAGAGCAAGCAGAAAAAGAGAAACGTGCTCGTGAAGAAGAGAAGGTGCTCGCAAAAAATCGCGAAATAACAGAGAGAAGTGCTCTTGAACTGGCAAATCGCCCGTTTTGCTTTCGTTGTTATCGCCAAAAGGGGTTGGGTAAATGGGCAATCCTTGACTCAGATGAGTTTGATGAAAATGCCGTCCGTGATAAAACGACCGTCCGAGGGTCGGTAAACTACTGTACTAAATGCTACAGTGAAGCGTATCCTTCATGGTTCGTTTTTTCTTCGCTCGCCCTTTCTTTTGGGGTATTGTTGGCACTTTTAGGTTATGCGGTGGACGCGGCATTTTAAAGAGCCAGTGCTTCGCGAGTATTTGGTGTTCATAAAACATGCGTAAGTAAATAGGACTTTAGCGCAGCGATGATCCTTTCCTGTTCAGAAGTTGTTTGCTCTCGACATCCTGGCGGGTGAAACGACCGACACACCCGAGGATGAAGACAGGCTCATCTGGGGCGAGTAACGCTTACCGCGATTACTCGCAGTTGTTTAACTTATGTTGCGTGCACTTGCAAAACTTACGGATCGTTGTAAGGTGCATCAGGCACACAGTTTTTGAGTGCTAAGGCTGCATCTCTGGAGCGACACCGCGGCCGAAAGAGGAGGTTCGAATCCTCTGGGGTATCCTTTTTTAACGCGCACTTTTAACTCGCACTGAGCGTTGGATGTACGCAACCCACTGGCGCTTTGGTGGCGCAATCACTGTTACCGCCTGTCCCGTATTTACAGGACGCCAGCTCTGTTGAATGCCGGTTGTCCGGATGTGTGCCTCTCAGGGCCGCCTGACGGGCGAGGAAGCAGGCCCAGGCGCCAACTCGCTCGGTTCCTTGAGCAGGTGGAACAGGTCGCTCTCGGTCGAGAGGATCAAGCGGGTATCGGAGCCAAACGTCTGTTTGAAGACCTCCAGACTCCTGAGGAACTCGTAGAACTCGGGCGATTTGCCATAGGCCTCGGCGGTCAACTGGATGACCTGGGCGTTGGCGTCACCGCGAATTTCCGCCGATGCTTTTTCCATTTCTCCCTCGATCTGATCGAGCTCCTTCTGCGTTTGACCGAGGATCTTATTCTTTTCCTCCATCGCCTCTGAATCGTAGAGCCGCGCGATCCGCAGACGTTCTGAGATCATGCGTTCGTAGACCGCCTGTCTCACCGACTCGACATAGTTGACCCGTTTGATACGGACCTTGACCAATTCCATGCCGTAGGACTCCAAGTCGACGCCGCTGAGAATGTCTCTTTCCACATCATCGCGGCCTCCCCCTGTGACCGGATTGTCCGCACGGCGCTGAAGTTCTTCGCTCTCATAAACGAGAGGTGTGTTCGACTTGCGGACGACGTCGATCAACTTGTGGCGGGCGACGACATCCCGGACGGCCGAATCGACCAGATCGTCCAAAATTTTCTGTCCCCGCTGTTCCGTCCGCAACTTCACAAAAAACTTCAGCGGGTCGACAATTCGCCACCGCGCCCAGACATCGATATCGATTCGCTTCTTGTCTCGAGTCTGCATGCTTTCCGGGTCGCCATCCCAGGGGAGCAACCGTTTCTCCAGGTAGTGGACTTCCTGAATAAAGGGGATCTTGAAGTGCAGGCCGGGTTTCTCAATCGCTCCCATCGGTTTGCCGAATTGCGTGATCACGGCCAGTTTTCCTTCTTCAACCGTGTACGCGCTGGAGTACAGACAGGCACCGCCAATCGCGAGCATCGCAATGACAACAGCAAGCGTCCAAATCTTGATCATGGAACTTCTTTCCCGGCGGGTGTCTCTGCGCCCTGATTCAGATTCAACAGGGGTACCATCCCGCGAACAGACTCGTCGATGATAATTTTGCTGCCCACGGTTGCCAAAATCTCTTCCATCGCCTCCAGGTAGAGTCGTTTTCTGGTAACCTCCGGTGCTTTCTCGTATTCGGCCAGTTGGGCAAGGAACGCATTGACCGCTCCGGTCGTTTCCAGCACTGCCCGATTCTGATAGCCTTCGGCCTCGGCAATCGCTTTTTCCTTTGCGCCGCGGGCGGCGGGGATTTTACTGTTCCGCTCACCCTGCGCTTCGTTCACCACCCGTTCCTTCTTCTGTCGGGCGCGATTGACCTCCTGAAAGGCGTCCTGGACTTTTGCCGTGGGAGGCGCGGTGGTCTGCAGTTTGACGGTGACGATATCGACGCCCGCCTGGAAGTCGTCGAGTTCCGCCTGGATCAGCGTCTCGGCATCCTTGGCAATCTGATCGCGTCCGATGGTCAACACGAAGTCGATACTCGAATCGCCTACCAGTTTCCGCATCACCGATTCGGAGATGTCGCGAATCGTATCGGGCACTGCCGGGTTCACCTCGTAATCTTCCCCACCCGACAACGTCCACGGGGTGACAACTTCGGTCCCTCCGACTTTGAACAGATACTCCCCCGAATCTTTCACGCGATACTGTACAATCCAATCGACGTGCCCCAGATTCAGGTCGCCGGTCAACATCTCCGCGACCCCCAGGTCTTCCTTGGATGTATTGGAATAGAGCGTCTTGCGGCCCGGTTGCCTAGTTGCGAAGCCAAACTCCAAAACCTGGATCCGCTGTACCGGAACCTGGTAGACCTTGTCGATCGGCCAGGGCAGTTTCCAATGCAGACCGGGCATTGCCGTGTCTATTGTTTTACCGAACCGCAACACGACCCCTTCGTCGCTGGCATCGACGCGATAAAACATCGACACGACTGCCAGCACTACGCCGAGAGCAAGAACCGCAAAGAATATCCGCCAACTCCACGCCGATATTTCATCCCACGGGATGTCGTTTCGATCAAAGGATATGTTTCGCCGACGGCCGTATTGATCGGGCGGAGACATGGCTTGACGCCTTCTATCGGTTTCTTCGAGGATGGTTGCCAGGTACTGCAAACCTGTCTGTCGGTTGTCGCAGTGCCATGCAATGGAGCGATCCTATTTATACGAAGTCGCGCTACGAGATACAATGATGGCAAAGACCGCCTATTTGCCGAGTTATTCGCAGCGACAAAAATGACCGATAGAGAGTCATGAAACCATAATGCGGCAGCTATTCGCCATTTCTGCCTGCTTGCTGCTCGCGACCCACGTTGCCGCCAAACCGCTGCCCGAAAAGATCGCCCTGTTCCGTGCGGGATGGGTGTCCGCAACTGCACCCCTAGCTCAATTGGATAGAGCATCGGTCTACGGAACCGAAAGAGGAGGTTCGAATCCTCTGGGGTGTCCTTTTTAGCTCTTGCCGAGTGCAGAGTGTACTCGCATCATCTCTGGCGGCCACACTCTCTCTGCCGCCTCAAAATCCGGTAGTTACCGGAAATGTACCCGCCGATTTTTTGGCAGTTCCGCACGCGCCAGTGAATAGAGGAGCACCTGGCTCGTAGGAGAGATTTTGTGCAATGCATGAATGAGGTGCATTGTGAACAATCGCAACTGTTTCATAACGCTAAATCCCACCAAGAAGGGACAAAATCTGCGATGCGGTCAGCGGCGACGTTACACGGGCGGCCAAAACCGGCCGCGTCCCACCCATCAAAGTCAATGTTTGCACCCCCGCCGGGGGGGCAAAGATCATTGCTTTTTGTGCAGTTTTCTGCTAGATTTGTAAAAATCGGTTGCGCGAAACGCTTCTGAGGCAAGGTGTTAGCAGCCACTTTTTTGTGTTGGAATCCGGTATGGCCAGTTGGGTTGAGGCGGGGGCTAATGATGGGCAATAGATCGTGGCTTGCTGGCTTGGCCAGTAAGATATTTCTGCGCTACCGTTCTCGTGCAAAGACGACCACATCCTGGCATCAACCAAGCACGATTCTGTCTTCTGAGACCCTTGAACCGCGTCAGCTGCTCACCGCCAATTTAGGTCTCGGCGGGCAAGACCTTGTCGCGAGCGCGTCGCTAAACAGTTCAAGTACGACGACCAATAATCTCCCTGAATTGCTTCCATCGCAATTCATTGTCGAACACAACGCAGCGACAAACACACTCGTCGGCACAATTCGTGGCACAGATGCCGATGGCGAAACCCTAAGTTACGCAATCGTTTCTCAACCGAATGGAGATAGCGATGCCAACGATCCGTTCGTGATCGCAAATACAAATCAACTTCTTCTCAATGATGTCGATGATTTAGGCGACGGTAGTCAACTCAGTACCATTGACGTGGATGTGCGCATAAGCGATCCCCATGGCTACACCGACGTGACCATCCAGGTAGTGGTTATTCCGACAGACAACGGACCTGATTTTGCCGACACGAATTTCTCTATTACTGAAAACGCTGCTGAGGGAACCACTGTCGGTGTGCTATCTTCGTCTAACGCCGGTGCTCCGGTAGGAGCGCGCGGCCCGGCAATCATCCTCGATGACGGGGATAGCGGCTTTAGCCAGAGCGGTTTTGACTACTTTGCCAATCCGGGGCTAGCCGGCTATGAGACCGACTGGCACCGGAAAAAGGCGAACGCTGGGTCTGGCGAGGCCCAATGGCACTTTACCGGCCTGGCGGACGGCGAATATTACGTGAGCACTACCTGGACCGACAAGAGCAACCGGGCCACCGATGCCCCGTACACCATCGAAGATGGCGCCGGCACCCACCTGGCAAGTGCGTCTGTCAACCAGCGGCATGCTCCCGCCTCGTTCGAGGAAGATGGCAACCATTGGGAGAATCTGGGCATCGTGCACGTCGATAGTGGTGAGTTGGTCGTAAAGCTCAACGAATCACCCGGCGCTACCGGCCAGGTAATCGCCGATGCCATTAACATTGAGATTGTCTCCTATTCTATTGTTAATAACTTTAATTTGGATAACGATGGAAACGATGCTTTCCGTCTGAATGGCGATCAAATCGTCGTCAATGACAGCGACGACCTGGACTTCGAGAGCGCCAACACCATTCAACTGATTGTACGAGTCGTCCTTGATGCAGCCCACAGCAGCTATTCGAAGGTGACCATCAACCTAGAAGACCAAGACATTGAACGAAACCTCTCCGATTGGAGCAGTACCTCCGGATGGGGAACGCTCAACATCGCAGATATTATTGAAACCGCTACGGGAACCCGTCCATCACAGGCAGAACTTTTTGGCGATGGATTCGGTCAAAAACACTGGAACGTCAATAGCGTGGGTGCTCCCGATGCGTGGCAAGCCGGTTACACGGGCGAGGATATTGTCGTTGCAGTGATCGACAACGGCGTCGACTACACACATCCGGATATCCAAAACAATATTTGGATCAATCAGCACGAGGTTCCTAGCAGTATAGCGGCAAGCGTCGATACGAGTGGCGATTCAAAAGTCTCTGCTAGCGAAGTGATTGCTTATATGCAATCTACCGGTGGTGGCGATCTCAATAGCGATGGGGCTGTCAATTTGATTGATGCGATCGATCATGCGTCTCCCTTTATGGACGGCTCCGATAGCAGTCAGGATGTCAACACGATGGTTGACGATCTATTTGGTTGGAGTTTTAAGCAACTCAATCACAACACCTACCAGTATGGTACGAACAACCCGGCGCACCAGGTGAAATCCTCTGGGGGCGTAGGCAAGGAGCAATGGCATGGAACCCATATTGCAGGCACGATTGCCGGCACGGGCACAAGCGCCAACGGAGTACGTGGGATCGCACCGAGTGCGCAAATTATGCCTGTCGTTGTCCTTGATGCAGCAAACTTTGGATGTTCGGACACCGACGTCTACAACGGGGTGAAGTACGCGGTCGACAACGGCGCAGATGTGATCAATTTATCCATCTACTGGAGCGACAACAGTTATCGTTCCAGATCGATGCCCAAGCTTGATGCAGCAATCGAATACGCAATCGCTAACGATTGTTTTATTGCGATTTGCGCCGGAAACGATAGTAATGGATCGCCGGATAGGCCTGGGTCCGCGATCAATACCACGGGGGGTGTCGCAGTTGGTGCCACGCAAAAACGTGGTTCCGGCGGTGACTTTGATGGCAATAGCCACGTCAATGTGGCCGACCTGATTGCACCCTCGTCCATTTTTATCGACGGCGTTGACCATGACGGATTAACATTCGATGGAAACGTGGACAATCTGATTAATCAGGCGGTTCTTACCCCGGCTTCCGTGACGGCCATGGACTTTAACAATGACAGCCATGTCTCGGCCGCAGAGATTAAACAATATTTTTCTGATAATCAACATGACCTAAATGCTGATCAGAATTATGATCTCGCCGATGCAATTCTAGACACATCACTCTTCGTCGGCGGATCGGCCGAACTTCTTTTTAATCAGAGTGAAATTCCTTACTGGATATTTCACACCGAATTTGACCGCAATGCTGACGGCCAACTCACAACGTCCGAACTTACAGATCTTGTGACCGAATGGGCCGATTACACCAATCCCCGTTTCAACAACAAATCGGGCAGCACCAGGATGCCTTATCTCACTGCCCCCGGTGTAAACATATACTCGTCCGTACCGGGCGACCATTACGCTAGAGAGAAGGGAACATCCATGGCCACGCCGCACGTGGTCGGCGCAGCGGCACTCCTGCTTTCAGCACGCAACGATTGGTCACAACAATGGAACCAGACGCAACTTGAGAAAATCATCACACTAACCGCTGATTCGCATCGCTACGACGGCGACGGAACCGATGGAGGAGGCAGTGGAAACAGCTACGATGGTCCGGCGGTGTCATCGAATGGTAATATCGACAATCACTCGCCACCTGATTTTTCAGACCAGACATCCAATGTGCACAATGAACATAGTGGCAGCGGGGGAAGCGTCCATGAACTTTCGGCCTCCGATGCAGATGGCAACTCGCTGAGCTATCTCCTGGTCGATTCCACGGTTCCCGATGTTGATGGTGACGGCATTCCTGCAATTGTGGTTGATGGAAATCACCTCATCATCAACGATCCAGATGATATGGACCATGAGCATCATGGCGATTCATTCGACGTTAGCGTTGTGGTACTCGACGGTACGCATTCAGCGATGGCGACAATCACTATCCAGCTTAACGATGTCAATGAAATACCGCAGGTCAACACACTTGCAGAACATGTTGGCATACTGGATACCGGATTGGTGCTTGAGAATTCTGGCGATAGGTATTTGTATATTGCCGATTCAGATGACGAAGAAATGCTTACCGAGTTGCACCTGGTCATTGAAAACGATCAAGGGACAATGCAACTCGACAATGCCGACGCAAACAACTTGGCGACATTTACCGGAAACGGCACCTCCTATGTAACATTGGTTGGAACGGTATCCGATATCAATCAGGCACTTCACGGTATGTCGCTCGAGCATGGCCCCGGTATTACCGCGTTTGATCTTGAATTTCGGATATCCCAGGACACTGGACAGTCAGAGGTAGTCACCGTTGTTCCGGTGTCCTTTGTTGGGAACGTCATCGGCAATACAATCATCGACAATAGCGACCCTGGATTTAGCCAAACTGGCTTTACTTATCAAAATAATGTCGAAGTGTCGTCGGCCTACAATGGCGATAACTACAACGTACGTTACGGGAGCAACGGTGACTTGGCCAGTTGGAATTTTGGTGGCCTGGAGGATGGCACCTACCACGTGATGGCCACGTGGGCCCACAAATACAATAACAAATACAATGCAACAGCTGCGCCATTCCAGATGCTTGATGCAGGGGGTAACGTCCTCTCTTCGGTAAGCGCGAATCAGCGGATCGCTCCTGACCAACACGAGGTAAGCGGCAGCTTTTGGAACACACTCGACACCGTCTATGTGGCTGGCGGCCAATTGACCGTCACGCTTGGAGCCTCGGCGACGACAAATATGTATTCGGTTGCCGATGCCATCTGCATCGAACAGATAGAACAGCCAACACCCACGCTCGTCGTACAACTCGCCGAACCAAGTGTCAGTGAAAATATAGGCACCGTCAGTGGCATTGTCAGTCGCGGCGCGGAGACAACCGGCGACCTGGTGGTCGCACTGGATTCAGACAGTACTTATGCAGGAACCGTCCCGGCGACCGTCACCATTGTGGATGGGTCCGGATCGGCAGCCTTTACGCTGACTGTGGTTGATAACGCCATTATCGATGGAGACAAGTCGATAGGCATATTGGCGACCGCGGGTGGCTTTGTGGCTGGCTCTGTGTCCTTGGAGGTGGTGGACGACGATGTCACGATCCTGTTTGCCGATAATGGGGACGAAGGATTTACGGCCGATGCGCGTTTCAAGTCCGGTTCGCGCGGTGGTGCCTACGGCAGCGATGTCCACTGGCAGCGGGGCGGCAGCGGTGAGGTGAGTTGGACCTTTACGGGCCTGGCTGAAGGTGAGTACTTCGTCGCGGCGACCTGGGCCTACAAGTACAACAATAAATACAACTCCGAAAAAGTCCCCTTCAGCATCACCAATGGCTCGGGCAACTTGCTGGCGACCACCACGGTCGATCAGACGCAGACGCCGGGCGACTTTACCGATGGCGGCTACGGCTGGAACGATCTGGCGCCGGTCCACATCAACGATGGCACCCTGGTGGTCACCATGGGGGCTGCCCCCACGAATAACTATGCGGTGGCCGATGCGATCCGTATCGAGCTCAACGAATCGGCGGCTCCTTCGCTATTGGTGCTCCTCGACACGCTCTCGGAATCTGCCGGGGCATCCACAGGTACGGTCGTGCGGACCGGAGAGACGAGCAGCGCTGTGACCGTGAATCTGACCAGCAACAATCCGGCCACGGCGACCGTCGAGGCGACAGCCAACTTCCTTGCCGGTGAGAGCACGGCCACCTTCACGGTGACCCCCGTCGACGACTCGGCTCCGGACGGCGTGCAGCAGACTACGATCGAAGCCACCGCAGTAGGCTATACAGCGGGAACGGCCGTCATGAAGGTCGAGGATGACGACGCTCTGGAAGTGATCGTGATAGACAACAGCGATAGCGGCTACGGCAGCAAGGGTTTCCGCCACAACTCCAATAAATACCTCAGTGAAACGTATGGTGGCAACAACGACATTTTGAAGGGTGGCCAGGAAGGGGATGAGGCCAGTTGGAGCTTTACGAGTCTGGTCGACGGTGTCTATCATGTCTCGGCCACCTGGAACCACCAGTACAACAACAAGTACAACGCGACCGATGCGCACTACAGCATCACCAATGCCGCTGATGAAGCGATCGGCAGTGCGGTGATCGATCAGACCAGTGTCCCGAACGAGTTGTTAGACGGCGGCATCGGCTGGAACACACTCGATACGGTGACCGTGACCGGTGGCAAGTTGGTCGTGACTCTCACTGGGGGCAGCAATCCGAGTCAGCGCACTATCGCCGATGCCATTCGCATCGCCCGCGTCGACAGCGTGGGCGGCTCTTCCATGCAATCGGCTGCTGCCGATCCCTTCTATGATCCGTTAGAGGATACGCTCGATGCCCTGGCCACCGAATGGGCCGGTGCACTTGACGATGAAGACCAACTGATCTGGGGTGAGTAGGCTATACCGCGATTGCTTGCTACTCTCCGGCATCAATTGCCTCCACTTGCAAACAATTCGATCGCTGTAAGCTGCAATTCTCACGCAGTTGTTGAGCGCCAAGGCTGCATTTCTGGAGCGACACCGCAGCCGAAAGAGGAGGTTCCTTTCTCTGGGGTGTCCTTTTTTAACTCTTGCCGAGCGCGCAGGGTACGCTCAACGTTTTGAAGTGCTTGTTTGCTTGACACGCTGCCTTGCATTTCGGCCTTTACGCTGTTTGCGTTTGTTCTTTGGCTTTCCATCCGAGGTGCTTGCTTGTGCAAACGAGCGCGTCGAGGAACGACGTGAGGATGACCGCCTCGCTGTCGATCGAGGCGTCGAGCTGCCCTTCGCATGAGGTGTCGACGAACGATGCTGCTGCTCGGTGGGGGCCTGCGAATGATCCATAATCAAGCGGACGCTGCTTCCCAGTAATTTTTGAATTTCTCGTAATTCTCGCCGCTCACCCTCAGTGCAAAATGAAATCGCAATGCCGCTCGCCCCGGCCCGCCCGGTGCGCCCAATGCGATGGACATAGCTTTCCGGGTCCATCGGGATATCAAAGTTGATGACATGGGTAATGCCGTCGACGTCAATGCCTCTTGCTGCGACATCGGTGGCCACCAAAACCTGAACCCGGTATTTTCGAAATGCCTCGAGAGCACGCTGCCTGGCATTTTGCGATTTGTTGCCGTGGATCGCCGCCGTGTTAATGCCGCTTTGATCTAATTTTCGGGCGACCACATCCGCCCCGCGTTTTGTTCTTGTAAACACCAATACCTGACCAGCGTCCTCGGCAGCCACAATTTTACGCAAGGATTCCTGCTTTTGATCGCGGCGGAGAAAAAGAACTTTTTGCTCAATTTTATCAACGCTCACCGAATTCGACTGAATCTTCACGTTGACCGGTTGTGTGAGCATGCGCTTTGCAAGGTCGACAATAGTCGGTGACATCGTTGCCGAATAAAAGAATGTTTGACGCTTGCGAGGAAGTCGAGAGAGGATCCGTTTGACGTCGGGCAAAAACCCCATGTCGAGCATTCGGTCCGCTTCGTCGAGTACGACCATTTCAATTTGAGCTAGATTAATGTGGCCTTGATCCATCAAGTCGAGCAACCTTCCCGGCGTGGCAACAAGAATATGCGCCCCACGGTTCATGGCACGCACCTGAGTTGCTTGTCCCACTCCGCCGTAGACGAGTGCCTGACGCAACTTGAGGTGTTTGCCATAGGTGGAAAAACTACTTGAAATCTGAATTGCCAATTCGCGCGTGGGAGCCAAAACCAGTACAAATGGACGTTGAGAGACGGCCTTTCGATTTCGTTGGCCAAGGTGGTTGAGAATGGGTAACGCAAATGCCGCAGTTTTTCCGGTTCCCGTCTGGGCACATCCCAGTACATCGCGACCGGAAACTGCGACAGGAATCGTCTTTGCTTGAATCGGCGTAGGGGTTTTGTATTGTTCGTCCTTCAGTGCCCGCTGTAGCGGAGCAATCAGGTCCATTTCTTCAAAAGTCTTCAACTGCATCTCCTCGGTAAGTGTGTTTTATCATTCGGGTCGCGTTCGACCTTTTTAAGTATTTTCTTTTGACAAATATATTTCGATGAAGTGATAAAGCATCGCGCTCTGATTGAAGCGAGCATGCCTTCACTACATCGATAATGGACGCGTCGATGATGGACTCATAGAAGTGCTGCACGAGATCGCGCAAAACCCCCAATGAATCATCACAGACATTGTCCGAGTACATCGGTAGAACCTCAAAAAAGGCTCAGCGCGATGCGATTCCCGTACAATGCCAATTCACGGGGAACTCTGGACAAGCAAGAAATTCACAGAATTCAGTGCGTTTTTAAAACGCCTGCAGCTTTCCAGAGCGGTTGATGCAACCGATTAGTTGGCAGCAAAGTGCATGCATGGTTTTCTCGAAATCAAAAAGAGTCTCAAAAAACCAAGCACGACAAGAAAAACGCTTGTTGCTCTTCGCGAAAGCGTTTCTCGCTTACCTCTTGCCACAAAGGTCGATTCTCGTTTGAAAGCACCCTTGTTGCTCTTTCACTCTACGCGATCCATTTAGGCTTGTCAAGGTAACGGCTACGCAAGTCCTGGTTGCCCTAATAAAACATGCAATCCTCAATTCTTTGCATGGCCAGCTTGACCGTAAAAGAGACCCCAACGTAGAACCCGAGAAACTTAGAAAGCGTCCGGCGGCAATTGAGGCGAAAGGACGGTACAATGCTTGCCGATACGGGGTCTATTTCGCTTTTGCCGCGATCACTCACGATTGCTTAACTGTTATCGCATCCGCTAACAAAAAACAGCGTTCGTCATAAGCTTCGATTCAGAAGCAGTGTTTGAGCCGCTAAGTAGCACATCCACAGCGACACCGCGGCCGCAAGAGGAGGTTCGTTTCTGGGGTGTCTTTTTCTTAAGAGATCTCGGGCGAAAAGATTACGCTCTTCTTTTGGAGGAATAGGAGGCCTCGAATTTCTTAAATATACGTGTATACCCGGATTTTCATTTTCGGCATCTTCGGCTTTTGGTTGCGTTGCATCTTTATTCTTTAAAAACGCGATTTAAAATGAGAGTCGTTTTGTTTTCGCATTCAAAAGGGGTAAACGATGATTAAAAAATACAACAACATCAGTCTCGCAGTGGGTGCACCGGGCATCATTTTACAGATAGTGGGATTCGTTATGTCGAGTGGTGAATCTCAGGGGGCAAGTCCTTTGATTTTGTTGGGGACGATTATGCTCATGGTTGGGCTTGGGTATTATGCCGCCGCCAAAGGCAGAAGTCCCTTGTGGTGTTTGGCAGGTTGTGCTGGTATTCTGGGTCTTATCCTGCTTGCCTTGTTAAAGGATCTTGATGAGCAAAAAACGGCAGATGATCACGTTTCATCCTTAGAAACAGAATTGGCTGAAAAACAAAAGCGAATCGATGAAATGAAATCAGGTGACTCATAAGCTACGTTCATACAACAGCCTCTTATTGCACTTCTATGAGTGACCGCGTCAGTAAAGTGCCGTTGGCGTTGGTCCTCTCGCTACTGGCCCAATCGCTACTGGCCCAATCGCAAGCGCGTGCCGAGGAGCCGGCGGAAAAACCTCCAACCGCCGCGCTGCAGTACGCACATGGCGCGATCCGCATTCCCGCGGCGTCGGCCGATGAACCGAATCGGAAGGACGTATCGGCGGCACTGGCACAAAAATATCTGCACGATGCCAGCCTGGCGTGGAACGGCAAACACAAATGCATCAGCTGCCACACCAATGGAACGTACATGGTCGTGCGGCCCGCACTGAGTCAAACGCTCGGCAGGCCGGATGCGGCAAACCGCACATTGTTTCTCGATGAACTTGAGTCGCTCGCGGCCGAGAACCCGAAGAAACTGCAGCGGGGGGTCGTGCCGGCACAGGTCATTTATCTGGCCGCCGGCCTGGCCGAATGGGACGCGCATGTGAGAGGGCAGCTTTCACCTGAGACCGATCAGGCGCTGCGGCTTATGTTCTCACTTCAGCGCGAACACGGCTCGTGGGGCTCGCAGGATTGCTGGCCTCCGTATGAATCGGACGCCTACCACCTTGCAGCAGTCGCCGCCATGGCCGCCGCGAGTGCCCCCGGATGGCTCGAGAAATTGAACGAAGAAGAGGACCAGGAACT
>Ga0315338_1003121_pt1 | contig 14989 bp, 6 predicted proteins | sample ASW8metaG_FD_204518 | JGI IMG/M metagenome (GOLD analysis project Ga0315338, IMG submission 204518) | Ammonia-oxidizing marine archaeal communities from Monterey Bay, California, United States - ASW #8 | ecosystem: Environmental > Aquatic > Marine > Coastal | place: USA: California | collected... | reverse complement strand
TCAAAGATTTCGAGCGTCACGTGCCCCGACTGCTCAAGCTGATAATCGATCGTGATCTGCGTAGCAAACGGATTCGGCGTTGCGACGACGCGGAAACCCTTGGCCGATGTCGCTGGCGGTTCCATCGTCGAGGCGACAGCAGTGATGATGCTGGTGTGCCAGCGGGCGGCATGCTCAAGAAGTCCTGTTTCGTTGAAATGAATCTCGTCCGGTGCCCTCCATTGGGGACCAACGAGGTCGTCGGTCAGAGCGCCTACGAAGTTCAACAGATCAGCGGCGGCTACCTGCTGCTGTGCGTCGACGATGTTCTGGTCGATATTGTCGGGCGGAACGAACGAGACCTGGGCGACTCCCCACGGAATGTCGAAGCCGGCGTCGACTCGGGATTGGGAGATGATGGCCTCGAGCCGTTGTCGGTAATCAGCTGTCGACGTGTTCAGTATGTTGTCCGTTTCGCCCTGGTGCCAGAGAACCGCCCGGGCTCCGCCCGGCCCCAATGCCTTCAAAGCGCCCTTCAGTCGGTCGTAGAGCGGTTGCGAGTCCGGTCCCGGCGCTCCAGGAATCCACTCCTCCACGCTCGTACCTCCCCAACCAACCGACACGAACCCGATTGGCACACCCTGATCGGCTGCCAGGGCATCTCCTAGCGCAGGCCAGGGGGAACCACCCAAACCCGTTGCGATCGGCTGCGGATCTTCGGCGTGACGCCACGTACTCAAGTTGAAAGCCGATACGCGGTCGTCCGCTGCCGCCAGCCTATCGCTGCCGTGATTGGCGGAGTTCGATTGCCCGGCTGTCACGAACACCTCTCCCACGCCAATGCGCTCCACTTTGGCCGTATCGACCGCCGTCTCGCTGACGAGGGACCGAACTTCCACGTCGTACCATCCGCCTTCGAGCGTTAGTGCACCAGCGTAGGCGCCGCCCGATGGGCTCGGATCGATGACTCGCCAGTCGGTTGGCGAACCCACGCTTCCTGGGCGAGGCACCGCGCGTGCTTCGAGGGCAGTGATCTCCGGAGCGACCAATCCTGTGATCGGCACGACTCCTTCGTTTTGCGAATTGCGTTGAAAGACGGCCCGCTGCAGTTTGCCGTCTATCGACAGACCGGACGGTCTGACCAGGACTTGCAGAGTCTTGATCGTGTAGCCCTCAGCGTTGTAAGCAAAAGTCCAATCGGTATTCGCCGCAGGTGCGTTCCCGATGCCGAGATCGCCACTCTCCGAAGGGACTGTTCCGCCCCATTGATTGTAGGCAAAGATCGTCTCTGCAGCCCCGTGGTTGTGGATCTGAAACGAACCGTAGTTGCCGTCCGCGACCTTGGTGTCGCCGAAGTCATAGACGTTGTCGTCCGCATTCGGTATGCCTGCCCCATCGGTGGTCGCGTAGTTGTTCGGCCAGAATTCGATGTTTCCAGCCGTGATTCCCGTTCCGGTGGACACCCCTGCGGAATTGGAAACGATATTCAGATCGGAGACGAGCAGCTGAAAGGCCACGCCCATGCTGGCGATCGGAAGGCCGATGTGGGTAACATTCGTCGTGAAGGCATCCATCGAGACATACGCAAAGACCAGACCATTGCCGTCGTCCAATTCCAGGTAATAGGCGATGCGGTCGAAGGGAGACGTAATGTCCACGGAGTTATCGACCAAGTATGGTACAACCCCGGTCACGTTGTAGCTGGCTTGATTCTCGATCGGCAGCGTGTAGACGAGTTGGTAGGCCTCGGTCGTCACTTCGGGCACATTTCCAAAGACGTCGGCCTGGGCCGACCCCCAACTAGCTGTCGCCAGAAGTAGGACCACCATCCACCGCGCAGCAAGTGGCGGCGAATGCGATGCGTAGCTTGCCATAATGATTCCTAGTCTAAAGGGACGACGGCCAAAGGCCGTTGATCCACACTTGCCAAAGACGCGTGACCGGCACGCAAAATACTGCCTCTGTATTGTAGCAGTAGAGCTGACTTGGGCCACCGGACGACAGCTCTAACGATGTTATCCGCCCACCAGCCGTGCAATCTGCTTCGGGCTGGAGAGTCGTAGGAAAGCCAAGTTCGGGTACTCCGTGGAGTTCATCACCGCCTCATATTTTCGCTTCACCGGGAAGTAGTGACTCACAGACCACCAGATGATGGAGTCACGCGAGAAAAACGCCTTCTTTAGAGACTCCCGGTTTCCCGTCCCCGGCCACAGCTCAGCTCTCGAGAGCGATCGTTGTAGTGCGCGTTTCGTCACTTGATAGGTCGTCGTCGCGAACGGCATGTCGATCCAAATCACTACTTCGGTGCGGCTCCACTTGATCGAAGTTGTTCGGCTGTAGTTGCCATCGAGAATCCAGCCCTCTTCCCGCGTCGTGGTCCGAAGCTTGGCGAAAAACTCGTCGTCCGAGGATTCTGTCCAATTCGGCTTCCAGAAGAGACGATCCATCTCAATGTAGGGGAGCTCTAGCCGTTTCGCCAGGTTCCTGCCAAAGGTGGACTTCCCGCTACCTGAAGTTCCGACAATATTGAAGCGGTTGTAGCGCTTCAGGATGGCGAGTGACGTTTCGTTTGGGTCGAGGACGATCATTACCAAATCATAACCCCCGAAACGGCGATCTGTTTCCACTCGATGTGCCCCACCAGCAATCAGGGCACAAAGGCCAGGTTGGTAAGGCCGGTGCGTCCGCGGCCGCCTCGGGGTTTACGGACTCGGCAGTGCAAATGCGGCAAGCAGAGCGAGACTGTGGAGCAAGTACCCGCCTGCGGCAACTCTGCCGGCACGCCCGCTCAAGTCTAGGCCGAGGAATGAGGAGAATCCGCCACGCGTCTCCTGGCTCCCATCACGATGGATGAGGGTCTTTTCTGAATGAGACTCCAGCCCGAGAACTAGCCCGACTGCATCGTTATGACGCACCGCAACCTGTGTCCCGAATCCCCAGCTCTCAGAACGCCGGGACCAGACCAAGCTGGGTGCCACTTCAAGAGTGAGGGAGGCGGAGACCTCGCGGCCATAGGCTGGTCGGATCGCAAACTTAAAACTCTCGTCGTTGCCAATGTTTGTCGTCATGAGGACGGACCCGAACGCGACGTAGTTTCTGGCATCGAGTGCGCGTCTAAGTCCCACTCCGAGGAATGTGTCGGCGTGTCCTGCCTTCGCATCTCCGTGGGTTCCAGACATCCTTACCAAAGCTCCGGAACGGAGTGTCCAGCGGGCTTTCTCCGCGGCGGCATTCAGTGAGATGTCGGGTTCGAGGAATTGAGCTTGAGCGATAGAGGACTGCAGAAATGCGATAAGGCCGATGACGACAAGAGTCGCCGCACGCGAAACTAGAGTCATACGGAACATCCATTCCTCCAGAAGAACCTCGGTCGAAGTGAGGGGCTCAATCCCGAAGCGGGCCCTCCATCAATGTTACCGCGAACGGTCGGTAGACGTGACCGAAAGGTGTAGGTTGCCTCGAGCCAATCCTCAATCGGTTCAGAGCCGATGCCTCGACCTGGGTCCCGTGTTCGAATACAGTGGGTCTTCCAGAGGTCGGCTCGAGATCGGCTGACGTAGGTGGGTGTCGCCGAATCGCTAACAAGTCCTGGAGCCATGCGAGGTATCAGCTTGAGCCACGGGTTTGCTTCACAGATGTCGCCCCCCTCCTCGGCTTTCTGGAGAGTCTCGTTCTCTCTTGGGTGGTCGCTTCTCCTCCTGCTCCTCTGGGTTGCACCGTCCTCAACCTGCGCGGCTCCCGGCGATCGCGTTTTCGATGAACTTCAGATTCATGAGATCCGCTTCGAGTTCGATCAAGTTGATTGGTATCAAGATCTCGAGCAGAGTTGGGAGGACAAGGAGTACATTCACGCGGCCGTACTTGTGAATGGTCTTTCCTACGACTCAGTCGGCGTTCGCTTCAAAGGATTGACATCCTACCGGCGTTACCCGACGGACAAGAAGCCCTTCCGGATCAAGTTCGACAAATTCAAGGATCACGACTGGGATGGGCTACGAAAGGTAAGCCTCAACAATGGATGGAGTGATCCTACTCTCATCAAAGAGAAGCTACATCTCGACTTTCTTCGCCGGCATCGCTCCGATGGCCCACGCGGCAATTTTGCAAGAGTGTACGTCAATGACACGTACTGGGGTTTCTACTCGCTCGTCGAGCATGTCGACAAGATATTCCTCGAGGACCGTATTGGGAACAACGGTGGTAATCTCTACAAGGCTGACTCAGCCGCGCGACTTCGGTGGGAGGGCCCCGAGCAGCAAAGATACTACGACAACTACGTTCTGAAGACGAACGAAGACGAAAACGACTGGTCGGACCTCGTCAATCTAGTCGACAAGCTCTTCAGCGTCCCGCAGCCTGAACTTCGAGACTCTCTCGAAACGATTTTCAACTCCTCGTCCCACATCCTGGCCTGGTCCGTGAACAACGTGACGCACAACTGGGATTCCTATCTCTCGAACGGTAGAAACTACTACCTCTATAGCAACTCATCGACCGGGCTGTTTGACTGGATCAGTTCGGATGTAAGCCTCACGCTGGGAGGTTTCGGCCGAGGTCCGCATCTCTCGTTGTACGAAACCCCCTCAATTCACCCACTGCACGTCCGCATGCTTCAAGAGCCAAAGTACCGGTCTGAATATGTCACGAATGTGGGGAGACTCGTCCGTCACGATTTCCAGAGTGCGCTTTGGGATCCGCGCATCGACGAACTGGCCGCGTTTATCAGAGAAGATTACTTGGCTGATCCTCGGCGACAGTACAACGATGGCGAATTCACTCAGGGGATTCTGGATCTAAAGGACTGGATTCGAATTCGCGTCGAGGACATCGAGCGCCAGATTGATATTGAGTTGATGGACAAGATCGTTATCAACGAAGTGATGTACGATCCTAATCCCACGTCCGAGGGCGAGGTGGTTGAATATGTCGAACTCTATAACTCGTTACCAGCCGACCAGGACATCGGAGACTGGTCCTTCAACGATGGAGTTTCGCACACTTTTCCACCAGAGACCGTGCTCCCGGTAGACGACTATGCCGTCGTGACGAACAACAGGACCGCTTTCATCGAGCTTTACGGTGAGTTGACACTGCTGTTCGAATGGGATTCGGGCAGGCTCTCGAATGACGGCGAGCGAGTTGCGATAACCGATCGAACCGGACTCGTTATCGACGAAATCACTTATGATGATGGCGGCCAATGGCCGATCGATGCCACCCGAAGTGGCTCTCTTGAATTGATCCACCCTTCGTTCGACAATGATTCCGGAGTTAGTTGGCTCGTCTCGAACCCTGTCCTCGCACCGATCGGGACTCCGGGAGAGCAAAACTCTGCGTTCGCGCCTGACGGGGCCAGTTCGCCCACTATCTGGTCCGAGCCAGAGACTCTGGCTTACGTCGGATTGGAATATGGATATCTGGTTGAAGCCGCCGACGCCGACCGCGATACGCTCACGTTCTCACTGGCTGAAGCGCCGGGCTTCCTCACTATCGACCCTCGCACGGGCCAGGCGAGTGGGACTCCGTCGGCCGCGAACATGGGATCGCACCCAGTCGAGATTCAGGTCAGCGACGGTCGAGGCGGCACAGATCGCCAATCCTACGATCTCGAGGTGATTGAGCCTGATCCTACCTACGGGATCGTGATAAATGAGCTGCACTACAACCCGGCGGGCGCGGATTCGACTGAGTTCATCGAGTTGGTCAACACCGAGAGCTTCGATGTGGACGTAAGCGGCTGGGTCTTCGACGATGGCATTGAGTTTACGTTCCCTCCCGGTTCGATCGCCCCGGCAGATGGGTTCGTGGTCGTCGCGTACGACAGCTCTGCAATGATGGCGGTCTACGGCGCTTCTGGCGTGTACGAATGGACATCGGGACGTCTAGCCAACTCCGGCGAAATTGTGGCACTTTCCAACGCGACCCGGATTCGCGTCGATAGTGTTCCCTACCTGGATCGCGCCCCGTGGCCGGAGTCTCCGGACGGCGGCGGCCCCTCGCTCGAACTTCTGGCCACGGAACCGGACAACGCCCTTCCATCGTCGTGGCAGGCAAGTGAAGGGCAAGGGACTCCGGGGGAGAAGAACGGGGGCGCGCCTATCGACGACCGGGACACTCTGGTCGGAGCGCGGATTCGCTCTCTCCGTCCAAATCCGTTTCTGGAGCAAATCGACATTCACTATCAACTCGCTGAGGCGGGGCCGGTCCGTATCGCCGTGTTCGACGTGACAGGACGGCATGTGAGAACTCTCGTTCAGGAGGCGGTTTTGCCCGGCACCCACGAGGTTCGGTGGTACGGCCTCGATGAGCGCGCGCATCCCGCGCGACCGGGGGTGTACTTTCTCAGAGTGTCTGGGGGCGGCACGGTGGATTCGAGACAGCTGGTGTTGCTTCGGTAGGCCGACGGGACTGAGTTCACCGCTTTGGCGTCGAGTTGTCGTTTTAACCGCGCGGTAGTTCGAGTTCGTGACTCTCGTGTTGTGCGAGAAGGCCTTCGATCGATGGTGCAGAGAAATCCGGTGTTTCACTGATGGTCATCCACCGCTCGAGTGGACGAAACGAGTCCAAACAGAACAGGCTGCTCGTGAAGAGCAGCCTGGCTTCGACAGCGCTGGGCATCAGGTGTGGTGTCGGCGATCGTTCAGGAACGCGGCCCGGGAATCTAGGATTTCCTCCGACGAGACCACGCGAAGCCGGCCAGACCGCAGGCGAAAAGCAGCACCGTTGACGGCTCGGGGATAATCCGTTGTTGGAAGCCGGAGTACTCTACCTGTTGCTGGGAGAAGTTATAGAAACCGAACTCCCCGGAGGTGTATGAGTTGTCGTTGACTGTCTGACTCCAAAGGGACGTCGCACCCTGCTTGACCTCGAGGGAAAACAGTCCCGAATTGAACTCGAGATGGAAGTCGTACAGGACGTTGTCCTGCCACCCCAGGGTGCTTCCGTAGTTGGTAGCCAGGATGGTCGAGTTCGTGGCTCCCGTTGAGTTCCAGAAATCCCGGAGGGTCAAACTCGCAACAGAGGGCGCGGAGATCTTCCTGATCGTGAATCCTTCTTGCGCAAGGCCGTAGTCAGGGCCTGCGTCCTGGGTATTCTGTTTCCAGTCCATCAGATAGAAGTGGCTGGCGTCCTGGAACCCGAAAACGAACCCCATGAAATCATCATCGGCTCCCGTGATGACTCGCCAACTACCGTCCATCTGGTAGTTCGATAGGCTGGTGTTGTTGTGATAGAAGGACGGGTCGGCGTTCACGGTCTGGGTAACCGTTTGATTGCTATTCGATAAAACCCAGTTACCGGCGGATTGGCCGCCGGTCAGATCCAGCGTCAGCTCCGACCAACTCGACAGATCGAGGAACTGTGCAGTGGCCCTTTCCGCGGGTACCAGCAGCAGCGCTGCGAGTACGAAAATACTCAATGCAGTTCTCATGTTCAGAGCTCCTTCGTGTCGAATAGAGTCGATGTTGCGACAAACGCACCCATTATATTGTTTCAAGTCGCATGCCAATACATTGCCGAGGCAAGCTAAGCTGCTGTCCATCAGTTAATTATGGGCTATACCCAGGTACATCACGAAGATCTTCCACGCGCTCTGGGGCCGAAATCTGAGAGGATTTCCGACACCTGGAACGACTCGATCACTGAAACACGTTGCGAGCGAGTAAGTTAGCCGTTGTAAAGTAAACCGTCACCCTGGCTGCCTGCCTGGCAGTCCCATCCTGTACTGGGGCGGCCAACAACTCCGTGTTGGCCCTGTTGGCCTAGCTCGGTAGGCGGAGGAGGCGCTGACGTGCGTCGGCGACCTCGTTGAGATCGACGTCTGCGTCCTTCGTTCCCGAGAGGAAACGGGAGTAGGCTGCGCGCGCTTGCTCCTTGTTCCCCCGGGTCTCATAGGCTCGACCCAGGTAGTAGGGAAGAAACACACTCATGTTCGAGCAGACGAAGCGGTCCCATGTGTAGTGGTGATCGGCTTCTTCGAGGAGCTCGATACCCGCATCGAGTTGGCCTACGTTCAGGTAAAGTCGCCCCAATTCCATGCGCGACCAGGTATCGGGCTCTTCCTCGTAGGCTTGTTCGGCCCAGAACATTGCTTTCTCGAGATCGCCCTCTGCTGCGGCGATCAGGAATTGGCAGCCGGCGTAGAGTCCACTCTCGGCCATCTCGCTCGGGGTCACTTGTTCCTCCCAGATTGCGAGTTCGTTGCGAGCTTCTTCGAGTCGGCCATCTCGTGCGAGGATTTCGATCAAGGTGGCCTGTCCCCAGAAACTTCCTTCGCTGCGCCCGACCGCAACGGCTTCTCGGGTTCGCTTTACAGCTTCGTCGACTTCTCCGATCTGTGCGAGGAGGAGCCCTTGAAGTGTACGAACAGTCGCCGTCCGACCGGACTCACCCTCGTACCTCGCAGTTCGGGCGGCATCGTCGAGACGCTCGATACTCTCCTTAAATTTTCCCCGGTGAGAAGGAAGAATAGCGAGAGCGAACCGACCTGTGCCTCGGTCTGACTCTGTCTCTCCGTTGGCCAGAGCGCGGAATCGAGTTTGAGCGGCCTCATCGCGTCCGAGGATCGCCTCGATGGATCCGGCATTTCGCTGGGGAGCCCACCAGTTCGGCCGGAGCTCGAGAGCCTGATCAAACGCGGCGATGGCTTCCTCCGGTTGGCCGATCCAGCTCAGGAATTCACCACGGGAGTCCCATGGGTTGGGTTCGTCCGGAGCGAGATCCCGATAGCGATCGAGGGCAGCGAATGCCTCGTCGTACCGACCAACATTTGCATACGAGTATGCCAGGTTGTTCAACGTCACTCTGTCGTGAGGGTAGAGCTCGAGCATCTTCTCGCGGATCTCGATCGCTTGTCGTTCGTCACCGATGGCCGTTGCAGCGAAGCTAAGCTCCAGGAGGGCGTCAAAGTTATCTGGTTCCCGGTCCAGGACCTGTTCGAGAAGTTCGGTCGATCCTGCACGATCACCCGTGATACTGAGATATCGTGCACGGGAGAGAAGTCGGACCTGCCAGGACCCGCGGATCTCGGCGGTCTCGATAGCTCGTTTGGCGTACTCCTCTGCTTCGTCGGGGTTGGTGGTGAAGTTGGCCAACTCTCTCCAGGCCAGAGCGAATCCAGAGTCCGCTTGCACGGCCTGCCGGAGGCGAGTCCGGGCTTTGTCCTGTTCGAAACTTTCAATCGCATCGATGGCTTCGATGTAGTGACGATAGGCCTCTGCCGAATGGGTCGTTGTATTGGCGACATCCGGATCGAACTCCTCCGTCGCTGCGAGCGGAAGCTCGAGGCGCTGGCGGCACACTATTGTGATTCGATCGACCAGATCAAAGACCGTGTCATGGGTTTGGCCCTGGATTCGTTCCGAAAAGAGAACATCCCCGGTTCCGACATCGACCAACTGTGTTGTGACCACTGTCGTGGGTTCCGTCTGAACGATCGTACCCGTGATCATGTTTCGTGCGCCGCACCGACGTGCCACTTCCACAGCCGCGGATGGCTTGACTCGGTCTGAGTCGGATTCTCCCATCTGTCGTAACACGTCGTGAATGCGTTGTGTCGACACGACCTGCGTGTACTCGGATTGTGAAAGGTCTGTGATGAGAAGGCTGGGAATCACAGCACTAAGGCGACTCGAATCCGTGGGATCTACCAGGTTATCGAATCCGAGCACGATCACTCGATTGTTAACCGCCCCCGGTTCGTCGGACGTCGGTTGCGTTCGAAAGTTTCCGAACCGAAGTATCAGAAAAACTAGAACCAGTGCAAGAGAGAGCACCGCTGCTCCCAGAGCCCAGCGACTACGTCTCGACGACCGTGGGTCGGACGAGTCTTCGCGTGGTCCGGACTCAGCAGAGGAGCTGCCGGACAAGGGTGCCAAGGCCCGAGCAAGAGCTCCCGCCGAAGGAAACCGGCGTTCCGGCGCCTTCTCCAGGCAGCGAAAAACGGAACTGGCGAATTCCTCAGGCAGGTCGGGTCGCGTGTCGTAGAGCGATGGAAGCTCTTTTGTGCTTTGGTGGATCCGGCTTATCTCGTTGATCGAGTTCGCTTCGATCGGAAACGCTCCGGTCGCCAGCCGGTAGAGAAGGACTCCCATGGCGTAGAGATCCGACGCCACGGTTGGGGCTTGTCCTTTGAATAACTCAGGAGCCATGTAGAGCGGCGTCCCTCGAATTCGTGTCCGGTCATCGAGGTCATGGCCTTCTGACGCGAGACCAAAATCCATCAGTACAATCCGGCCGCCCACCTCGCGCATCGCGTTCGCACACTTGACGTCTCCGTGCACGAGTCCAGCACCATGCACTGCGGCGAGGGCGCGAGCCAGACCGAGCCCGATCGACGACGCTTCCGATGCGCTTAGCCGGCCTGCAGTGGTAAGAAAGTCTTCCAGACTCGAACCGTCGATCAGTTCTGTCCACATGCCGAGCCAACCGTCCCGATGTTCGACCCCGTGGACAACGAGGACATTGGCGTGGCGAACCCGGGCCAGCTTTTGCGCTTCATCGAAAGATCGCTCCTGATCCGGATCCGGGATCAGTTTGACAGCAACTTCGATATCAAGACGGGTATCTCTAGCGCGGTAGACTGCTCCGGAGGCACCTGCGCCGATCTTGTCCTGTAAAGTGAGGTGTCCCCATTGTTCTGGCGGTGGAGGAACGGTCAAGGGTGGGGGGAGGTCGAGGGTGTGGGTGCTGGTTTCGTGGTCCGATTTGGCCAGACGCGCCACTTCACCAATCTTGGCCAGGAATTCCAGACGCCGAAGCCGGGCTTTCTCCAGCGGATCGAGTCCGGCTTGCAGACCTGGCCAGTCGACAGGTTCGCCCTCGACGACTTGTTGGGCGATATCTTCAAACCACGATTCGTCTTTGGGCATGCGGCCTCAGAGCTCTCTTCCGCGAACGTACATTTCGGTACCCGCCTGGATCAGCCTGCGAGCGATTCTAATGCGTTGAGGTGCCACCGAGCGACGAGTATTCGCACTGACGCAGGCGATCAGGTCCGCTTTGGCTTAGCAATCCGGAGATCTTGGACGGCCAAGGTCAGAAGCCCGCTGCAGGGCAACAAGCGACGACATCTCCGGTGGCGTTTCGGTCTTCTAGATCAGCTCTTCAACATCCGACAGGGAGAGCGTTCGACCCAGGGCACAAAGTTCTTCCCATCGGGGAAAGTCCTGTTGGCGTGCATCCGTCTCCAACTCGGCAAGATAGCTGTCGCCGGCGTCGGCACCGGGACCCTTGCCATCGGACCACGCGTTACGTACGAAACCGATGAGTTGGGCAGCCTCCGCTAGCCTTCCTAATCGGATCGACGCTCGAGCGACACCGGTTAGAGAATGGATCGCACTGGACTTACTTCCCCGGGCCAGACCATTGCGGAACTGCTCCGCCGACACCTCCCGATGTTTCCAGGGGTCGTACTGATCGTCCTCAATCTCCGCCAGATTTTCCAACGAATCCGAAACCAGTCGATGGAGAGAGCTCTTCCGGCCGTGCAGGATCGCTTCTTCGAAGTAGGACCGTGCGGCCGGCCAGTCTTTTTCGAGAATCGAACAGACTCCGAGATTGAAGAGCGTCACCACGCGGTACATATGCGCCGCATCTCCGAAACTCAGGATTTCTTCGTAGCACGCACGCTCGCCGGCGGCATCTCCCTGGCTGTCGAGAACAGAAGAGAGGGAATCGAGAACACGAAGAAGAACCAGTTCATCCTTGGCTTCGCGCGACTTGAACTCGGCTCTTCGCAACCACTTTTCGGCTGAGCTGAGCTCGGCGCTACGTCCGAGGATGAGCCCGACCGCCAGAAGAGCTCGAAGAAAGTAGTAGCTCTCATCGCTCGACTCGAGAACCCCGGCCGCGTTCTTGGCACAATCGAGCTGCTCTTCTGGGGATGTGGTCGCGGGGTCCATCAAGATGATGTTGATTTTGGCCAGCCCGATCTCATTTCCTGTTGCCCTGAAGCCAGACCGGGCTCGATCTGCATACTCGATCGCGACCTCGCTGGAGCCCTCCGTAAACTCGGTCAACGCGACAAGCAGCGCAAGATCTGGATTTTCTGATTGAGCTGCGGCCACTTTCCGAATCCACGGACGCGCGAAAGCGCGATCGCGACACTCGGAGCAGTACCGGCCCAAAGACCTCGCGAGATCGCGGGCCCCTGCGGTGATCGGGTCGAGGCGAGCGAGGCAGAATCTGATGTTTTCCCATTCGTCGTTCAGCGCGGAGAAATGTTGCAGAACTCCCGGCCCCCAGCTGGCATTCCCTTCCCTTTCCGCGAACTCGAGGTAATAGGCGATGTACACGCCCCCGAAACGGTCTCTTTCCTCTTTCGTTGCCAAGCTTCTTGCGTAACTGCGAAGAAATGGATGAAGGGCAAAACGGGGAGACTTCCCCTCGATCCGCGGAAGCGCTTGCAGGAGGGACGCGTCCTGAACTTCGAGAAAAGGGTCTTCTTCGCCAGGCATACGCCCGCCCATCACGGAGCAGAACGCTGCGTACGTAAAGCTGACGGGAAACGCACCCAGGGCTCGAAAAGCGACGCGGCCTCGTTGCGAGAGGTTGTTGTAACTAGATTCTCCGATCTTGGAGAGTGGGCTTAGTTCGGTCGACTCATCGGCGCTTTGCGTCGCAAGTACGTCCTCGACTCCCGCCAAGATCTCGGCGAGCGAGCTCCGCCGAAACTTCGCGGCGAGCAGGGTGATCACCAAGGGATGTCCACCGACACTTTGGCATATACGTCGGATCGTTTCCTGTTCTGCCGGCGACGCTTGACTACCGGGAACCGCTCGGCGCATCGAGTCGAGGAAGAGCTGTTCTGAGTCCGTTGGCGTCGCCGTCGAGGTTGATTGACACTCGGTCGTCTCATCGGCCACCGGTAACGGCCCCAGCTCGAAAGCGCACTCGATCCATGTTCCCGCTCGTTGGCGAGATGTGGTCAGAATAGAATTGTCGGTATCCACGAGAATCCGATTCGCGAACTCGTCAACCAGCCCTTGCACATGTTCACAGTTATCGAGAACGAGGAGATGGGTTGTCGATTTCAAGTATCGCCACAGGACGCCGGAAGGATCGGGAGAATCCGTCGCAAGATCCAATGCCCGAGCGACGGCAGCGACAAAATCGGGTCCATCTTCGACGGGGCCGAGGTCGACGATACAGGAGCCATCCGCACACTTGTTTTCATGGACTGTGGCGACCGTTGTGGCCAGATGAGTCTTCCCGATACCGGGGCCTCCAGTAATCCAAACAGCACGACGCAGCTGCAGGAACTCTGAAATCGACCGAAGCTCCGCCACGCGACCGATGAGTGGTCGCGTGGCGCGGGTAGCGTCTCGGCGATTCGCGGGAGGAGTCGTGCCGGGAGTTGCTCCTGGGAACACTTGCTCAGTAGCGCGGGACGTTGTCGAACTCATTGCCGTGACGAGTTCGGTCTCCAAGTGTCCGCAGGTCCGATAGCGCAGGCCGGGATCTGCCGAGAGACAGCGTTCAATCACGCCAACAAGGTTCGGCGGGACATCGGGTCGCAGGTCCCGAAGGAACACACGGTTCGATTCCCGGTGAGACAGAACGACTTCCTCAAGCGTCCGACCGGGCACTGGATACTGACCGGTGAGAACAAAGAAGAGGACCACTCCGAGAGAGTAAATGTCCGACGCCCGGGATGATCGCCCGTCGAGCAGCGTCTCTGGCGCTGCGGTCGCTGGAGACGCCGACTCGGGTCTTTCAGAGTCGGCAAACAAGCTCGACCCAAAGTCGAGAAGGATGTGCTGCCCCTCTTTGGACCGCACGATGTTGGCTGGCTTCACGTCCCCGTGGATCAACGCCTGCGCGTGCACCGCTGCCAGTGCCCGGGACATCTCGAGCCCAATTGCCAGGACCTCGGAAAACCCGAGAACTTTGTGGCGCATGACCCAGTCGGTCAAAGGCAGTCCTTCGACGAGATCTGACCAGTACCCGGCCCGCCCATCGTGCACGGCCGCACCGTGAATCGTGAGCACGTTTGGGTGGCGAACCTGCGCCAAACGACGGGCCTCGACGAGGAGGTCCCGCCCTGTCTTTGAGCGATCGGCGTTCCAGAGTTTTAACGCGACCCGGCGGTTGAGGGTAGGATCGTGGGCCCCATAGACGGTTCCGTAGCTCCCGCTTCCGAGGACGCCGAGCAACTCGAGATCACCCCACGTTTTCGGTTCCGTCCAGGTTTCCGCGAGGAGATCAGCGTCCTCTCGCCCCTGGCGGAAGAGTTTCTCGATTCCGGCGATTCGGCGAAGTCCGGCCAGGATCTCCGTTCCACTCGCTGCGTCCGACGAGGAGAGATGTTCGAGGCGTGGTGGATCCGTTCCATCCACGATGGAGTGAATGAGGGCGTCCTGCCAGGAAAGCTCGGATCCGGACTCATCTCGACCAGCGCCCAACGGGTCGGGCCTTTCGTCCATCGGTCCCAAGAAGTCCCCTCTCCTCTCCATCAATCCCGCTGTGCGTACGAAAATGCCGGCGAGTTCGGCCGATGCCGGCCGTCCCTATCCGCCGTCACTGTAAAGACACCAGGAATCGGGCCGATCGAACAAGCAGAGATCGGATTAATTGTACCAAGGAGCTTACTCGGAACGGGATCTCGACTATTCTCGACTGACCATGACGCCACCTCTCTCGGACAATCACAGATCAGGCGAAGGAGTTGACTTGCCGGGCGATGAGAGCTCCAGCGTCAACACGGTTCCCGATGCCACGACCACGTCAGAGCTGGTTCTTCGCGTTCAGGATGGCGATGACGAGGCCTATTCCCGCCTTGTGGCGACGTTTGCGCCTTTGCTCCGGCGCTGGGCGCACGGACGCGTTCCCTCGGCGGCACGCGGTGCCGTCGACACCGAAGATATCGTCCAGGAAACCCTTCTCTCGGTCCATCGCCGCGTCGGTTCACTGCAGGTCGAACGACCCGGTGCGTTCTGGCTCTACCTCCGCCGAAGTGTACAGAGTCGCTTATCGAATTCCGCCCGAACAGCCGCCCGCCGCCCATCCGCGG
>Ga0315338_1003120_pt1 | contig 14992 bp, 14 predicted proteins | sample ASW8metaG_FD_204518 | JGI IMG/M metagenome (GOLD analysis project Ga0315338, IMG submission 204518) | Ammonia-oxidizing marine archaeal communities from Monterey Bay, California, United States - ASW #8 | ecosystem: Environmental > Aquatic > Marine > Coastal | place: USA: California | collected... | reverse complement strand
GCCAATGGCCAGGGGACTCGCGTGGACGATGGGATGGTGACAGTCTGGTCGTCGAGACGAGGAACTTCACCGACAAGACTGCGTTTCGAGGGTCGAGCAGCGCACTCAGAGTCATTGAGCGCTTTACGCGAATCGAACCCGATACGATCCGTTACGAGTTCACCGCCGAAGATGAGACGTCGTGGGTGCGGCCGTGGAGCACCCAAATTCCGATGTCCAGAACGGATGGACCGCTGTACGAGTACGCCTGCCACGAGGGAAACTACGGCATGGTCAATACCTTGCGTGGAGCGAGGCGAGCAGATCGGGAAGCGCGCTGAGCATGGGCGGCCAGATCATCGAGCCTCGGCTTCCGTTGAACGTCGCGTGGCGATAGACTCTCGAATGTGACTATCCGCGCTGGGCACGGTCGGCGAGCGGTAAGGCGGTGGCGCCAGAGCTACCTTTTTGGCCTGCTCGTGGCCAGCAGTGTAATGGTTGTCTCGACTGGGTTTGGTGCCCAAAGTGAGGCGCCGAGCGAGCGAAACATTTCGGCAGGCATGCGTGTCTACCACCAAAAGGCCGATTGCCAAGCCTGCCACGGCTGGGCGGGTGACGGCCGCAGGATGAACAACCAGATGCCGGATGGTGCGAACCTACGGCTCAGCGAGCTCAACCGGGATCAAGTAATCTTCGTCATCAAGTGTGGCCTTCCCGGGCGCAGTATGCCGGCCTTTGACCGTCTCGCTTATGAGGACGATCGGTGTCTTGGACGGACGAGAGCGGATCTTCGACGGATGAACTTGGAGCTGTTCGACCCAGCGGCCACTCTGCAGCAGCGAGAGGTGGAGCGCCTCACCGACTTCCTGTTTACCAAGGTGATTGGCCAGGGGCCGATGGATCGCGCCGCCTGCATCGAGTTCTGGGGCTCAGATGTCGATGCGTGCGGCGAGTTCGCTCGATGAGGATTGCCTCACGCCGAATCGCCTATTCGTCCAGAGCAAACACGAACAAATAGCTCGAGTTCTCAAGCCCGTCGAAGTTCACCGGGTGCAGGTGACGCCCGCTAGTCTGGACCGCGACGTACTGCCTCGGGCCGATCGCATAGGTGACTGGGGCGCCCTTGAGTGGCGTTCCTACATTGAAGCGCCACAGCTCCTGAAGCGTCTCGTCATCGTAGGCGATGACCCAGCCGTCCTGGAGCGCCGTGAAAACAAGGCCACCAGCCGTGCTGATGATTCCGGATCGCACTTCGATGTCGGTGACCGCCTTTGCGATGACGTCGTGGTTCACTGCGTCGACGGCTGTAACCGCACCGTAGTACAGCTCACTGGTGTATTCTCGGCGCTCGCTCGCCTGGCGGTCGAGACCGCCTTCTGGAGAGAGCGAAGCCATCTCGGCTCCATTCTGGGAGAAGCAACCTTCAGTACCGACGCCGTACGCGATTTGCTTGATCGGGTTGAACGCGATTGGTTGATGGGCAACACCACCGTGCCATGTCGGGCAGGCACGTTTCATCCGGTCACGATCACTGCGCATTGCCCGTGCCTCTGGATTGTAGATCTGCACGTCAAGGTTCGGATCGTAGTCGACCGGTTTCCCCGTGACAGGGTCGAGGCCGGCGGTCCAGTTGAGGTCGTTGACATACTGTTCGGCCTTGATGAACGCGCCAGTCGTTCGATCGAGCGTATAGAAGAAGCCGTTCCGTCCGAAGTGGGCCACAGCCTTACGTAGTCGCCCATCGATTTCGATGTCATACAGCATGTGGACACCGACTTCGTCGTAGTCCCACGAGTCGTTTGGTGTGTACTGGAAGTACCATGCTGGCTCGCCTGTATCGACATTGAGCGCGACGGCCGAGTTGGTGAACAAATTGTCGCCCGGACGAAATTCGGCATCGTAGGCCGGGACAGGGTTCCCGGTGCCAACGATATAAAGGTTTGTTTCTGGGTCGTATGACCCGGTCTGCCAGATTCCGCCGCCTCCTGTCTTCCAGGCGTTGTGGTCGTCTTTCCAGGTCTCGCTGCCCGGTTGTCCAGGCTCGGGAACGACATACCAGCGCCAGAGTTCCTCGCCGGTGTCGACATCGAGTGCCGCTACCCAGCCCCGTGTGCCGCCGTCACCGGCACCGTTCTGCACGAGGACCTTTCCATCGGCCACCAACGGAGCAGTGAGGAAGCGCTCCCGAGTGCCGAACTCGTTCGTGAAAGCAACTTCCACGTCCCAGATGATTTCGCCGTTCTCGCGGTCAATTGCAATGACTCTTCCATCCGGAAGGTTGGCCAGGATGCTTTCTTCCCAGAGTGCGATTCCGCGGCTACGTGAAGTGTTGCCCTCATGGTCCACACCAGCGTCAGCGACCCAGAGGAGCTTGCCGTAGTCGGGATTTCGCGCGTCGATCTTGTAGACCGTCCCCCAGCCATCGGACGTGTACATGAAGCCGTTGTCAATTAATGGGTTGAGTTCGGCTTCGGGGCCATTTTGTCCGACGTCCTGCATCCCGCCGAGTGCTAGTGCCCATACCATTCGTAGATCGCTCACGTTATCTCGGTTGATCTGCGTCAGCTTGGAGTACCGCATTGATCCGTAGTCTCCGTTCATCAGGAGCCAGTTCTGCGGTTCGTTCTGCGCGTTGATCAGGCGATCCTCATTGACTGTGAGCGAGTACTGGCCACCGAGGGTGACCACCCACGTCACCGCGATGACAGCACATCCGAGAATCATCGGTGTTGGCGAATGATGACGCATGGTACGTTCCTTTCTCTGACGGGTCCCCACGTGGGTGTAGTTTACCGTGTTTGGCCTCTATGGTAGAGACATCGGTTCTGTTAGGTAGGACCGAAACTCTCGCTTCCACCAATGTCCCGTTTCGAGGCTTTCATCAAGGGTTGTAAATCGGTAATCGTAAACGGCCATCCGGACAAGCCGGGGTGGGGTATCGGGAAACGGGTCGTCGGCCAGAAGCGCGACGATGGCCGGTGATCCCGTGAGCAGGTGTTCGGCCAGAGGTCCCAGCCAGTGCTGATGGCTAAGAGGATCAAGAGCCGCGAACCACATCAGCCAGTCCAGTCTGGGCATGTGCGGTTGCACGAATACCGGTCGTCGATTGAGGTCTCCAGGCTTCCACCGAAACGCGTACTCTGTCCACTGCTGACCGTCGTGCGTTCCCTCAATGATAATTTCGGGTCGCTCGGTCGTCATCGTTCGGAACAGACCATAGCCGTTAATCGAGCGTGTCGGACGCACAAGACTCACCAGACGGTTTGACCAATCGGCGTGCGGGCGAGTATAGGTGGCCTCGCGCCAGAGAGTGAGACCACTCATCGTACCGATGACGAGCGTGGCGCAGGCTAAGGTCACTCTCCACGGAATCGGTTCGACGAGAAAGGCGCCTCGCGTCCGGGCCATGTCGACGAGGCGATTCGGAAGTAAGGAGCCGATGTGACCGTCGTCGAGCAGTGTCAGATAGAGCGCGCAAGTCAACAGGTTGAAGAAGCCGCAGTTGCCGGTGACGGCAATCGCGATTTGTAGCAGACAGAGAACCCCGCACGCCAGTCGTCTCATCCACCGTAGCCGGGCCGGGACAAAGATGAAGAAAGGCACGACGATCTCGATGCCAAGCATGCCGACGGCCGACGCCTGCTGAATCGACAGCGGGAGTTGATGGGCAAACCAGCTGGTCCAGGCAGGGATCGGCTGAGTCTGGTAGTGAAACGTAAGCGCAGTGAGAGCGCGCCATGTTTCGTCTCCACTGACCAACTTTGTGACACCGGAGAGAAACGTCACCTTGAACGCTAGTACCCAGAGCAGCCAGCGGATCAAGGTCGACGCACGCCGTTCCGCTGCGAGACCGGGCAGCCATCCGGTCGGCGCATACAGACAGGCCAGAAGACCGGTCTCGAGTAGCAGTGTGTCCCACTGAAACGAGAGAAAGGTCTGACCTCCTACGGCCAGAGAGAGGTAGAACAGCCACAGTAGTGAGAAAGTCACAACCGGAGTGACCCCCACCATCGCGAGCACTGCCAGGCCCATGCCGCCCCAGCAGAGGATTTGCAGGGCTATATCGCTGGCGGAGATCCACAGTAGCGTCGGAAGGAGGTAGTAGGCACGTCCGCCGTAAAACTCTTGCCCCCGTTGCAGAAAGACATCCACGGGGAGGAGTCCGTCGGTGCCGATGAGCCCGGTGATCTGGGATGCAAGTGAGCCGAACGCCAAGAGATACGTGAGACTGACGAGACGGAGGAACACCCAGCGCGACAGTTGAAATCGGAGCGCCTCGGTCATATGACGGTGGCAGCGTGACAGACGCCACCACCATCATGCAACAATAACGGCCCTCGAGGCTACGGCGCTGGAACGAGACTGAGTGAGTGGGCTGTAGGTGACGGATGCGCTCGCCTCGTCAAGTTCAGATGAGGCGAGCATCACCGGTGGTTGTGCTCACATCAGGACAAGGCGGCAGGTGGTACAACCAGTCTTGTCGTCCGGATTTGTCACAGACGCTCCAACTCGGCCGCTGCCTCAGCGCTGGTCTTTAGTTCGCTGGTTACCGAGAAAGTACCGAGACGTCTCACCTGCGAGAGTGCGATCATCTCATCACTTTTCGTGTTCACCACACCGGCCAGGGTCACGTGCCCTCGCTTCACGACGATATTAATCGAGGGATACGTCCTGACGTATTGACCCAACGACGGGTGTCCGTAGATGGCACGGGCCACCTGATACCGCAGGCGGTTGTCCAATCGTGACAATGGGAGGACCTCGATCTGATTGTCTACCGCGAAGACCGCGTCCACATTGCCAACTCGTTTCTCTATGGCTCTCTTCTTGAACGGGTTCGTGACGCTGCCGGTGAGGGTGACCACCCCGATCTCATCGATTCCCACGTTGACGTTGTCGAAGACCGTGAAGTAGGCGTAGTGGGTAATCTGCTTCTGAATCTCTTTGAACATCTGCAATGTTTCTGCAAAGGCAGGAACCGAGCTTAGTGCCACGATCGCAACGACGGCTGTAAGACGAGCACGCATGGTGTTAGCCTCCTCTGTTCATCAGGTCTGCGGCGACTCTCGCCGACGGCCGATTCACAAATTCTTATAGAAGCAAGCGGCGTGCCAGCGACGCTATGTCCTTAAGATCAGGACAGTGGTGAGATTTCGATGGGGTACGGTACTTGGTGGGTAGGGCAGTGTCCCACAAGGAGGACAATTAATAAAGACACGGGTGCGCTGGCGGCGCACATTCATCTCCTAGATGTGTGCGCCGCCAGACGAGAAAGCTGATAGCAGCCTCCCAGGGCTCTCCTGGATGGCCACGAGCTGCCCTAACGTACGACGTATTTGGTGAGCCCACCCCCGGCAAATGGTCGAGAGGCGGGTCCCTCGGCGACGAACACGTTACCGTCCTCGTCAACGGCAATACCCTCGCCCGCGAGTCCCTGGAGCACGCGGCCTTCGGTTGGAATGTGCGGGGGAATGAAACCGGTCACACGGTCCTCACCGGCAGGTCCGATGCGAACGCCGTTCATCCAGCCGTAGTGATTGCCCTCCTGTGACTCCGAATCGATCGCGTAGAGGGTGTCATCTGCGGTGATGAAGAGGCCACTAATCCGACTGTACTGCGTATAGATATCGAGCAACTCGCCTTCCTGGTCAAAGACCTGAATGCGGTGATTGCCGCGGTCGGCGACGTACAGGCGACCCTGTGAGTCGAATTCCATGGCGTGCGGGGTACGGAACTGCCCCGGCCGGAAACCGATCTCGCCCCACTCCTTGATGAAGTTTCCCTCACTGTCGAACTTCAGAATCCTAGCGGTCGAACCCTCGGGTGGATCCGGGCTCTGGCCGTTGTGACCATCGGAGACGAAGATGTCGCCGTTCGGGGCGGTTATCACATCGCACGGCTGGTTAAGCTGTCCGGGGCCGCTCCCGGGCACACCCGCCTCACCCAGGCGGAGAAGCTCCTCGCCCTCAGGAGTGAATTTGATTACCTGGTGTCCCTTCGTTCCGGCTTCGTTCCCGGCAAAGTCGGTCACCCAGACGTTTCCATCGTCGTCCACGTGAAAACCGTGAGGGGTCACGAAGAGTCCGGCGCCAAAGTTCGCCAGAATCTCGCCAGTGTGTCGGTCGAACTTAAAGACCGGATCGAGATCAGAATTAGCCTCGCAACCGCCGCCCAGACCAGCGGCTCCGCACCGGTCATACATCCATACGTGCCCATCGGGCCCGATGTCGATGCCGGCCGTCGACCCCCATTCCCGGCCCTCGGGAAAGTCCCCCCACTGGGTAAGGACCTCGCCAGTCGGGTTCGGCAGAGGGCGCGACACAAAGTCGCTCGTCATTCCAGCGTCCGTCGTTTCGGCTTCCATCTCCGCATCTGGGCTCGGGGTCTCGGCTCCGCCGCATGCTATCAAACCGAACAGCGCCATCGAGGCAAGCGCTAATCGGCCACACTTCCACACAGTGAACTGATTTGTCCTCATTCTCTTTCCTCCTGTATACACGGCCGCGGATTCAAGATGGCCAACGAGGAGACTCCGTGTCGTTTCCCCATGCTCAGTCATTGTCTGCGCACCTGTGGGTCGATCCCGTCGACGGCACCTATCGACCACTCCAAGTGACTTGGTTGTGCAAGCGGCACCATCCTAACTGTTGGGTGGGCACAGTTTCAACGAAATGGACAGGCGTCGTTGTTGGGCACACCTTAACCTTGTCACGGCCTTGTTTGGCCCGTCCAGGCAGCGCTCAGTCCGGTCCGCTCGACAGGTTCTCCGCGAAGATACACGTCTGTGATTTGACGGGTGTTCGTGATGTCATCGAGCGGATTTGCCGACAGCACGACGAAGTCGGCACTCTTTCCGGCTTCCAGCGTCCCAGCGTCACTGAGTCCAAGCAGCTCAGCCGAGTTACGAGTGGCGGCTACGATCACGTCATGAGGTGTCATTCCCGCATGCACCATGTCGGCCAGCTCCACGTGGGGAGCCCAGGCTGAGTTACCATCGGTTCCGAAGGCAATCCGGACTCCAGCCGAGTGGAGTGTGGCCAAATTGTCCGCCTGAATACCAAACACCTCTTGTGCGTCTGGTCGGTCGACTGTTGCCGCCTGAAGCTCTTCGAGTTCGGCTGACGGTATGGTGTCGCTCAGCCAGGACAGATCCTCGGCGACGCCCCGGTTTGGTAGATTGGGAACGAGTACGACATCCGAGTCGAGAAATAGCATGAGACCTTCTTCATCGATTTCCATATCCCTCACACCGTGCGCGAACGCATCGATGCCAGCCTGTAGGAGACCCTTGGCATCGTCCAGTGAAAAGATATGTGCGGTGACGCGGAGCCCGTGCTGGTGAGCTTCATCGATGACCGCACCGTAGAGCTCCGGCGTGAGCTTTTCGTACTGACCGTTCCGGTCGTCGACCCAGATCTTGACCAGGTCAACCTCTTGCGTGGCCAGCTCCTGAACAGCCTGGCGGGCTTCCTCTTCGGTGTCGATCCAGTACGGGATATCCGAGCGTCCTGGTTCCGGGCGCGTGATGCCACGTCCTGCCGTCCTAAATAAGGCAGCGTTCAGAATGGTCTCTTCGCGAATCGCAAATGGCAGCTCCCCGGTGTCTTGACCCAAGCTCATCACCGCGCCGACACCATAGTAGGCCTTGCGCTGGAGGTCTTCAATCAGTTCGTGGCGGGTTCGGCTGAGGTGCGTGTGTGTGTCGATGAGGGCTGGAATGACGGTTCGACCGGTCAGGTCGACATGCGCCGCACCCTCAGGAACCTCGACCTCGCCGCTTCGACCGACTTGGACGAGTTGCGTGTCGTCCACCACGAAGGTCGCATTTTCGATCGGGTCACTCCCGTCGCCCACGATGACTCGTGCTCCGTCGAATACGGTGATTCCAACCACATTGGGCACAGGTTCGGAGGTAGGTCCAGCGCACCCGGTGAGAACAAGATGGGCAACAATCGAGAGAAGTGCCACGGTGACAGTGGATCCTGCTCTGTTTTTAATGAGATTCATTAGTGCCTCCAGGGCATGGATTGGGTTGCGTACTTTGGCACGATCGGGAGTACAGCGCAACTCCCGATGCTGCTGGGAGCGTTGGGGCGGGCTGACTGGACCCCTGTTACTGACGAGGCTTTCGGTGCGGACACAACCACAACTATATGAACCCTTGCATGATCCGCGTTTCTTCAAAGATCGATTCGGTGTGCTCGCGACGGGCGAGTTAGGCCAGCTCCCGTCGCTCCGAACCTGCTTTCTGAAGGCGGGCGCCGAGCAGCTCAAGAAACAGCTGTAGTATCTGCCGCTTTGCCTGGGGGCGAGGATAGAATCGCTTGCATGCCCCCGATACTTGTTCCTCTGTCCTATAAGAAACTGAGCGTTGACGAGGTCGCGACACGTGCGCGCGCGTTTTACGACCAGATGAACCGCCGTCGCTCGGTCCGGGCCTTCAGCGCCGAGCCGGTGCCGAGCTCGGTGATTCACGACCTCGTTCGGACTGCGTCCACCGCGCCATCGGGCGCGCATCAGCAGCCATGGACCTTCGTGGCCGTCTCCGCTCCTGACGTCAAGCACGAAATTCGAATGGCGGCTGAGCGAGAGGAAGAGATCAACTACAGCGGCCGTATGCCTGACGAGTGGGTCCAGGCCTTGGAGCCAATTGGAACCGACGCCACGAAGCCGTTTCTTGAACAGGCACCATGGTTGGTCGTGCTCTTTCGACAGGACTATGGTTATGACGATCAAGGCGCACGCCGTCATCACTACTATGTCGCCGAGTCGGCCGGGATCGCAGCTGGATTGTTCTTGACGGCGGTTCATTACGCAGGATTGGTCGCGCTAACACACACACCGAGCCCGATGGGGTTTCTCGAGCGGATCCTAAAGCGACCAGACAACGAAACTGCGTCACTGCTAATTCCAGTTGGCTATCCGGCTCCGGATGCTAAAATCCCGAACCTTGAGCGCAAGTCGCTCGACAAGGTTCTGGTCACTATCTGAGATGGACCGGATGCACCAGGTATGATCGAGCTTTGATGACGCCGAAACGCTCCCCATTCGGGTCGGCCAAACCAGGTGCTGCTGAGCTTCACGAATTCGGTGCTACGAACCAGAACCGAGGACAGATGTGACCTATGCCACGACGCTACTGGTTGATGAAGTGCGAACCCTCGGCCTACGCGATTGACGACCTTGCTCGTGAAGGTTATACGTCCTGGGAGGGGGTTCGGAACTATCAAGCTCGTAATTTCATGCGTGACGAGATGCAGGTCGGTGACGGCGTATTGTTCTACGCCTCGAATGCCGATCCGTCTGGAGTGACCGGCGTCGCTGAGGTCGTCAAGACCGGCTATCCCGATCACTACGCCTGGAAAAAGGGGCACAAGTACTTTGATGAGCGCAGCACGAAGTCCGCTCCGGTCTGGGTCATGGTGGATATTGGGTTCGTTGAACGCTTTTCAGCGATGGTGTCACTGGCGACACTCAAGACCCTCCCCGGCCTGGAGTCAATGATGGTCATCAGGAAGGGTAGTCGGCTCTCGATCCAGCCGGTTACGAAGAAGGAGTTTGGCATCGTTGTACGCCGTGGTCGGCGTCCACCGCCGTCTTCGTAGCCGTCAACATGCAAAGCATCGGGGAAAGCAGTCTGAGCGATGTGAAAGAGAGTTCATGGGGTTGAGGCTTAGTGAGTTTTCGCCTGGCTCATCTGAGCATTCAGTGCTTGGGATCAAGGCACTCACTTCACCAGCTTCAGCAGGGTCGAGATGCGAGAGTTTCTGCTCTCGGCCGAAAGTCATCGCGGCACGAGAAACCGGTGCTGGTACGACGCGGCCGCGTCGACTGACCCTCAATGACGGCGGGCAAATCCATGTCGCGCTGCTCTAGACCCTTGATGAACGGTCTCCGGTCCGGCGACTGGGCTTGGTGTCAGAGTTTCATTTCTGAGACGCCATGATTGATGCCCGGAGTGCGGTGGCGGTTCTGTACTAGACCCGCGACAGCCGATACTGGGGTCAAGGGGCCCTTGGCATACTCGTTATTGACGCGAGATACCCTCCAACGGAGTGCTCCCGTCGGTTCGTCCGAACTCCGAGGGTAAAATGACCTCGACACTATGACGTCTTACTCGCCGATGACATCCACGTGGTTGGTTATTGCCAGCGTCACGGTCGTGACCTTCGTCACGCTCGGTACACCCGTCATGTCGCAGGACATGACCTATCAGCAGGTGGTCGAGAAAATTCGCGACGAGGGGTTCAATCGGTCGCGTGTGATCGACTATGCCTGGTATCTATCCGATGTCATTGGTCCCCGTCTCGCAGGCTCGGCCGCCATGGGTGTGTCGCAGGTATGGGCCAAGGCTGAGATGGACGCGATTGGTCTCACTGACACGTTACTTGAACCGTTCGGCGAACCCGGAGTGAACTGGGACGTGGAGTACGTCTCGCTCCATTTGATCGAGCCTGACTATCAGCCGCTGATCGGCTACCCGCAGGCTTTTACGTCTGGGACAAACGGCACGATCCAAGGTCGGGTCGTCGTGGCAGACATCCGAAGCCGGTCTGATTTCGACTCCTACCGCGGTCAGCTCAACGATGCCATCGTGCTCTCAACGCCGGTGCGCGAGTATGAACCACGGTTCGAACCAGCGGCAGTTCGACACGATGAGGGTTCGTTGACGGCCTTTACAGGCGACGGTGTCGACAGAAATATCGCCCTGCGGAGGGAAGAGGCGTGGGCGAGAAACCCATTTCCGCCCTCTGATGTATCGGCAGCGGAGCTTGAGGAGTTCTATCGCGACGAAGATGTGGCGGCCGTACTTGTGGCGGCCAAAGGCGGAGACGGAACGGTGTTCGGCACCGGGCGGCGGGACCGGTCGATAACCGCGGTGCGGAATAGCCTGCCGACGCTGTTGATCGCTGCGGAGCACTACGGTCGGATGTATCGCCTAGCGTCACGGAATGTTCCGGTCACGATGCAGGCCGACGTTCGCGTGACGCTTGAGACCCGTGACCATCCCGAATACAACGTGGTCGGTGAGTTCGCCGGATCTGATCTGGCTGAAGAAGTCGTCATGATTGGTGCGCACCTGGATTCATGGCATTTCGGGACCGGTGCGACCGATAATGCCTCTGGGGTTGCATCTGTGCTGGAGGCAATGCGGATCTTGAAAGCTATCGGCGTCACGCCGCGCCGAACGATACGCGCCGCGCTCTGGGGCTACGAGGAGGGCGGGTTTCGTGGCTCGCGCGCTTACGTCGCGCAGCATTTCGGGAGCCCGTCCGTGGGTACCACTGACGACTATAAGAAGTTCTCCGGGTACTTTAATCTGGACAACGGCACCGGACAGATACGAGGAGTCCATCAACAGGGTAACGCAGCTGTCGCGATGATCTTCGAGGAGTGGATGCGGCCGTTTCATGACCTGAACGTGCGGACCCTTTCGACCTTCAGCAACCTGGGGTCAGACCAGCTCGCATTCGACGAGGTCGGGTTGCCTGGATTCCAGTTCTTGCAGGATCGCGTCGAGTATCGGACGAGGACCCATCACACGAATATGGACGTGTTCGAGAAATTACTGCCAGGGGATCTCAAAATCAACGCGGTTGTGCTGGCGGCGTTTGCCTATCAGGCCGCTCAGATTGACCAACGCCTTCCTCGGAAGCCTTTCAACCCGGAGACACCTGGCAACTAACCATCCCTGTCGTCTCGTGAGGCTTTCTGTCGCTGCGACCTCAGGTCAAGCCTGTAGGTAGGATAGTCACCGCATGGCCAAGAAATACACTCTTTCGCGGAAGCACGCAGACAAATTATTGCTCTACGAGCTGTCAGTGCAAGACCCTGCCTTTGAGGTCGAGTTTGCCGTTCGGCAGTACAGGAAGCGTCGCGGTCGGCGACCGTTGGTGCTACGCGAGGATTTTTGTGGTACTGCATCGAATTCGTGTCGGTGGGTTGCGGAACATCGTGAGGCGCGCGCCATCGCACTTGACCTCGATCGGTCAACTCTGGACTGGGCACACACCCACAATCGTGCTCCGCTTGCCGGTGCGAGCCAGCGAGTCGATCTCCGGCACAAGGACGTGCGGGCGGTGACCCGTCCGAAGGCTGATGTGATTCAGGCATTCAACTTTTCGTCGTATCTGTTCAACCCCCTCCCTGAATTAATGACGTACTTCCGGTGTGTACGCCGGAGCCTGGCTCCAGGCGGGATCTTCATGCTCGATGGCTACGGTGGATGGGACAGCCAGCAGATCCTGCAAGAGACACGAACCGTCAAAAGTCCCTCAGGCACGTTTGGCTACGTGTGGGATCAGGCCGACTTTAACCCAATCGATGGCCTTGCGCTCTGCCACATCCATTTTGAGTTCAAGAACCAGAAGAAATGGAAGCAGGCTTTTACCTACCACTGGCGGATCTACTCACCACCCGAAATTCGCGACGCGCTTACCGCGACGGGATTTCAGAACGTCGCTATTCTCTGGGACCTCGAAGACGACGAGGATGCGAGTGATTTTCGTCCCGCGAAGCAAGTCGACAATTGCCCAGGATGGATCTTCTATGTGATTGCCGAAGGTCCGTCATGAGTCGCCACGATGCAGTGTCAGGTCGGTGGTGGAATCTGAAGCCGCACGCCAACCCGTACATTTTTTCTTTTCTCTGCCCCATTTTCGTCGCACCTTTCTCGGGCACTCGAGCCAGTCCGCAGTAGCTCCAAGCTGATTCAGCCGCAAGCACCTGTGCCGGCTAGAAGACGTGGTCAGCTGGGTTGTGGCAAACCTCGACCTCAGCGGGGCTGACGATTTGCTCGCGTCGATGACTAAGCTCTGTGGTTGGGGCGACTAGATGTTCCTGTCCGACACACGCAGGCGGTTGGTTTTTCTTCGTGTTCGATGCAAGCTACTCAACAGCAGTTCGACGCGATAGGGGTGCCCGGATTGCTAGCCAGCGGATGTCGACGGCGAACGACCACGTGAGTAGTAGCAATGCTGCTGCCGCCGCAGCAGACGCCACTGATGATGAAATGATCGGGGCGAGACATATCAATAGGACTGTGCTGTTGACCACGCAGACCGTCTTACGTCGTTGGCTCGGGGGTAGTTTTACGGTCAAAGCTGGCCAGAGCCAGCCAGCGACGACAAACAGATAGCGGAACGCCCCGATCAGAACGATCCACAAACCAACTTTCCCGCTGCGCCAGACCAGGGTTGACAGGGCGAGTGCGAGAAACGAGTCTAACTCCATATCGAAGCGAGCGCCGAATACAGTGTTGGTACCGGTTCGGCGGGCAACAGCTCCGTCGATGCCATCACAGATCATGGCAACTGTCGACACCGCAATGATCCACCACTGTACGTCGTCAGGAAGGCTTGGCGGCTCCAACGCGAGTGCGGATATAGGGAGCACAAGAGTGCTGCGCCCCAAGGTTACTCGATTGGCGGGTCCAACTCCGGGTCCGGTGAACTCATCGGACCCGGATCGTAAGATGAGAGCTGCCAGCCCGACGTATAGGCCAATCGACTTCGCGACGTAGGTGTGGGACACTTCGAACAACCAGCGAGTCATGACCGCCATTACGAGTACAGCGACGAGCGCGACGGCCAGATCACCGGCCGCCCGGCGGCGAGTCGTCGTCGCCCAGCGCCGAGGCCCGGTGTTGTGGGCGAGAGTCGTCATGAGTTAATGTCCGTGTCCGGGCAGACACAACCGTGCCACAAATCACCACCACTCGACAGTTCTGGATCCAGTCGACCGGCCATGGGGAGATTGTGAGCGCCGAGCTGCCACCGAGGCAAGACGGTCAGGTTCTCGTGCGTACACTCTACTCGGGAATAAGCCGGGGGACCGAATCGCTTGTTTTCAGAGGACAGGTTCCTCAGTCACAGTTTCAGGCGATGCGCGCCCCGTTTCAGGATGGCGAGTTTCCGACTCCGGTCAAGTACGGTTATATGAACGTCGGTCGAGTTGAAGAGGGACCCGAGGTTCTGGTTGGACAGACGGTGTTTTGTCTCTATCCCCACCAGGACCTGTACTGCGTACCGGACAACGCGGTTACCTTGGTGCCTGCCAACGTGCCACCTGGTCGTGCGATTCTTGCTGCCAACATGCAGAGTGCCGTTAACGCGGTCTGGGATGCCGGTGTTTCGGTGGGTGACCACGTGATTGTCATTGGAGCGGGCGTTGTGGGACTGCTTATCGCGTGGGTGTGCCAGCAGCTTCCAGGGGCTCACGTTGTCGTGGTCGACATCGATCCCACGCGAGAAACCGTCGCAAGGGAGCTGGGGTTGACGTTTATGTCCCAGGCACCGAACGCGACCAGCGCTGACGTTGTGGTCCATGCCAGCGGCCAACCAGACGGGTTGGTTACGGCGCTTGCGCTCGCCGCCGCGGAAGCGACCATCGTGGATGTCAGCTGGTATGGGGACACAGCTGTGGCGTTGCCTCTCGGCGAGGCCTTTCACTCGCAACGGCTGACGATCCGGAGCAGCCAAGTATCTCGTATCCCTCCGGAACGGGTTCCCCGATGGAGTCATGCCCGGAGAGCGGCATTGGCGATCGACCTTCTCGCTGACTCGGCACTCGACCTGCTGATCACGAGCGAGAGCGAATTCGAGGATCTTCCACACGTCCTAGCGACACTCAGTCTCGACCCACCAGGCGTGCTCTGCCACCGTGTCCGATACCCAGATATCCATGAATCGAGGACCTGAACCGTGTATAGCGTGACTGTTCGCGACCATTTCATGATCGCTCATAGCTTTCGTGGCGAAACGTTTGGGCCGGCACAGAGGCTGCACGGGGCTACGTATGTTGTGGATGCGACATTCAGACGACTGGAGCTCGACGACGATGGTGTGGTTGTCGACATCGGGCTGGCGAGAGAGCAACTGGCCGTGGTGCTGGCCGATCTCAACTACCGAAACCTGGATGACGAACCGGCCTTCGCTGGAAAGAACACGACCACCGAGATGCTTGCGAAGGAGGTCTTTGATCGACTAGTGCGTGCGGTCCGTTCAGGTAGCCT
>Ga0315338_1003119_pt1 | contig 14997 bp, 11 predicted proteins | sample ASW8metaG_FD_204518 | JGI IMG/M metagenome (GOLD analysis project Ga0315338, IMG submission 204518) | Ammonia-oxidizing marine archaeal communities from Monterey Bay, California, United States - ASW #8 | ecosystem: Environmental > Aquatic > Marine > Coastal | place: USA: California | collected... | reverse complement strand
TACCGGCGGCGTACTGGCGTCGTGCGAGACCCGCTGGCGCAGCCGGACGAGACGCTCCGCGCTTTGAACCTGGAAGAGCCGACCAACGGCGAGCGTTCCGAGGTGTTCTGCACGAAGGTCGGCACGACCCATCCAGATGAGATGTACATCATTGGGGCCCATATGGACGGTCACGGATTCGGCCAGGCGGCCAACGATGACGGGTCGGGGACGGCCATCGTCCTGGAGCTGGCCCGTATCTTCAGCGGCTCCGATGTTCAGACCGCACGGTCGATACGCTTCGCGCTCTGGAACAACGAAGAGACTGGCCTCAACGGCAGCACCGCCTACGTGGAGCAACGGCGCGAGCGGCAGGGGCTGGAGGACCCGACGGGGTCCGGTCGGTACCCCGAGCCGCGGTGGCTCGGTATGATCCAGCACGACATGATGTTGTTCGACCATGGCGCGCCTGGTCCCGACGGCGTGGTCAGCCGCGACCAGCGGCGTGAGGCCGATGTGAACATCGAGTTCCAGTCAAACTCCGACCTCGTGGCCGAATCTCGCGACTTGGCCTTTCTCTTCAAGTCGGCCAATGACGCCTTCGCCACGGACTACCCGGCCACGGTTGGTCCCCACATGACCAACACCGATTCGACACCATTCATGAATGTCACGCCCTCTATCAGCCTCCGCGAGAACGAGCGCGGCATGCACATCGGGGCGGGCTGGGACCCCCACTGGCACCAACCGACCGACCTCTACATTACGTTCACCGACGATGACTTCCGCCTGGGGCTCAATGCGGCGCAGACCACCCTAGCCGCCATCGCGCAGCTGGTCGACGCGGTGGTCGCCGGACGCTGAGCCCACTGACCGGTTGTCCGATTCATTGTGGTCGGTGTGCTACGCGACGACACCTGGGTCTACGGACCCGGGTGCGCCGGTTGGGCGTCACCCGCCCGCCACCGGTACGGCCGGCGCCCGGTGCCCATACATCCCGTCAATCGCGAAGATCAGCAGGGCGGCCCATATCAGGCCCCGGTTCTCACGAAACGTCGACCGTCGTGGTGTGCATCGGCTGCGGAAGGGTCCTGGTCGTCACGGGGTCTCGGCCGTGACGCAGACGGCCTGATGTGTCAGGCGTCGGGCGGATGGGTCACGAATCGCCGACGACCACTCTGGCGCATACAGCGGGGAGTTGGTGACCCACAGCCGATTGGGTTCGCCGAAATTACGGTCGGCGCTCCAGAGTGTCAGTCCCCACGGATATCGTGTCGGATCGAGCCGCTGGAGGATCGAGTCGAGCTCTGGTTGCGTAGGGAGGCGCCAGGTGGAGCTGGCGCCCAGGGCCAGTCCCTGGCAGTATGAATTTGCGTCGGTCCACAGGAACCCGTCCAGGCCTTGACTCGGTCTGCCGGTCGTGGTCCAACGCAGTCCGAGCTGCCGGTCGAGGAGGGTGCCGTCGCCCAGGTCCGGGAACGGATCGCCGGTGTCCGCCTCGGCCGCGTCCCGCGTCGGTATTGGCTCGATGCCGGTTGCCTCGGCCAGGAGGGCGCCGGTGTTCGAGGGTGGCAGGACCGGTTCCCGTTGGCCGTCGGCGGCGCCTCCGACCGCGACCCGGCTCGGCTCGGAGGTCGGGCTTGTCGGTGCACGTGTGGGTGCTTCCTCTGGCGGGGCGGTCGCTTCCGTGGCGTCCGGGCTCGTCGCGGCCTGCGCATCACCCCTGGGTGGTGTGGGGCGAGGGTCGACCGTTGAGCTCGGGCGGTTGTCCGGTTCCAGTGGCGCCACGGCGGTCGAACGCGGCTGGTTCGCGTCAGCGCCCGGTGCCTCGGCCATTGGGGACAAGGTGGCGGAACGACCGGTTGCGGTTCCAGACTCGTTCGCGGGGAGACCGAACCACAGCACGGCGAGAATGACCAAGACCGCCGCCGCCAGCGCGACGGCGCGCGAGCGGCCGGGCGACCTAGTTTGGGTGGAGGGTGACGACGCGCGGTTCGGCACCGTGGCCGACCCGACGTCGTCGGTGCCCGACGTGGGCGACGTGGCATCCGTCGGCAGCGGTGGGACGTCGCCAACCAGGACCGTGGTCTCGCTATCTGGCTTACCGGCGTCGGCGGTCGCCACGGCTGAGATCCGAGCGACCATGTCGGCGGCGGAACCGAAGCGTTCGGCCGGCTCTTTGTGCATGGCGCGCAAGATCATGCGCTCCAGCACGTCGGGGATGCTTGGGTTCACCTCGCTGGGAAGCGGCAATGGATCGCGGATGTGTTTGACCACGACCGCAAGCGGCGTCTCCGCGTCAAAGGGGACCCGCCCGGTGGCCATTTCATAGAGCACGACCCCGAGTGAGTAGAGATCGCTGCGGCCATCGATCGCATTGCCCATGCCCTGCTCGGGCGACATGTACTTGGGTGTGCCGACGAGTGCGCCGGTCGCGGTGAGCGTGTCCGCACCCTCCAGGATCTTGGCGATGCCGAAGTCGGCGAGCAGACAGTTGCCGCGTTCATCGATCAGGATGTTGCTGGGCTTGACGTCGCGGTGCACGAGTCCGCGCGCATGCGCGCAATCCAGGGCGTCGCCCACCTGCGAGACCACGCGTCGGATCTGCTCGAGTGGCAGCGGATGCCCGTCAATCGCGGCCGCGAGCGTGCCGGTCTTGATGAACGGCATCACGATGTAGGTGAAGCCATCCGACTCGCCGTAGTCGTGGACCGGAAGAATGTGCGGGTGCTGCAGACTGGCGAGAATCTTGGCTTCTTGCTCGAAGCGTGCCAGGAACTCGCGGTCCTGGGCGAGATGACGGGGAAGCACCTTCAGCGCGACGTGTCGGTCGACGGCCGGTTGGTAGGCCTTGTACACGGAGGCCATGCCGCCCGCCCCGAGTGGTGCCACGATACGATAGGGTCCGAAGGATCGTCCTGACAGATCTTCCATCACTCAGGTTCAGGAGCGCGAACGCCATCATCCAGCGGTCGTCCCACACGGTAGGCTGACCCGAACGGAATTGCAATGTCCATACCGGACGGGGGAGACTGGCGTGGGGTTTGCATCCGCGCGGGTGGTATGGCTGGTGCGCGCCAAGCCCAGCGTGTGCCCGCGTCGACGTCATCATATCCTTGGAGTGTGACCATGCGTACAGAATACCGGTTGACATATCTGTCGGCGATTCTCGGCCTCGCCGTGTGGTTGCTGACACCTGCTATCGGGTTGGCTCAACCCCGCGTCGCGGTCATGAATTTCGAGAACAACAGCACGTGGCGGTACTGGGGCGACAATCTTGGTGCGGCCGCCGCTGACGAACTGGTGACACAGCTGCTCAAAACCGGGTCCTACAGGATGATTGAGCGTTCACAGTTGGCGGCCGTCCTAGCCGAGCAGGATCTAGGTGCGAGCGGCGCGGTCGACGCATCGGCCGCGGCCAATATCGGTCGGTTGCTGGGAGCCCAGCTCATCTTGACCGGATCGATCACGCAGTTTTCCATCGAGACCGTCTCGGTCGGGTTCCGCGGCTTGGGAGGATCCAGGTCCAAGGCGGAAACCATCCTCGATGTGCGGCTGGTCGACACGACCACCGGCGAGATCCTGACGGCCGAGAGCGGCGAGGGGGAGAAGACCTGGGGCGGTGGATTTTTTCGGTCAGCCAACGTGGAGCGCGATTTTGATGCCGGAGTCGCACAAGAAGCGCTCCGTCCGGCCATTGAGCAGGTCACCGAGACGCTGGCTCGTCAAGCCGACCGGTTCGCGGACCTTGAGCCGGTTGAGCCACCGGCGCCAGTGGCCCAGGTCGTCGGCGCCAACGACGGGTCCTTCTACATCAACCAGGGAGAGAATCTCGGGGTCGCGGTAGGACAGCGTTTCGAAGTGGTCCGCGTCATCGATGAAATCAAGGATGCGAACGGGGTTGTGCTCGACCAAATCACCGACACCGTCGGTGTGCTCGAGGTGACTCGCGTATTGTCGCAGTCTGCGATCTGCACGGTGGTCGAGGGAGAAGCGACTGAAGGGGACACGATTCAACCGCTGTAGCCGGCGTAGTGCACACGCGTCATACCGCTGATAGGGGCCGCGGCCGTGCGCGTTGGCGATGGTGTCAATAGACGCGGAGGTCATCAATCCAAATGGTACCGTCGGTGCCAGGGTGTACCGCCCCGATGTCGACGAGGAAGACGATGGCCTGGGTTTCGGCGAGGTCGAGCGTGCCGTCTACGTCATCGATGACGTTGCGCAGACGCTCGAACGGCACGGTGACGTCCCGCCATTCGGTGGAGGACCGGACCGAGGCCTGCCAGGTGTTGGCGCCTTCCGGCTCTGTCGGATTGAGGTCACGGACTTGGACCCAGAACCGATACGGGACGTCGCTTCGCACAGAGAACACTAGGCCGTTACGACTGGAGAGATCTCGTGGTGCGTAGCTTCCCAACGACGCGAATGGGGATGGATGGTCGGTCGTGGGGACGCCAAGCTGGAAGGCGATGCGCGCGGCGGATGAACCATCGGGGCCGGTACCTGGGTCAATGAACCGCGGGTCGAGCGTGGTCGAGGGGTCGGACACCGCCGTGAACGGCGAGGTGGAGTCGAACCGCTCGAGCTCGGTTGTCGCGCCAACCACCACCGGTCCGGGCAGCGCGGCGGCGGCGCGGCGTCGCGCGCGGTCCGCTTGGGTCAAGACGTAGATCGGATTGGAGACGATCCAGGGCATGTCCCATCCGCTGACATGGGCCTCCACTCGATAAACGCCAGGCTCCTGAACTTGTGCATCGATGGCGCGTTCACCGGACGTGACGACGACGCCGTCGTGGAACAGGGTCAGCCGGGCGGTCGCGGGGAGCGCCCCCCCGGCTCGCATACGAATCGGGCCGGCGACTGGGAGCTCATCGCCCATCGTCCATTGTTCGCCGGTGCGCTCAGCGAGAAAGAAAAACCGATCGGCCGGCGCCAACGCCCCGATGCCCACGTAGAGTCGGCCGCGGGCCAGCGCGGCCAAAAGCGCGGCGGTGTCCTGGGTGGCGTTGCCGCTGAATGGGCGCTCCAACAGGACATAGTTCTGGGCAATCCGGAACACCGACTCATAGGTGGGGAAGGGCAGCTCCGGCCACGACGTGGGGCGGAGCGTGCCGTGGGCGTCAGCCCCAGTGATGCCGGTGGCCTGTCGCCGAGACAACAGTTCATCCCACCGGTCGAGCGTGGCTGGGCGGCGCAGGAGACGCAGCAACGCGTAGTCGGTGTTAAGGGGATAGCGTGCGAAGGTGCCGAACCGTTCGAACCAGCCGGCGGCGCGCAACTGTGAGTCGCCATTGAGTATCTCGACGCCCCAGTTCCCGGGGAGATCCCAGTCCCTCCACATGAGGTCCTCGCGCGCGCTGTCCGGATGCGCCGCGAAGCTCACACTGCCCAGCTCCGCCAGGTCGAGCAGCGCGTCCCGGGCATCGCCCGAGAACCGGTAAGTCAATGGAGGCAGCCCGACGGCGAGGAGATGGCCGCCGCGGTTCGAGATCTCGGTGCCGACCACGGTGAGCACTCCCGTCCGACCGTATCCCTCGCTGGACTTGCCGGCCAGCGAGTTGTGGTCCGTCACGATCACAAAGTCGAGCCCCGCCGCCTCGGCGGCCGCCTCGACGTTGGCCATCTGCCCACTGCCATCAGAGTGAGTGGTGTGCACGTGCGCGACGCCGGAGACACGTACGAACGAGTCGGGCACGTCGGCGTCCACCACCCCAAGAGCGCGCCACATCACGACGCGCCAGACCAGAACCGAGACGAGAAGCAGGGCGAGGGCCCCGACCGCACCGAGGACTGCCTTCCGGGACTTTCGCGTCATGCTCGCGGTACCCCCGGATTCGTGTAGTCAGATGTCGGACGGGTAGATGACGACGGTACGCGTAGTTGCAGGAGGGCGAGATCCTGCGGCGGATTCCCCCTGGCACCGCGGGTGACGTGCTCGCGCAGCCGGAAGCGCGGCTCGAGGTGACGACGGAGGTAGTCTGCCGAGCAGAAGACGGCGCACCGGTTGCTTCCGGCCGAGTCACCATCGCGTACGACGAGTTGACCGGCGTGGAACCGGGCTTGCTCCGGGTCTGACAACGTGTCCAGATACGTCGCACCGTACGTGGAGATGATCAGATGTCCGCTGGGCCGCAGGACGCGCGCCAGTTCGGCTAACCATCGGCTCTGGAGCGGCTCCGGCAGATGGGTGAACACAAAGAGGGCGTAGATTAGATCAAAACGCGCATCGGTGTAGGGCAACGGTGGCTCGAGTCCGTTGGTTTCGAATTGCGCAAAGGACAGTCGGCGTCGGCACCAGTCGATGAAAACGGGGTTGTAGTTACACCCGTGGATTTCCACCGGGAGGTCCGTCCAGCGTCGGATGACGCGGTCGCCTCCGCACCAGAAGTCGAGAACCGCGCCGACCTCAGAGAGCGAGACGCTGTTGCGTTCCAGAACTCGCCGGGCCGCGTAGAGCAGGCCCAGCCGCCCGAGCACCACCTTCACGACCCCTCTCATGGAAGAGGCGCCGAGTCCCTAACGCGTGGTCTTGAGCGGGCCGAAGGCAGTTGCCAGCCACAGCGCCACGGCTAGGAACGCGGTGCAGGCGCCCACCGCCTTGTACACCGTGGCGTCGGGCGCGTAGTCCATATACAGGTAATACGGCAGGACAACGATGTCGAGGAAGATGGCCACCAGGAAGAACGTCAGCGTGAGTTTCCCGGCCGATCCCAACTCTTGTGTGTTTGTCATGAAGTTCTCACCGAAAGAGAGACTAGTCTCTTAGGTCCGCGGCGCGCTGTCAACGGGGCGCTCGTGTACACTCGGGCCACTGTTCATCGAGCTGTCCAGGAAGGAGACACCGCATGCGAAACGTGGTGGTGAGTGTGGTAGTCGTTGTGGCCGCTTTCGTGCTGGGTCGTGCGTCGGCCCAGGATGTCCAGCCGTCCTGTCCCGGGTGTCAGGTCACCCATATCCCCGCGACCGAGGTCGACCGGTACGCGGCGCTGGGCCGTGCCCAGGGGCTCGTCGACCAGCAGGTACGGTCGGTCGACATCGGGCGCGCGCAAGTGCAGATTGCCATGGCCTATCGAGGGGCGCTCGACGAGCCTCGACCGAGGTCGGTCGCCTCGCACGACCTGGTCACCGAGGTCTACGTGGTCCTGAGTGGCTCGGGTACCAACCGCACTGGTCCCGATTTGGTGGACCCGCAACGGCGCCCGACGGACAATCGCGCCGTGCAGTTCCTGAATGGTCCTGGCAACAATTCGACTGACATCAGGAACCCGCAGACCCACGAACTGCAGGCGGGTGACGTGTTCGTCATCCCGGCCGGCACCGGGCATCAGTTCACGAAGATCGACGACCACATCAGCTATCTGATGGTGCGCATCGATCCGGACAAGGTCGTACCGCTCATGGACCAGACGGCGTCTGAGGCATACCTGGCCGAGCGGACCCAGTAAGGGAAAGGAGACTCATGCGGTACGCAGGACGCTGTCAGGTGGTGGCGCTTGGCTTGGCGCTGGCTGGGCTCCCGGTCGCCGTGGTCGCGCAGACGGTATCGGACGGCACCGAGCAGGGCGAATGGCCGGTCTATCACGGCAATCTCGCGCAGCAACACTATTCGCCGCTCGACCAGATCACGGCCGGCAACTTCGACGAGCTCGAGGTGGCCTGGGCGTTCAAGACCGACAACCTCGGTACACGCCCCGAGTACAAGTTGGTGGGAACACCGCTCATGGTTGGCGGGCGTCTGTTTGCGAGCGGCGGGTCGCGTCGTTCGGTCGTGGCGCTGGATGCCGCGACAGGCGAGCTGCTGTGGGTGCACTCCGAGCGTGAGGGCGCGCGTGGCGCCGCTTCGCCGCGACAGTTGTCGGGACGTGGGGTGGCGTATTGGAGCGGGGCTGTGGAGCCGGCGCCGTCCAGGATTTTCTACATCACGCCCGGGTTCCGCCTGGTTGCTCTCGATGCGACCACAGGACAGCGGGTACCCGATTTCGGTGACGGCGGGTGGATCGATCTAAAATCCGCCGCGGTGTATGGCGACGAGGTGCCGATCGATCCGGTCACCGGCGAGATTGGGTTGCACGCGACCCCGACCGTCGCTCGTGACGTCGTGATCGTCGGGTCGTCGATGCGTGAGGGCCATACGCCCAAGACACACAACAACACCAAGGGACTGGTGCAGGCCTTCGACACGCGCACCGGTGAGCGCCGCTGGACATTTCACACGATTCCGCGCCCAGGAGAGTTTGGGCACGACACTTGGGAAGACGGGTCGTGGGAGGTGACCGGGAACGTCGGTGTCTGGAACCAGATTGCGGCCGATGAGGAACTCGGTCTGGTGTATCTACCGGTGGAGACGCCCACCTCCGACTTTTACGGCGGGCACCGCCCGGGCGACAACCTCTTTGCGGAGAGTCTGGTGGCGCTCGATCTCGAGACCGGCGAACGTCGCTGGCACTTCCAGTTGGTGCACCACCCTATCTGGAACATGGATATCTCGACGGCGCCGATCCTCGAGGACATCACCGTGGATGGCCGGGTCATCAAGGCGGTATCGATCATGGGCAAGCAGGTCATGGTCTATACGTTCGATCGGGAGACCGGCGAACCGGTGTGGCCGATTGAAGAGCGCCCTGTGCCCCAGTCGGACGTGCCGGGCGAGCAGACCAGTCCGACCCAGCCGTTTCCGACCAAGCCGCCGCCCTACGACCACCAGGGCGTCACCACCGAGGGGCTGATTGATTTCACGCCCGAGCTTCGGGATGAGGCCGAGCGTCTGCTCCGACGCTACCAGACGGGCCCCGTATTCACCCCGCCGGTTGTCAGCGATCTCGATGGGGCGATCACCTCCTTCCGGTCGTCCGGTGGGACCAACTGGCCGGGGGGCGCCTTCGACCCGGAGACCCAAATTCTGTATGCGCCGTCCTACACATCTATGGTGACGATCGGTCTGCTCCCTCCGCCGAATTCAGATTTTTCAGACATTCGCTACGTGCGTGGCAACGTGCTGAGCGGCATTCGATTTATCCCGACCGGCGGCGACACGTCAGGTGCAGATACGCCCGAGCGACGACGGATCGAAGTGTTTGGCGGAACCGGGGCCCGCACGGCGACCCCCAACCCGCAAGGTCTGCCGTTCCTCAGGCCGCCGTACGGGAAGTTGACCGCCATCGACATGAGCCGAGGTGAGATCCTGTGGCAAGTCGCCCACGGTGACACGCCAGATCGGATCAAGCGTCATCCCGCCCTGGCAGGACTGGACCTCCCGCGAACGGGACAGAGCGGCGCGGTAGGCGCGTTGGTAACGAAAACGCTGGTCATCATGGGCGATCCGATGGTAACCACGACCTCGTCTGGCGCGCGCGGGGCGATGCTTCGTGCCTATGACAAAGCGACGGGGGCGGAGGTCGGTGCCGTCTATATGCCGGCGCAGCAAAGCGGGTCGCCCATGACATACATGGTGGATGGCACGCAGTACATCGTCGTCGCCGTCAGCGGTGGCGTCTATTCGGGTGAGTATCGGGCGTATCGTGTGCCCGCCAACTAGCGGCCGGACGCGTGCACCCACCGGCCGCCGACCGCGACGCGCCTGATGGGGTGGGTAGCGCAGGCGTCTCAAACTGGCTAGAATGACGGTGCTTAGCCCGTCCGGCGGCGCCCGTTCCTGGCGGTCGTCGTGGTGAGGACATGCGAGATGTCCAGCGCTTGACGCGCGACCGCCTGCGAACGCAAGAATTCGGTAAGGAGAATCGACGAATGCGGCAACAACTGGTGACGACATCTTGTCTGGCAGTGGCCGTCTTGGCCGGCGGCCTCCTGTCGTCCACCCCGGCTGCGGGGCAGACATCCGATGGCAACTGGACGCTGCCGCGTACGCCGGATGGTCATCCGGACCTGCAGGGGGTTTGGGCGAATAACAATGCCACGCCGCTCGAGCGGCCGGAGGTGTGGTCCGACAAGGCGACGCTGTCCGAGGAAGAGCTGGCGGCGCTCCAAGTCGCGGCGCAAACCGCCGTCGGCGATGGTGACGCGTTGTTCGGCGACCAGCTCGTGCTCGCGGCCATCGAGGGCATCGAAGCGACGTCGTACGACCCGACGACGGGCAACTACAATCAGTTCTGGATTGCCGAGCGCGACTTCACGAGTCAGACGTCGCTCGTCGTTGACCCGCCAGACGGTCGCATTCCGGACGTCACGCCGGAGGCGCGTGAGCGCAGGCGGGAGGCCGCGGCCTATCGTCGCGATCACCCGGCCGACACGTATACCGACCGGCCCTTGCCGGAGCGGTGTGTCAGCTACGGAGTGCCACGGCTCGGTGCCGGCTACAACAGTTACTACCAGATGTTTCAGAGCGCGAACCACGTGGTGTTCATGAACGAAATGATCCACGACGCGCGGGTGATCCCGCTCACCGGTCAGTCTCATGCTCCCGACGCGGTGCGGCAGCTGCACGGTGATTCGCGGGGCCGGTGGGAGGGTGACACCCTGGTGGTGGAGACCACGAACTATTCGTCGGACGCGACGTTTCGCGGGTCATCCGATGGTTTACACATGGTAGAGCGATTCACGCTGGTCGGGCCGAGGACGCTCAACTACGAAGTTACGCTGACCGACCCGACCGTCTGGACCAGGCCGTGGACGGTCTTGATTCCCCTGATGCGAAGTGACGAACCGATGTTCGAGTATGCCTGTCACGAGGGCAATATCGGCATGGACGGCATCCTAGCCGGACATCGGGCCGAGGAGCGGGAGGCGGCGTCGAAGTAGGCGTCGGCGCGGGCCGGGGCTCGCCCGAGTCTTCTCGCGCACAAGCGCACTCATGAAGATTCCCGCCACGGTCCTCGGGGTCGGCGTGCTGGTGTGTATATCCGGGTCCGCGCTCGCGGGTCAGCGCGACGGGGACCACGGCGCAGCGGTTGCGCGTCTGACGGCCAGACCCGAAATCATCCAGGCTCTGGACCTGGCCCGAGACTTGGAGGCCGGGGCCGAGTCAGATCTCATCGAACTGACAGAGATCCCGGCACCGCCGTTCGGAGAGGCGGCCCGCGCTGCTCGTTTTGCCGAGATGCTGCAGGTGGCTGGCCTACCCGAGGTGTCGATCGACGACGTCGGCAATGTCATTGCGCGCAGGGCTGGGTTGGGCGCCGGGGAAACGGTTGCGATTGTGGCCCACCTCGACACCGTGTTTCCGGCGGGGACGGACGTGACGGTGACGCGCCGCGGCGAGCGTCTGTATGCGCCTGGCATCGGGGACGATACCCGCGGCCTGGTATTGCTGCTCAATGTGGCCCGGATTCTGGAGCGTGCTGGCATTCGGACGGTCGCGGACATCCTGTTCGTCGGTAGCGTCGGCGAAGAGGGTCTGGGGGACCTGCGCGGTGTCCGGCATCTGCTGCGGCGGGGCGGCCCCCGGGTCGATCGTGTGATCGCAATCGACGGCGGCAGCGACCGTCGGGTCGTGAACCAGGCTCTGGGGTCGCGCCGCTATCGAGTGACGCTGACGGGGCCCGGCGGCCATTCGTGGGGCGACTTCGGCCTCGCCAACCCGGCCCACGCGCTCGGGCGCGTGACCTACTACTTCGACGAGGCGGCGGCCGTGGTCGTCAACACAGGGTCGCCGGCAAGCTACAACGTCGGACGGATCGGAGGCGGGACGTCCGTCAACGCGGTGCCGCACGAGAGTTGGGCGGAGATCGACATGCGGTCGATTGACCCGAACCAGGTCGACCGATTGGAGGGCGCGTTGCGGGACGCGGTGACCCGGGCGCTCGACGAGCAAAACCGTGCTCGAGATCGCGGCGAGTTGCTCGAAGCCGACTTCGAATTGATCGGGGATCGTCCGTCCGGAACGGTGGCGCCGGAGACCCCGTTGGTGCAGCAGGCGCTCGCGGTGACCCGGTTTCTCGGCTTGGCGCCGCAGCTGGCTGCGGCGTCGACCGACGCGAATATTCCCATAGCCGACGATTTGCCCGCGATCACCTTGGGGCGGGGCGGGACCGGGGGTGGCGCCCACGCCCTCACGGAGTGGTGGGCGCCCCGTGATGCGCACATCGCTGTGCAGCGGGCATTGCTGGTTCTGGTCGCCTCTGCCGGGCTCGCCGATTAGTGCTCCGGCCGGACGCGTCGCGCGCGAGCCCGTATACTGAGGTGATGCGGAGTGTCCAGTCGGTCGTGTCGTGGGGGCTGGCGGGTGCGGTCGTCTTGGCGCTCTCCGCGACCCCGGGCGCCCGCCAGCCGGCCGTGGCGCGCAGCGCGATCGTCTTTGTCGGCGACGGAGTCGACGACCACCAACTGACGATCGCGCGAAACTACCTTCTGGGCGCGGGCGGTGGATTCAGCTTTGAGTACTTTCCATATCGGGCGGGGGCTCGGGTGCTGACCGTGCTCGAGTCCGATCCGGGTATTCCGGAGTACGTGGGCGATTCGGCAAGTGGTGGCACTGCGATCGCGGCCGGAGTCGTGACCAGCCGCGGGAGGATCGCGACTCGGGCCGGGAACGGGCAGGCGGTGCCCACGATGCTCGAGCTGGCTGCCGCGGCCGGCAAGTGGACCGGTATCGTTACGACCTCGAGCGTGACGGACGCGACGCCAGCCAGCTTCGTCGCGCATATCAATCGCCGGTTCTGCCAGGGGCCTGGCGATATGGCGCCCACGCTGACGGACCCGCGTTGCCCGGAGGCCTTGAAAACGAACGGTGGATTGGGCTCGATTGCTGAGCAAATCGCCACCTCGGACGTCGACCTGTTGCTGGGCGGTGGGTATCGCCACTTTGATCAACTGGACGAGTCGGGGGTGTCTGTGTTGCGGCGCGCGCGGGACACCGGGTACCGCATCGTCCGCGACACGGCGGGGCTGGATGCCATCGAGGACTCGCCTGGCAAGCTGATCGGCCTGTTCGGCGACGACACGTTACCGGTCGAGTGGGTTGGAGAAGCCGATGGGCGCGCCAGGCCGGTCCGATTCGAGGCTGGCGGGGCAGTCATTGCCCCCCAGCCGTTTCGGTGCGTCGACAACCCGGCGTTCGGGAGTCGACCGACGCTCGAGGCCATGACCACGTTCGCCCTGGAGCGTCTGGGGTCCGCACCCGGTGGTTTTGTCCTGATGGTCGAGAGCGCGTCCATCGATAAACAGGCGCATCAGGGACGGCCGTGCGGGCAGATTGGCGAGACACGGGCGTTGGATCAGGCCGTCCGCGTCGCGGCGGCGTTTCAGGAGCAGCATCCAGATACGCTCATTCTGGTGTCTTCGGATCACGGCCACGCAGCCCAGATCGTTCCCTGGCCCAGTCTGTTTGCCTCCCGTCCCGAGCCGCAGTATCCACCGGGGAAGGTGGCGCGCGTCCGGACGCTGGAAGGGGGCGTGATGACCATCTCGTATGGCACGAATGAGAACTATCTGGAGGAGCACACCGGGACCCAGGTGCCGGTGTTTGCGCGAGGGCCCGGCGGCGAGACAGTGCGGGGCCTTATGCGCCAGTCCGACCTGTTCGGTGTCGTCCGGCGGGCTCTGGGGCTCTGATCACAATGCATGTGAAACGGTTTGAGGGCGAGGCTAGTCTCGTCCAATGCGAGGAGCGTGCATGTGGGGAGCATGCAGGCCGTCATGACAGCGCCCAGCCACGCCACAGGCTGGATGCACCGGCGGCTAGGACACGGATGTGGCTGCGGTCTTCACGTTGAATGCGTCGCGCCGAGGCGGAAAGCGAGAACAAGGGTTAATGAGACGGCAGGGTGTTGTGCTGGCGAGTCTAATATGCGCAGTCCTCACGTGCGGAGCCGCGTCCAATTCGTGGGGCGCGTCTGGTGAAGACAACGCACAACCAGTGGACGACGGTCCGGCGGGGCTGCGGGTGTTCCTGGACTGCGGGCGCGACTGCGATCGCGACTACCTGCGCCGGGAGATCACGTTCGTCAACTACGTTCGGGATCGACGAGACGCCGAGGTCCACGTGCTGGTGACGGACGAGAGTAGCGGCGGCGGGACGCAATACACGCTCGACTTCATCGGCCTCGAACAGTTCGCGGGGAACGACGTCAGGCACGCCTACTCCGAGAGCCGGACCGACACCGACGATGAGACCCGCGCCGGTATCGCCCAGGTGCTGCGGGTTGGATTCTTGCATTACATCATCGAGACCCCGCTGGCCACCGAGATCGAAATCGGGACGGCACGGCAGGGAGATGGAGCGCGATCGGTGATGGTCCAACCAGAGGACGATCCGTGGAATTTCTGGGTCTACCGACTCTCGAGCAACATTCGCGTGTCGGGCGAGGACACCCGTACCAGCCGGAACTTCAACGGGTCGGCGTCGGCCAACCGCACCACGGAAGACTGGATCATCCGGACCGAAGTCGATGGCTCGTACAACGAGTCAGTGACCGCGTTGAGCAGCGGCGATTTCACCAACATCAGCACCAGGTACAACGTCGATGGGCAGGTGGTGAAAAGCCTCGGCGAGCACTGGGGCGCGTCGATCGCCGGGCGCGCGGGCGCATCGACCTTTCTCAATCAGGACCTCAGGCTGCGGGTGCAGCCCGGCATCGAATACAACGTGTTTCCGTACTCCGAGTCATCGCGGCGCAGTCTGACGTTCGCCTACGAGGCCGGCGTCGAGTCGTTCAAGTACGAAGAAGAAACCCTGTTCGGCAAGCTCGAAGAGACCGTGCCGTCGCAGCAGGTCCAAGCCACCCTCGATGTCGAGCAGCCGTGGGGCGACAGCCGTATCCGGATGAACTACAACAGCTTGTTGAACGACCTCGACACCTACAGCGCTTCCGTGTCCGGCAATCTCTCCTTTCGGGTGGCCAGAGGGTTGTCATTGAACGTCAGCGCCAGTACGTCGCTGGTGCGCGATCAGATCTACCTGCCGGCGGAAGACCTGTCGGACGAAGAGATCCTGCTCCAGCGGCGTCAACTAGCCACCGATTCCCGCTACCGGGTCTCGTTCGGTTTCAGTTACACCTTCGGGTCGATCTTCAACAACGTCGTGAACCCCAGGTTCTAGACGCGGCGAAGTACGATGCCGCG
>Ga0315338_1003118_pt1 | contig 15007 bp, 8 predicted proteins | sample ASW8metaG_FD_204518 | JGI IMG/M metagenome (GOLD analysis project Ga0315338, IMG submission 204518) | Ammonia-oxidizing marine archaeal communities from Monterey Bay, California, United States - ASW #8 | ecosystem: Environmental > Aquatic > Marine > Coastal | place: USA: California | collected... | reverse complement strand
GGGTCTTCTCCCGTGGTTCGCGTTTTGAGTTCGAGGTACACTGCCAGAAGATCGGAGGCGTCCAGCAGGAGGCTTCCTTTTGCGCGAATCGCCAAACTCCGTGAACCTTAGACAGATGTTTGTAGATACCGCCCGATCTGTGCACTACGCGATAGAGCGGGCCAGAACCCGACAATGAATTTCAGGCGGGATCGAAATGTCAGACCAGGCTGCCGTTACGCAGATCCTCGAGAACGCCACGCGCGGTGACCGCCGAGCGGTCGACGAGTTGTTTCCCGTGGTTTACGACGAACTCCGCCGACTTGCCCAAAGCGTCCTCTTAGACGAGCGACCTGACCACACGCTGCAGGCCACTGCCCTGGTTCACGAGGCGTACGTCAAGCTCGTCGACCAAACTCGGGCACCCTGGCAGAACCGCGCTCACTTCTTCGCCGTGGCTGCGCAGGCGATTCGTCGCATCCTCGTCGATCATGCTCGTGGCCGTGGTCGAAAGAAACGAGGCGGTGGCGCAGTCAATGTGTCCCTCGATGAGGCCCTCAACATTGCCGGCGCACCTCCGGCGACCGACACCCTCGCGCTCGACCGGGCCCTGCAGCAGCTGGCACTCGAGCATGCGACCAAGGTCGAAGTGGTCAATATGCGGTTCTTCGCAGGAATGACCAGCCGCGAGGTGGCGGAAGTCCTGGGCGTAACTGAACGTACGGTGGAACGTCACTGGCAGTTTGCCCGGGCTTGGCTCTATCGAGAGTTGGCTGGGGCCGAGGCACTCGGAGACTCCAAAAGTGATTGACGAGGCGCTCCAAAGAAAAGGCACTTAGTTGTGACGCGTGACCAAGGTCCGAATCTTGACGAGGTTTTTGCCCGCTCCCTCGAGCATCCGCCAGAAGAGCGTGATCGATTCCTGCAGCAAGTTTGCGCTAACGACGTCGAGCTACGCGCCGAGGTCGAATCTCTCCTCGCCGCACATGCTGGTGCCGAGCAGTTCTTGAACACTCCGGCGCTGGGGCACGATATCGCAAACGCCGCGGCTGCTGATCCTGGACCGGAAGACAACGCGCTCGGACTCGAGGTTGGGCCATACCGCATCTCCAAGCGCATTGGCAGCGGCGGGATGGGAGCTGTTTACCTAGCGGAACGCGCCGACCGGGAGTTTGAAAAAGAGGTCGCGGTCAAGCTGATCAAGCGGGGCATGGACACCGAAGACATCCTGCGGCGGTTTCGTAACGAACGTCAGGTTCTGGCGCAACTGGAACACGCCAACATCGCGCGACTGATCGACGGCGGCGCGTCTTCCGATGGGGCTCCCTACATCGTCATGGAATACGTCGACGGACTACCGATCGACACCTTCTGTGATCAACAGTGTCTGGGTGTCCCCGAACGGATCGGGATGTTCCGTCTGGTGTGCGCTGCCGTCCATGCGGCTCACACGCATGACATCGTTCATCGCGACCTCAAACCGAGCAACGTGCTCGTAACCCCGGATGGCCACCCCAAACTCCTGGACTTCGGCATTGCGAAAGTGATGAGCACCGAGGGCGGAGAGCGCACCGCCGACCGAACCGCAGCCGACCAGCGAATCATGTCGCCGCGCTACGCCAGCCCTGAGCAAATGCGAGGCCACGCGGTGGGCCCGGCGAGTGACATTTATTCGTTGGGAGTGATGCTCTACGAACTCCTGACGGGTCGCTCGCCCTATCCTGACGATGATCCGTCCGATGCATTGGAATCCCACGTTTGCACGCACGTCCCTGATCCGCCGAGCCGAGCCGTGCGTCGGACCGCTTCAACGACGACGGCAGAACCGTCGTCCTCCAGGCCACCGTCCCGCGAGAGCGAAACGGTTGCTGGGTACCGGGGAACGACGACCCGACGTTTGATCAGCGCGCTGAGCGGCGATCTGGACACGATCGTGCTCAAGTCCCTCCGTAAGGAACCTGAGCGACGCTACGCGACCGCGACAGACTTCGCGGAGGATCTCCGACGCTGCCTTGCGGACTTGCCTATTCTCGCCCATCCGGAATCACGCTTCTATCGGCTTCGAAAGTTCGTCGATCGAAACCGGATCGCGATCGCATCCGGAGTTCTGGTCTTCGCGGCGCTGATCACGGCCTCGGTAGTCAGTACCGGACTCCTGGCCGTCACGGCTGCGATCGCCCTCGGCCTCTATTTCCGCGCCATCCGCGCCACCAACGCCGCCCAGGAAGCGAAGGAAGAGACAGAGCGTCAGCGTGCGACAGCCGAGGCCGTCGGTCGTTTCCTGCGGGAGATGCTCAGTTCCGTCAGTCCCGAGGAGGCGCTCGGTCGAGACGTCACCATTTTGCGTGAACTCCTCGAAAACGCCGCCGGCCGGATCGACACTCAACTGATGGGCCAGCCCGTGGCAGCGGCATCGCTTCATCACACAATCGGGTCGACCTACTGGGGCATTGGTGAATACATGCCGGCAGAGAAACACGCGCGTCGTGCGCTGATTCTCCGTCGCTCTGCACTCGGGGATACCCATATCGAGGTTGCGGACACCTTGCGTCTGCTCGGCCGAGTCTTGTTGGGAAGGGGCGGCCTCGACGAGGCAGAATCCCATACCCGGGAAGCGTTGGCCTTACGAAGTGACGCACTTGGAGACGAGCACGAGGACGTTGCCGATGCCCTGGTCGGACTGGCCGTGATCCTTCATCAAAGCGGCCAGGAAGAAGAGGCTCATTCTTGCTACGAGCGCTGTATCGAGGTGTCACGTCGGTTCGGCTATAGAACCCCGCTCACCTCCTCACTAACCAACTTTGGATTCGCCCTGGTCCGGAATGGTCGGCTGGAAGAGGCAGAACCTCACTTGCGCGAGGCCGTCGATATCGTGCGGGCGAGCGAGAACGGCGACCCTGTCGGGCTCTCCATGGTTCTTACCAACCTCGGTCGCATGCTCGTCGACCGCGGACGGGGAGAAGATCACGTCGAGGCGGAACACCTCTTGCAGGAGGCTCTCGAAATCCAACGGAGTGTATTCCATCCAAATCACCCGCAGATCTCAATCACGGCCTCTCACAGCGCGACGCTCATGGAGCTTCAGGGCAATTTCGAACGTGCCGAACCTCTCCACCGCGAGGCCCTGGCGATCGCTCGTCGAGCCCTCGGTGACAGTGACCGGGAAGTGGCTACCTTTGCCAACAACCTGGCCGTCGTCCTGCGCAAACTGGGAAATCTCGACGAAGCCGAGGCGCTCAGTCGAGAAACCGTCGAGATCTACAGAGCTGCGCTCGGGCCGGAGCACGAGTGGACCGCCCTCGCTCTCAGCAATCTGGCGTCGACACTGGAAGCTGCGGGCAAATTCAAAGAGACCGAGTTGGTGGTCGATGAATGCCGACGTGCGCAAAGTCAATGTCTGGCGGACGATGACTGGCGGATTGCCGCGCTCGATTCCATCTGGGGATCGTGCCTGGCTGCACGTGGAAGGGACGACGAAGCGGAAGGTATTCTTCGGAACTCGGCAAGCTCGCTCGCGAAGTCGAGGGGACCAGGCGATGACCGGGCGATGATTGCGCACCGAAGGCTCGTGAAATTTTTCGAAGATCGTGGCCGCACAGAGGATGCTGCCGAGTGTCGTCGGAAGCTGCTCTAGCGAGGGCTCCTTACCCGCGGCCCAACCGCGCCCGAAGCTCGGCGATTTCGCGTCCAAGGTCCGAATCTCCCGAAACCGAGAGACTCTCGGCGATGTCCTCGGCTTCCGCGAGCGCTGCTCGAGCAGCAGCATCGTTCTCGATCCGCGCGGACTCAACACAACCACGCTTGCAGAGAATACTTGCCAACGCTGTGTTCGCATCGGTCTCTCGGAGGAGAGCGGCCCCATCGTCGAAGAATGTTCTGGCCTTCTCTGACTGACCCAGTTCAGCGCAGAGCGCGCCCAGTTTTCCAAGCAGATCACCTTCGGCCGCTCGGTCTTCGAGCTCTCGGGCAATGGCCAGGGCGGTCTCGTAGTGCGACTCAGCGCTCTCTACTTGACCCTGTTCGCAATCTAGCTCGCCAAGGCTACCTATTGTGTAGCCTTCCAGGCGCCGATTGCCCACTGCGCGGTGAATGGCCAAAGCACTCTCGTAGTGTTCCCGAGCCAACTCAGGACGACCCAGCCCACGATGGAGATCACCCAGATCCCCGAGTATGTTTCCCTCACTTCTCCTGTTTCCGACCTCGCGGCCAATCGCAAGCGCCTTCTCGTAGTAGGCACGGGCCTCATCGAGTCGGCCTTCATCGTGGTGGAGATTGCCCAGAGCGCTAAGGGCCTGGCCTTCGAAACGTCGATTACCCAGCTCGCGAACGATCGCCAGTGTCTGCTCGTAGTACGCACACGCTTCGGCCGTTCTGCCCTGTCCCTGCCTCAGATCACCCAGGTTTCCAAGCGCCATGCCTTCGAGTCGACGGTCTCCCGTTTCCCGAGCGATGGACAAGGCTTGCTCGTGATGCACGCGGACTTCTTCCAATCGCCCCTGCTTGTGATGAAGGACGCCCAGGTTACCGAGTACGCTTCCTTCCAAACTCCGGTCGCCAAGCTCTCTCGCGATGGCCAGCGCTTGTTCGTAGTGAGCCAGCGCTTCGTTCATCCTGCCTCGCTCTCGATGAAGAATAGCCAGGCTCCCCAGGAGATCGCCCTCCGCCCGCCGGTCGCCGATCTCCCGAGCGATGCCCAGAGCCGACTCGTACTCATCCTGAGCCTCAACCATTTTCCCCTGTGCTCGATCGAGCATGCCCAGATGGCAGAGGACGACGCCTTCGGACGGGCGGTCGCCGATCTCACGAGCGAGGGAAATCGACTCGTCGAAACGGATACGAGCTTCCTCCATCCGGCCCTGGTCGTAGCAGAGGCGACCCAGCCATCCAAGGGCTGCGCCTTCGGCGTGACGATCTCCCGACGCGATGGCCAGGGCGAGGGCAGCGCCCTGGCACTCGATCGCTTCGACCATGTTTCCGGAGTATCGTTCGACGATGGAGAGATCGTGCAGGACTCGACGGCGCTGTGCCGGCTCTTGCACGTACTCGAGAACGTCTCGACCTAGCTGCACAGACTGCGAAAAAGGGCCGCGGAGCTTGAGCACAGCGGCCGCCGCGAGGTACGCGACGGTTGCCGTATCGCCATCATCGCGCGCGATCGCTCGCTGGCACGCCGAAACCAGATTGTCCAACTCCAGATGAAGAGCTGCCCGTTTCTCCAGACCTCCATGACGGTCCAGGGAGGCAATCGACTCTCTTGTTCCCATCTTCGCGTAGTAGTCGCCGTGACGCGTCCGAACCTCGTGGATCAACGATTGTGCGCCGAGCGAATCTGCCATCAACTCGGTCTCCAGATCCGCTAGTTTGCTCGCGGCAAACTCCTGGACGATAGAGTAGGAATCGAATCTCGGCGCACCAAGGGTCACCTGCGTTCGTAACCAGCTCTTGTTGACCAACGACTGGAGAACGTCAAGGACGAGCGGCGGGTCCGCGAATTCGGAGAAGTCGATCACGGCTTCAGCCGCCTCGAGGGTCATTCCGCCGTCAAACACGGACGCTTGAGCAAGTGCGGTTCTTTCCCAGGGTTCGAGCAGCTGCCAGGACCAGTCGAGAGTTGCCTGCATCGTTTCGTGGCGGCCTCGCCTACCGCCGGCCAGCACCTTGAGTCGGTCTTCAAGGCGATCGTGAAGCTGCTGGAGGGTAAGGACGTGGAGTCGAGACGCCGCCAATTCGATCGCGAGAGGGAGACCATCGAGTCGATTCACAATATTTTCGAGCAGGTTCCGGTTCGTGTCATCTACTACGAAACCCGGACGATGCTCCTGTGCGCGAGCCTCGAACAACTCCACACCCTGAGTCGTAGGGTCCAGCGGGGCGACGTCGGCAACACTCTCCCCATGAAGCTTCAGGCGTTCCTGGCTCGTCACGAGGAACCTCGCCTCCGGGGCTCTCTTCAGCCAGCGACCAACCGTCGCTTCCGCGTCGGCCACGACCTGCTCGAAGTTATCCAGAACGAGCAGACACCGGCCCCGGCCAGCCAACGCATGACCCAGTTGAACAACGGGATCTTCGGGACCGAGAGGAACGTTGAGAGCCATCGCCACAGCCTGACAGATTCCGTCCGCTCCACTTGCCTCACTTAGATCGCAAAACCACACGCCGCCCGGCCAACGAGAGAGGCTCATCCATCCGTACCTCGTGACAAGCCGGGTCTTACCCGTCCCCCCTGGCCCCTGCAGAGTGAGGAGGCGAGTCGCTTCCTCTCCGCTCCCTTCCAGCTGATCTACGAGCGTTTTCAACTCCTGGGATCGTCCCACGAAGGCATCACGCTCTGCGGGCAACGAGTGCTGCTCCCCATCCGGAGAGGACAACCCTCCATCCAGTCCGAGTACTACATCAGATGCCCTGACAAAGCGTTCGTTGGGGTCCTTTGAGAGCAAGCGCAGAATCGTCCGCTCCCACGCTGGATCGACGGGACCGAATTCGCACGGGCTGGGTGGTGCATTCCGGACGTGGGCGGTAGCCATTTCTCCGGCTGTAGCAGCACGAAATGGAAGCCTCCCGGTTACCATCTCAAAGAGGACGACACCGAGCGAGTACAGATCACTCGCAGGACCGATCGGACGGCCGAGCACCTGTTCGGGCGACATGTAGGCAGGGGTACCGACAATCTGACCAGCTTCCGACAGAGGAGGAGCAATCCGACCTGGGATGTTCACGGCCTTCATGTCTCTGGTCGCGTCAGTTCGTTCTGGCGCAACGTCGTCACTCTCGTCTCTCTCGGCGTCCGTACCGAACTCCCCCGCGGTGGCCGGCAGTCTCTCTGTCGGAAGGTCCCACCTTTGGGTATTCGGAAGGAACTGCTCACTTCTGATGGCGAGCGCCAGCCCGAAATCCGTGATGACCGCACGATGCCCTTCATCGGAAGGGACCAGCATGACGTTTGAGCTCTTGAAGTCTCGGTGTACGACACCCGCCCGGTGCGCGGAATCGAGCGCTTCGGCCATTTGGCGAATGAGGGGGAGCGACACGGTGGGATCGAGTGCCCCTTCTTCTGCGAGACGGTCCGCCAGGGTCTCTCCCGGCAGATACTCCATCGTCAGGAAAGAGACATCCGCCGCATCATCGCGACCGAGGTCGAAGATACGACAGACATTTGGATGCGAAACGGACCGCGCGAGAAGGACTTCCTGTTTGAAGCGACGGAGAGAAACGGGATTCGCCGCGATCTCGGGACGGATCATCTTCAGAGCCAAGGGCACGTCCAGAGCGACATCGTGTGCCCGATAGACCTGCCCCATCCCGCCTTCGGCCAAGTACGCTTCGATCCGATAACGCCCCGCAATGATCGTACCTTGCCGAAGGCGAGATAAAACCGGCTCTAACTCGACCACCGTAGGATCGTCTTCGGGTCGTCCACCCAGTCGATCGAAAATCCTCTTGAGGATTGGGACGCCACTCAGTTTTTCCTTTCCGAAGCTCATTTCTCTCTCCACGTGAAACTTGGTTTTATGCCTTCGATAGCCTGGATCGCTGGCGATTTCCCATCAGCACGATAGTACAGGTGCCCGCCAAGCCAGCGGCGACTATCGCGATTCCAACGACAGGATGTGCTGGTCCAAGAAGCAGAGTGCTGGCCGCGATTCCAACCCACATCGCGACCAGGGCCGTCATCTGGGCCCGACGCGGCATGGGGCGTCCGTCTGCATACCGGAGGTACGCCCCAAAGACCCGATGCTGCGAAAGTCTCAGATGGAGTGACGGTGAGCTTCTCGCAAAGAGAAACGCTGCAACGATGAGAAAGACCGTTGTGGGCATTCCTGGGACAACGATCCCGATCGCGCCGAGACCCACACACACCGATCCAAGAACCGTCAAACACGCCCGTCGTGCCATTCCAATGTTGTCGGCGCAGGCGGAACCGAGGGGTTGGGTACTATTCAGAGTCGTCACAGCGGCTTCTCCTCGAGGTTGATTAGGCGCGGGTCGATGTTTCGGTCGTCAGATCTTCACGCTTTGGACGCGGAACCAACATAGGTACGCGGCGGCGATAGGCTTTGTACGAGTCTCCGAGTGCGGCAGCCAGGTCGCGCTCCTCGAATTGAATGGCGATCAGGATGTAGGCGGTCGTCCCTATGGCAAACACGAGGTGAGTGATCGTCATCAACGGAGTCGGCCACATCGCACAAATGAACCCGGCATAGAGCGGATGGCGAATGAGGCGGTACGGCCCGGGCATGACGAAATCGACATTGGTATAGCGTTGGCCACGAAAGTTGAGCCAGACTTGCCGCAGGCCGAACAGATCGAAGTGATTGATGAGAAACGTGGTCACCAAAACCAACGACCAGCCGAAAGCGAACAATCCGTAGAGAAGCGCCTTCCCGATCGGATCCTGGACATCCCAAACAACTCCGCCAATCGGTTGCCAGAAACGGAAGAGTAGGATCAGGGCGAGGCTCGCGAAGAGGACGTAAGTACTCCGCTCGAGATGGACGGGAACGATCCTCGTCCAGGCCCGTTTGAAACCGGGCCGAGCCATCACGCTGTGTTGTACCGCGAAGACAGCCAGGAGGAGAAGGTCGATGAGTAGCGCGCCAGCGAGCGAGCCCTCCGCTGGCGAATCGATGGATTTCGGGACGACGAGGTTACCCACGAAGCCGATTGCATAGAGGAAGGTGACGAAGAAGACCGCATAACAGGCGACTCCGTAGATCAGGGACAAAAGGCGTTTCATTTCGGTTCTCCTTCTAGAATGACCCCTCTAGAGCTGGTTGCTGACAAGAGGGTGTGCTGTCACCTGGGGATATGCAGGCACATCCAGAATCCCGCCACCCGCCTCGAAAAAAGCGATCGCAGGTGCTACAATGGGTTTCAGTGGAGGAACTTATGGTCTCAGGCAGCGAAGTGACCGAGCTGTTGGGCAAATTCCGGGAGGGGGACGCGCGAGCGTTCGATCGCCTGATCCCAATCGTATACAACGATCTCCGACGAATCGCCCGGGCACAGCTCCGGCGCGCCCCGTCAGGCAATACCCTTCAGACGACCGGGCTGGTCAATGAGGCGTATCTTCGCCTCGTCGACCAGACGAACGCCACATGGGAGGATCGTCAGCACTTTCTCTGCGTGTGCGCACGAGCGATGCGCCAAATCGCGATTTCGAATGCGCGACGTCATGCTGCGGCGAAGCGCGGGGGCGGAGCCCGAGAAGAAACGTGGGAAGATGGGCTCGCTCACATGCCGGAAAAACCCGAACGACTCCTCGAGCTCGACGAAGCATTGGACCGTCTCGCCAAACAGGATGAGAGACTCGTTCGAATCGTCGAGTGCAGATTCTTCGTGGGATTCACGGAAGAAGAAACGGCTGAGGCTGTCGGATCCTCGCTCCGGACAGTCCAACGTGACTGGAAACGAGCTCGAGCGTGGTTGCTCGACGAAATGAACGAGCCCTTCGACTCGTGAACTCATCTCGCGACGCCGGCGCATGGCAGGAGATCGATCAGATCTTCCAAGCCGCGATCAGCTTGAATCCAGCGGCCCGACCGGCTTTTCTTTCCGAACGCTGCTCCGATGCCGATGTTCGACAGCGCGTCGAACGGCTCTTGCTCCAAGTCGATACTCACGTCTCGTTCTTGAGAACGGGCGGGGGTCTCGAATTGGCAAGCGAGGACACGCAAGCTGACGACGTCGCACCTGGAAAGCAGATCCGAGGTTTTCGGCTCATCGAAGTGTTAGGTGAGGGCGGCATGGGCGAAGTCTGGAAGGCCGAACAGACTGAGCCAGTCCGGCGGTTCGTCGCGCTCAAACTCATCAAGCCGGGCATGGATAGTCGGCACGTCGTCGCGCGCTTCACTTCAGAGCGACAGGCGCTTGCCCTCATGTCCCATCAGTGTATCGCTCGTGTATATGACGGGGGCGTATCCGAGTCAGGGCGCCCATTTTTTGTCATGGAGCTCGTCAAGGGCGTACCAATCGTCCAGTACTGTGACGAGAATCGCCTGGCAACGCGGAAGCGTCTCGAACTCTTTTGCCGTGTCTGCGAGGGCGTCCAGCACGCTCACCACAAGGGCGTTATCCATCGCGACATCAAGCCGTCGAATGTCCTCGTAACGACCGAAGATGGCCCCGCTGTTCCAAAAATAATCGACTTCGGAATTGCTCGAGCGACCGACCAGCGGCTGACCGAAAGCACGCTTCACACGAAAATCGGCGAGATCATGGGCACGCCGGGGTACATGAGCCCCGAACAATTCGAGTTCGGCGCTTTGGACGTGGACACCAGAACAGATGTCTATTCTTTGGGCGCTGTCCTCTACGAGCTCCTCACGAGTATGCGACCGTTCGAGTGGGACCGGGCGATGGGAGGCTACGAAGAGCTCCGCAAGTTGATTCGGGAGAAAGACCCGACGCGGCCGAGTACTCGGATCGAGAAGCTGAAGCCCGGCGCAGAAGACATCTTCCGCAAACACCGTTGCGATCGATCGGCTCTGCTCTCGGAATTGCGGGGAGACCTCGACTGGATCACGATGAAGGCGCTCGAAAAGGACCGGACGGCTCGGTATGACTCCCCTCACGAACTCGCCGAAGATATCCGTCGGTACCTGGAGAGTGAGCCTGTCATTGCTGGCCCCCGGAGCAGAGCCTACCGTTTCAGCAAGTTTGCCCAACGGAATCGTACGGCCATCGCCGTCGCGTCTTCCGCGGCCTTCGGCCTGGTAGCGGCCGGCGTAACGTTGACCTACTCCCTCTTTGAATCCCAGAAACACAGAGAGACGGCCGAGGCAGCGCTCGTTTCCGCCGAACAGTCGCGCGCGGAAGCCGAGGCGGTAACTGACTTTCTTTCGGACATGATGGTCTCCGCCACACCTAAACGCGAAGGCCTCGACGTCACTGTTCGAGAAATCGTCGAACGTGGAGCGGCCACGATAGACGGTCGATTCGCCGACCAACCGATGGCCGGTGCACGGCTTCGCTCGACGATGGGACTCGTCTACAACGGCCTGGGACTCTTTGACGAGGCTCGCCCGCTCCACGAGAGGGCCCTCGAGCTTGCCGAGACAGCAGCGGGGGGATCGAGCACGGAAATCGGGCCATACCTGACGCGACTGGCCGGTCTTTATCAGAGTCAAGGAAAGCACGAGAAGTCGCGAACGCTGTTTTATCGGGCCTTGGACATCTTCGAAGACGCCCATGGACCGGATGATCCTTCCGTTGCGTTGGTTCTCGTCGACCTCTCTTCTCTGCTCACCACCATGGGGGAGCGCCATGAAGCGGCGGAGCTCCTCCAAAGATCGATTCGGATCTACCAAACTGAATATGGCGATGATAGTCCGCACGTGGCGGTCTTACAAAACAACGTCGCCGTCCTCTTGACGGAAGCCGGAGAATTCAAGGAGGCGAGAAAGCATTGCGAGCAGGCCCTGGCCGCCTTCGGGAACAAGTTTTCTCCAACTCATCCATGGGTACTCACGATTCGCGGTAACATCGCCGACCTTCACATGGCGGAAGGTGAGTACCAGCTTCCCCTTCCAATACTCGAGGACGTTCTTGCGCTTCGTGAGGAGGAGCTGGGTCCAAACCACCTCGACCTCGCTCACACCCTGACCAGCCTGGGCGAGCTTCGGCTTCATCGCGCGGAGCATGAGGCCGCGATGATTGCAACGGAGCGCAGCCTCGCCATTCGTTTGCAGGCCCTGGGAGCCGATCACCCCCACGTTGCGGCATCATTGCGGGTACGCGGCGCCATCCACGAGCAACTTGGAGACCTTGCCCTGGCCCGTCAGGACCTCGAACGGGCTCTTGAGATCGCTGAGAACACTACCGGAGTCGGAGAGAGGTCCGTCCGTGAGAACGTCGAGCGCCTCGTCGAGGTTCTTCGTAAGATCGGAGATCAAGGGACCGCCGATCGCCTTCAGTCCCGCTACGCTGAAGTTCTTCGGCCCGAATGACCATCGGACGCGGGAGCGCCCGACTCCATGCCTATCGGCCGAAACCCTTGCTCCCAGCAGGGTTGGCGGATCGGCCCGAAAGCTAGACCCCAGGGCCGGGCCCTCATCACAACAACACAAAAGAAACTTTGGCGTACCTCCCCCTTCTTCTACGCATGGGCCGGCGAAAGTAACGCTTCCCGGCTCCGAACGGTTGTCGGCGGCGCGAAGAAAATGGACAAGCGGCGAAGACTCGCCGGCTGGACAGGAGGCCCTTGTGTATACGAATCGGATCTTCAGGTATGGCAGAATCGCATTCTGCGCGCTTCTTTTGGCCGTTGTAGCCCGGCCGGCCGAGGCAGTGCTCACTCCAAACGGCGGAGAAGAATTGATCAACGTTACGACCGCGAACTCCCAGGTAACGCCGGAGTTCGCCTGCTCCCAAAACGGCGCGTTTCAAGCAGCCGTCTGGGCCAGCGTCGATCAGGACGGTGACGGTTTCGGCGTTTTCGCACGTTTCGGCGGCTCGATGGTCGAAGTGCAGGTCAACCAAACCGTCGCTGGCTATCAAGGGACTCCCCACCTCTCGATCTCCAACACGGGAAGCGTCGTTATTGTGTGGGGAGCCGACGACCCGACCGATGATTCTATATTCGCGAGGGTCTTTACGGCCACGGGTGTGCCTATCACCGGCGAATTCTTGATTGAGAATCTGGCCGGCCAGCAGCAACTGGCACGCGTCGATCACTTTCCAAACGGAAACTTCGCGGTGGTGTGGAAGTCGATTGCTACTGACCAGGTGATTCTGCGCGCTTTCGATTCTATCGGTAGTCCAATCAGCCCTCATCAGGTTGTCTCCACACTGGCCTCACCCGCGGGGGTCGACCTGGCCATTGGAGCGAACAACTTTGGAATCGTCACGTGGCGTGTCAACGGAATCGGCGAGGGTGCCTACTACCGCATCGTCAACTCGAGTGGCAACTGGGTAACTCCAGAAGTCCAGGCCAGCCAAACCACCGGAGACTTCTTTTACGGAACGGCAGCATCGACGAAGGCGGGCGGGGCCTACATCGCCTGGATCCGGTTGAACTCAGACGGGACGAACACACTTTTTATCCGCGGAATCGCACCGAATGGCGTGCCGCTCACACCGGAGACCGAAGTCCACGAATCGGCCGCTCCGTTCATCACCCATATCGATCTTTCCCACGATGCTGCCGGACGAGGAGCACTCGTTTGGGCAGAGACGGACGGCGTGGACGGAGATGTTTTTGTCCACTGCCTGGCCGGTGCTGCTCCAGTCGACGCCGCTGAGCTGGTCAACACCACGACGCTGGGTCGCCAGAGGGGCGGTACCGTGTGCCACGATCATCTCGGTGGATTGACGATAGGCTGGTATTCCGAGGATCCTGCGCCCGACGACTGCTTCGTTCAAAAGTACATGCTAGGAGGAGTCTCGTCGGTCGACCCGGACGGTGCGCTCAACACCTCGACCGTATCGATCTCCAGCGCCCCTTCCGTTTTCCGCTCGACTACGCGGCTCGAGTTGCGGCTTGCGGAGCCAGGGTCGGTAGAGATGGGTGTTTTCGATGTCTTTGGACGTCAGGTTCGCGGTTGGGATCGCTCGCCGCAGAGAGCCGGGGAGTTTGTTCTCACCTGGGACGGGCGGAGCGATGCGGAACAAAAGCTGCCGGCTGGAACGTACTGGTTCCGAGCCAGAGTGGGGACGAGTGTCTCTTCGACTCGCCTCGTCCTTCTCCACTAGTCCTGCCGAACCCTCCGCTCGAGGTACGCCCCCGCAATTTCGTCGGGGGCGTAGTGTTGAGCGGCCTTGGAGAGAGCCCAATCATAGCCGATTAGTGCCGCATCCCGCCGCAGCACCTGAGCGCGTGAGCGGGCAAACCGGTCCTCAGCCTCTCCGGGTCGACCCTGCTGAAGGAGTGCAAGCCCCTCGAGATGGTCGATCTTCGCCTCGAGATGTTCCGTCTCTCCGGGGCGGATCCGGGCCCGCGCTACGGCAAGAGTCTGCAGAGCCTCGTCTGAAAGCTCTCCCATCAGCTGCACCGTTGCGATCTTGATCGAGAGTTCCACCGGAAGGACTCTGTGCCTCGTCTTGGCCGCAGAGAGCTCGTTGTCGAGCGCGACCAAACTGGATTCGATACGAGCAAATCCGCCTGGTTCCAGATCCGGAGTGTCCATCACACAAGCTAGCTGGCGAGTCTCGATCGGAAGACGATAGAACGGAGTCAGCGAACCCTGCTCGAGGACGGACTCGTACAAACGATCCGCAGCGTCGAGTCGGCCCGCTAGGTGTTCGGCAAGGGCGTACCGCGCTGTGGCAATTCCCCATTCGAGTGATTTCGTGTTCTCGGCAAAGAACGCTGCACAATCGCGGGCAAGTTCCCGCGCAGACTTGCTGTCTCCGCACATTGCGACAGCGAGGGAAAGCTTCAAATCCATCCGACGTCGGGTAGCAGGTTGCACCTCGAGTTCGCTCTGTAGCTCGCGACTCCGTTGATAGGTGTCCCGGGCTCCGCGATAGGATGACAACGACATCTGCGCGTCGCCGAGGTTGGCCAGAGCCACCGTTGTGTTGGGGTGCTTCTCTAAAACGGTTCCCTCCACGAGGTCGAGAGACTCTTCGAGCACAACGATCGCCTCGGTCGGCTTCCCTATTCCGTAGAAAATGAATCCGGAGTTGATGAGGCGCGATACTAGAAACGATCCTCCGTGGGGCGAGAGTCTGCGAGCAATCCCGAGGGAAACTGCCATCAACGACTCCGCGGCGGCCACACGAGTGAGACGATACTGTTCTCGCGCGAGGTTCTCTATCACGACGGCGGTACGTGCGTGATCGAGTCCGAAGTGCTCCAGTTGAACGTCGAGAACATGGGATAGAGTCTCGGACGCGAGTTCGTGATTCTGCATTGCACTATGCAAAAATCCCAAGTTATGGAGATCTTTCATCACGATAGAGAGATGATCCTTGCCGAGTAGCCCTTCTTTTATCTTGATGGACCTGGTCACGAGACTTTCGGCCCGAGCATAGTCGCGCTCCCGCTCGGCCAGAGCAGCGAGCCCGGTCAGGACATCGACGTTGTCCA
>Ga0315338_1003117_pt1 | contig 15019 bp, 15 predicted proteins | sample ASW8metaG_FD_204518 | JGI IMG/M metagenome (GOLD analysis project Ga0315338, IMG submission 204518) | Ammonia-oxidizing marine archaeal communities from Monterey Bay, California, United States - ASW #8 | ecosystem: Environmental > Aquatic > Marine > Coastal | place: USA: California | collected... | reverse complement strand
CACCGTCGGCTACCAACGTCGACCCTGTAACATAGCTCGACGGGAACTGAGCAGGAAGAGCAATGCACCGTGGTGTTCGTCCGGTTGCGCTAGGCGTCCGAGAGGGATCCGCGCTGTGACCTCTCTCAGAAAGCTCTGGGCCTGACCATTTTCGACTCCATCTGGGCAGAGTGCGTGGCAGCGTACTCCCTGGTCAGCCCAGTAAGTTGCGAGGTAACGAGTAAGACCAATCAAGCCGGTCTTGACAACCGAGTACGTCACGGGGCTATCGAACAGCGGGTAGGTCATATTGGACGTACAGCCGTTGGTCAGGGCCGACCAAACTCAGATCAGAAGAAATGTTCACGATGCTGGCGCCCTCGCCTCCGGGAACACTAGCAATCGCCGTTTCGTGCTTGGAGCAGAGGAACGCGCCGGTCAGACCAACGGCCAGGTCTGCCTGCCAAGTTTCTAACGGGAAGAGTTCCAGCCGCGAGAACTGTTGAGGAGGAGCGTTGGCCTCTAATTTGGGATTGCTCGCCGCATTGTTGATAGGCGTCAATGCGTCCGTGTCGGGAAAGTATCGCCGCGCAGTTGGCCTCAACGTCGACCTCGCTAGTGCTCTGTTGAGGAATAGACCTTGTGAATGAGGGCATCGAAGGACCCGACTCGCAAGGCGCGCGATCGAGTCGGGTCAGTGGACCCGTCGAGTGAGCACAACGCCGCGAGCCGGGATGCATCGGTGGCTGAATATAAGGTGCCGCTCCTTAACAAAGCACTAGTGATGTCGACACGCCATGCGGTAGAACCCACTGAGTGCCGCAAATCTAGGCCAGCACGTGTGCCTCGGCCTCCTGGATGTCAAGTAATACCGGTGTCCCCACCGCACGTGCCACTGTCTCGGCGTGCCGCCTCCAAGCAGCCCGCCAGCGCCCGTGATGACTACCGTCTTGCCGGAAAGATCAACCAGTTTGTCAGCGTCTACGCCAGAACACTCCGTAGATTACAGTCATCATGAGCATGTCTGCCCTCCGTCCACGTAGAGCACGGCTCCAGTGATGAAGTTGGCGCGATCAGAACAGAGGAACACCGCCGCATCTGCGATCTCATCAGTGGCGAAACGTCGCATCGGTACGGTTGATGCGAGGAATTTCTCAACACGTTGCCAGTCCGCGAATTCCGTCTGGGTCGTGGCAGTAGGCCACGCGCGCCAGTCCATCAGAACGAATCACGTAGCGGCACAGCTTCTCCAGCGAGAGGCGGTCGGGGCCTCAACACGGGTGGCCGCGTGCAGCGAGAACCCCCGCGAGGCAAAACATAGCGGACCAGACCGCATCCCTTCTTCGTGAAATTTGCAATATCAACGAACGTGCGTTAGACTCCGCCAATCGTGCATGATAGGCTCGTTCTCTTCCTACGCCCTCAGGGCTTTCCGATGAGGGGGAGCCTATCGTTTTTCTCCCCGGGTCGGTAAAACCTACCCGAGTCCACCGCCAAGGGCGGCGGGCTTAGACCAGTACTAAAGGAGGATGATCCCAACCCTCGAAAGCGTCCTCTAAACCATTGGAAGTGTCCGACTTCAAACCTGGAAGTGTCCGACTTCAAACCGGTGTTGATTCAGAAGTCCGGACTACTCCACTATAACTAGACTTGCCGGTATCGAGATTGAGTCGCTTGCACTCGACTCCTACACAGCAATGGCGACGCTGCGAAATCACATACAAGTTCCTCATTTTTCGAGTTCGAGGTTGAGATCGCTTCACAATACCGCTCACATGCGGTCGGAAAGAAAGTCGCCTTCTGGATCAGAGCGTGCTGGCCATCACGCGGGCTCGACTTTCTCGGTAGAGTCGCTGTCTTTCTCTTTCTTGGGCTGCTGCTATCTGGCGCCGTCTACCGCGACGCCTTGGTGGGCAGTTCCCTGTTGGCGCCTATTGACATCCCCTTCACGCTCTTCACAAGCTACGCGGGTGCGGCACCGGCAGGCTTTGTCGCGGAGGTCCCCGAGAACCATTACATCGTCGATCAGGTGACCTACGATCTGCCGCTCCAGGTCCTCGGGCATGAGGCAATCTCCTCCGGTCGATTCCCATGGTGGCAGCCGTTCACCTTCGGTGGACGGCCACTTGCGGCGGATGCACACGCGAATCTGTTTGACCCTATACGATTGTTGCTGTACCGGGTCCTGTCGTTCCGGATCGCTTACAATTGGACTCTTGTGCTTCACGGCCTGGCCGCAGGGCTGGGAATGTTCCTGCTGTTGCAGACGTTTTCACCGAAAGAGTTCACGACTAACACAATTCTCGCATGGAGCTATCAGTTCTGCGGTTCCCACACGCTTCATTTTGGTCACCCCTGGGTCCTGGGCGCCATGCTGTACCTTCCGTGGCTTTGGCTCGCCGTTCGGTGGTTGGAGCAGGGGCGTTACCGGGCGGGGTTCGTGGGGACCACGCTGGCCGTCGGTGCGTACATACTTGCGTCAAACCTGCAGTCTTACATGTACCTGCTGCTCTTCGTCGGAACGGGCGTTCTCTGCATCACGATTGCGGACCGACGGCGTTGCGGACGGGCCATGATGTGGCTCGCTCTTGGCGGCGTTGCGGGAGCCGCCCTCAGTGCGGTGGCGTGGCTTCACGTCATCGAGTTGTATCTCCATTCGTTTCGGCGGGCAGTCATTGGGTTTGAGTTACGGAATCTCCTGATTGGCCCGACCTCTCTATTGACGGCGCCGTTGCCCTGGGTCCTCGGTACGCACAAGACGCCTGACGTGAGCAAGCTTCTTGGTGGATCAGAAATTTGCACAGCTATCGGCTTTCAGTTATTTGTGGGGTCCACCATTTGGTGCCTCTTGGCGGCCGTGCTGTGGACGGAGCGACGGCAAGTGCGGACCTGGGGCCGTCATGCAGCCTGGGCGGCGCTGCTGCTGGGGGCATACTTGACGATCGTCAGCAGTCCACTCGGACGAGTCTTCTACTTGCGATTTTCCCCGATGGCGTGCATCGGGATTGTCGTGCTTGCGCGATTGGCCATTCTTCGCATGTCCCCCTTGGCCGCTCGGCGCACAATTCTCGCAATCGCAGGAGTTTGCTGCACCGCGGCGTTCGTCGCCGTGGCCGCGACCGCTCTTGCGTGGCTTCCGAGTGAGTTCCTAACACGTATGGATGCAATATACCTACGGCTCAGTGGGAATCCGGCGCTGGGAAGTCCGATGCACGCACTCCGAATTGCGCAGGTGCACGGCATTAGTGACGCCTTGGGGGTAGGGTCCATGTTCGCGGTCTCTGTGTTACCCATGACCATTCTTTCGGTGTGGTTCTTGCGACCGAGGTGCACGAAAAGCGATTCATGGCTGATTGCCCTGCTCCTAGCGGGTGCATGGCAGACCTGCGTATTCCACGTGTCGTTCGTTCCGCGGCACCCGAGCTCACTGCTCGTTGCCTTGCTTACGTCAGAGCCGCATCGCGCGGCCGCCCAGACGATAGCGGGACGGCCCCTCCGGCAGGTCCCGAGCAGCGCGGATAATGAAAACCACCTATATCCATTAGAGATGGCATCATTCTACCGAACCTACGTAACGACCGGATACGCAGCTCTTCACCCTTTCTATATACCCGACCCGGCAGACTACTTGCCGGACGGGCGAGGCGGTCAATTATACCCCCGTCTAAAAGTCGTCGCCAGCGATGATGTCGTCTATCCAGTGTCGGGTCGCCATGAGATGTTGGACTGGACCACGGCTCAGGAACAGTTCGAACTCCCACCGGATGCGTCGGAGCAAATTCAATGGGTGGACTCCAGGTACCCGGGCTTGGAGGCACGTCGAGAAGGGAACAAGCTTATTACCTGGTACCGACCAAACCACAGCAATGCTGCCAAAGTGTTCTTCGTCTTCGGGGCGCTCGTTCTGATTGCAGGATGGGTTGCCGCAGGTAGAGATCAACGGGGGCCACGCCTGCTGAGCGACTATTCCAAGGAGAACACTCGGCTGTTCAGGGCAGATAGCAATACCGAGGCCACAGCCAAGTGAGAGTCGATTCAAAGTGACCTGCCCCCACACGTGTATCCACATCCAGAGTTTGAAATTGGGAACATTATAGGGGGGCAAGCTCGGACTGGGAGTCAGCCTGCCCCGAATCCAACAGTCTCTGGTATTGCAGGGCCTGCTTGATCGCATTGGAATGCTTCTCTAACCTCACACGACTGGATGTTACCTCCTTTCGTGCCAATCTGGATGTAGGGGGTATTTGCTCTATGTCCCTGAAAATCATGAAAATTATCCCAAACGACGCCGGAGTTAGTTGAATCCAACGTCCGGGCTACCAACTGTGTGGCTCGCCTAACCTTTGACACGCTTCCGGGCTGTCGAGCAGGGCAAGTTTGATCCCTCGGGGGGCCAGATGAGTTGATTGACGCGAAGCCTGACGAGTTCGCGATTTTCCTCTGCCAGGGCCTCCCGGTATAGATCACCAAAGGGTCGTCAGCGAATCGGTCAATGACTGGGCGCTGACGGCCTTCTGCTTTGCCATCTCGATCTCCAGGTCCACCTGCAGCATCTCATCCTCGGGATGCTCGTTCTGCTCTTCCAGTTCCACGATCTTCTTGCCCATCGACTTCAGCACCGTTCGGCGCTCGGCGATGCCCCTCACCAGGGCGTCGATCTGATCCTGTACCCGTTGGCGGCTGGTGTTGAGGGTGGTCCGCCGCGTTTCGAGGTTGCCCAACAATTCTGACGTATCGGCCATGGCCTCCTTCACCAAGCGGTCGACAGTGCAGTCCTGCTGGGAAAACTGGACCAACCGGTCAGCGATCACTTTCTCCACGAGTTTCGCGGACAAGTTGGCGATTGAGCAGGCATCCTGCTACGATTCGTGCAGGTGTAGTAGGCGTAGAGCTTCTTCTGGCGGTTGTAGGTGAACAGGGTGAGAGCCTCATTCGAAGATTGCTGGCCAATTCGCTGTCCAGAATTGGTGATTCTCGTATTTTTGAGTGGCCCTGTCTATTATTACGCACATCGTCCCTTGCTCCGAAATGGGTTGTCCCTCGTTTCGCAACTGACCCAAAATCCTACAAAGTGATTTTCTATGCCGACAGTTGCTACCTACCTGAAGTCTCTCGTAGCTGCGTTTCTCAACTCTGTCCTGGGGCTTGGAGAAAAAATGGTCTCGCCTATAGCTACCCTCAGAATAGGTGATATGGGAGAAAAGAGGATAGGAGTTTGGCTACCCTCCGTCGAGTTCTTCCTCAGAGAAAAGGCGTTCAAATCGGTAACCGCAGAGAGGGAGAGGGAATGGTGCCTATTCTTCTGTGCCACGCCGTGCAATGATCAGGTGCTGAAGATGATGCGGCGTGTCATGTTCGTCGTCCGGAACGACACTCTCGCGAGGATGTTCCGCTTCGTCTATCAGCAGTACCCAGACAGCCCGTTCTGGATTCGAAGACGCGACCCCCCGCCTTGTGCAGGTGGGATAATCTGGAACAATGTTGGACCCCAACTAAGCTTGAGCGCGGATGAGATTCTCGAAGGCCGAGAATTCGAGGAGAGACTCGGCGTCTCCGACTCCACGTACGTGTGTTTCTTTGCCAGGGACCCGAGCTATCTGATGGCGGAAGTACCTGAGATCGAGCACACATATCATAGCTATAGAGACTCGGATATCAAGGACTACGACAGTGCACTGAACTACTTGTCAGAATGCGGGATCTGGTCGTTGCGTGTTGGTGCGGTTGTCGAGAGTGAGTACCAGTCAGACAACCCAATGGTAGTCGACTACGCCTGGCGGCATCGGTCCGACTTTTACGACGTTTACCTCCTATCGCATTGTAAGTTCTTCATCGGAGACAGTGCAGGTATCTACATGATTCCTCAGTGCTTCGGGACTCCCTTTCTTCAGTTGAACCACGTTCCTCTGGGTAATCCAACTCTTATCAGCTCAGACGTGTTTCTACCAAAGAAACTGTATTCCAACAGAGAGAGTAGATACCTGTCGTTTAGAGAGATTTATGAGATGGGCGCACATGTTTGGGGTCACACCAGTGTGTACGAGGAGGCAGACATAACTCCCGTGAGTAACAGCCGCAAAGAGATATTGGCAGCGACACGAGAAATGAACATGAGATTGGACGATACCTGGACCGAAACTGAAGAAGACGAGGAAATGCAACGCATTTTTCGCTCGATTGCCGGTCCCTATTGCCCGACCACAGAGCACCACGGCCGCATGGCCAGTACATTCCTGAGAATGAACAGGGAGTTGCTGGAATAGTGCTGCAGCAATAGCGTCTGAATCGTTTACATCAACGAATTGTCGCGACGATATCTGGAAGTGTCCACTTTCGTGGGAAGCATCAAGCCTTCCCAGAGGAAAGCGACGTGGAGTTTGTGGTGCAAGTGGCCGATCAGACTCCAGGGATTCAAACTTGCCCTATTCCATGGCGAGAGCTCTGTAGAGTTTTTCCGCTCGCTCCCAATCTTTTGGCCAGTCGATGTCTGTTACCCGGAATCCCGGTACTACGTATCCCCCGAATGTTTCGAAGTCTCCGGCACCCATACTCGACTGAACAAAGCCCGAAGAATAGAAGGCAAACATCCCGGCATCGTAATACGACCGCGGTAGATCCTGAGTGCGCTGAGACAATGACTCGGCCTTTTCGGGAACTAGCTCGCCTGTTTCGCTCATCCGAAAAGCGTGCTCAATCGGTGCCGGGAAAGGCGTCACCGCCAAGAGTGGCTTTCGCATGTCTCCTTGCTCGAACAGGGAGCACGCTTTCGATAGATCCCTGGACGAAACAAGAGGACTCGTTGCATACAGGATGGCAACGGTATCAAAGACCTCGCCTCTCTTTTTGAACTCATCTACAACGAACCTGCCCACTTCGAGAATGCTCGTATGATCGTCCGCCAACTGAGCAGGGCGCAAAAACTCCGGCTCGAATTCTGCTTCTGCAGCCTTCTCGGAAACCTCCAAGCTGTCGGTCGATACATGTATCTTGGTGAACACTCCCGCCTCTGAAGCAGCTGCGAGAACGTGCGTGACCATCGGGCGGCCGCAGAAATCCCTGATGTTCTTCTTTGGGATCCTCTTGGACCCTCCCCGAGCTGGAATCACTGCCAGCCTATTCATAGCTGATCCGAGTTGAATGCCACTGTGGTCAGGACCTTTCTATTTCCTCCCATTTCAGGGGACAGTGCTTCTGCAGGCTCACTCCTGCTCTGCTGCCAATCACTTCCCGATAGTGTCGTGTCGCGACACCGCCGGCGTTGACCGGTGCTCGTATGCTCCGGATATTTCCCGTGTGCAGAAGGTCCCCTCGGCCGATCTCGGTGATGGTCCAGAACTGTCGAGTGAAAATACCCTTTGTCTCCAGATCGGTATCTCCACCATAGACGACTCCCCCAAGGCCCTGCCAGGCCCACCGCACTTCCCTGCAAAGCAACTCCAACTCGTTCGGTTCCAGAGAGAAAGAGCTGTCGATCCCGCCATCATCGCGACTCAAGGTGACGTGCTTCTCGATGATACAGGCCCCGAGTGCGACCGCCGCGACGGAAGCGGCAGTCCCCAAGGTGTGATCTGAGAACCCTGGAACTACGCGAAACGACTCTTGTATGTCCTTCATGGTCCGTATATTGGCCTCTTCAGGACTTGCTGGGTACGCGCTGACACAGTGAAGAATCGCCAAATCCGTCACCCCCAGCCCTCTCACGAAGTCCACCGTGTCAGAAACATCCTGCCGCGTTGCCGCCCCGGTAGACATAACCATTGGCTTTCCTGTACGAGCCACTGCTTCCACCAGTGGCCAGTCTGTGAGCTCGTTTGACGCGACCTTAAACGCTGGCACTCCTAGGTTCTCGAGAAAGGCTACCGCCGCGATATCGAAAGGCGTGCTGAACGCCGTGATCCCAACATTGCGGGCTCTCTCGAATAGCTCCGGAAACCACTCCCACGGCGTGTGGGCGTGCTCATATAATTGATAGACGTTCCACCCATCCCAGGTCCCCCCTTGCAGGATGAATTCCTCCCGGTCTGTATCAATCGTGAGTGAGTCAGCCGTGTAGGTCTGGAGTTTGACGGCATCAGCCCCCGCTTCCTTTGCAACCTCAATCAATCGTAGTGCCCGGCCAATGTCTCCATTGTGATTTCCTGAGACCTCAGCGATGACGTAGGGTCTGTGGCCGCCTCCGACTAACCGTCCTTCTATACTGAATTCTGGCGTCATCGTGGCTGTGAGTCCTTAACCTGTGACAACTCGTCTGCACCCTTCTCGGTCTGCATGTCTTGCAACCGAATAGTCGACACTGGGCACTCGGGGATCATCTTACTTGGGGGATTCATCGTGGCAGCCGAAGAACCTGGAAGATGTAGTTACGCTGCCCTGACAACATCAGGGCACTGCGCAAATGCATACCAAGCCCGGGCGTAGGCGCAATTGGCGTCATGCTGGATTTGCCAAACAAAGTTGGGCTTGCATTCGATTGTTGCAATGGAAAACTACCAGGAGATTCCAAGATGCCCTACTTCCGGCAATTCGCCCTCCAGAATGCCGAAAACATACACCGCCTGAAATTTCCCACCCATGAACTCACCGTCCCGAAGATTTCCTTCGACTTTGAATCCGCATTCTTCAAAAACTCTCACAGCGCGAAGATTCTTCTCAGCGACGTGAGCTTGAAGTCGATGGAGTCTCAGGTGCTCAAATGCGTTTTCCCCTATCCCCACCATTGCTTCTTTCGCTAGGCCTCTTCCCGTCAATTCTTTCCTTCCCAAGGTTATGCCGACGATCGCAAACGCCCGTTCCCAATCGATCCTGGAAAATGTGATGTTCCCGATGTGTAGCTGTGGCTCCTTCAGAAAAATCCCGAATAGAGCGCGCCCAGTATGACCATTATAACTTTCCACATAGTCGTGACAACTCTGGACGGTCTGTTGTTCTCTGCTCTCAAGAAATCGATTGACTTCCGGGTCGTTTAACCAATCGGGATAGGCCGGCGTGATGTCTGCATGCCGTAGATTGCGCACGACCAGTTGGTTCGTTTCAACTCTTACGGAGTGAATGAGGTTTCGTTTGTCACTCTTCAAGGATGGCAATTCCTGCTCCGTCTTGTCCGTATCCGTTCCCGTTGTACATCATGTATTTCTGCCCCTTGTGTTCAAACACATAAGGGTACTCAACCATCTCGGAGTCCCATCCATCCGTTGAGCATTCGAGACCGGCAAGGTCATCCAAGCGAGCCCACGCGAGGCCATCCTCGGATTCGGCGTAGCCCATTCGGTAGCCAATTGCCGGGTCCTTAAACGAGTACCACATGCGGTACAATCCATCCTCCAGCAGGACGCAGGGCCTAGCTAATGCAGTTTCTTCGGCACAGCTGTAGTCAATGCAGACGGTACCGGTTTGGTCCCAATTGATGCCGTCCCTCGATTCGGCGTACTTGATGTTGTACTTCGGCAGATCTTCGTGCACCCACTCGGTGCACGAGACGTACCACATCTTCCAAACGTCTCCTACTCTCAATACGCAGGGTGCCGTGAGAATCGAGAATGGCTCGGCGTCTGTGAGCTGCAGGACCGGTGCTCTGCTTACTCTTTGGAAGCTCTCGCCACCATCCGTGCTTACGGCCAGACCAGTCATAAGTCCGAAACGAGTGGTAGAGCGAGGTTTCCACCCGATGTAGTAAAGATATTTCTTGTCGTCTCCATTGATGATCCAAGAAGCGGTAACGCCATTGTCGTCAAACGCCCCCAACTCGCCCAGCCCTAGAACAGGCTCTTCAGGACTCCGGAGGATCTTGTGTGGATCGTTGATGTCAATCTCCGCATATCCAATCAGGGATTGATTTTCCTTGTTGCGTCCGCAGAAGTAGATGCGGTAGATGTCTCCCTCAACATGGTCCACTGTCGGGTCCATGGCGTGGGTATGCATCCAGCTTCTATTCACCTTCTCCGGGGTAATGATCTGCCCTAGTTTCTTCCACGTCATCGGTTGTCTAGCCACATCAACACCTTAGTACATAGGGGTTAACTTCAAGAATTTGTCACTGTCCAGGGCCAATCGGTCGCTACCTTTAGCAAGGTACACCCCCTTGTCTTTTGCATCTCTCAGCACGAGTGCTCCTGCACCTACAAAGCATTCGTCGCCCACCTCCACCATGTGTGACACCGTGGAGTTCATCCCGAAAAAGCAGTGGTCGCCAACGTTCGTGTTTCCTCCAATATTGGTTCCCGAAGTCAACCAGCAGTGATTTCCTATCAAGCTATGATGACCAATCAGAACTCCGTTGAGAACGAACACGTTGTTCCCAATGCGGGAAAAGGGCTGGATCATCTGGTTTTCCAGAATCAGACAGTTATCACCCGTGCAGAAGCCTCCGATGAGCCCTGCTTTTGACGAGACATAGCTAATGAGGTTGTACCCCTTGACCTTGGCCTCCGCGTATTTCTCAGCACGAACTTTATTCAGATTGCGATAGCCCAGGGCGACGAACATCTCAAATTCCTTCGGCGGAAACTCCTCCTGAAGGCCATCAAACTCAACAACAGGCAACCCAAAGAGCGAAGACTCCTCTTCCGACACCTTATCGACAGCGAAGGCGACGACGTCATGCTCGCTGTCGTGGGTTAGATAGTAAGCAGCGATTTCCGCAATCTGCCCGTTCCCGTATATCACGACATTGGCCATGATCTTGGCTCTCTAGAGAAATTTCGGAGCTGCCTATAGGGGCAGTCCACCGTCGATTTCCAGTATCCTACCGTTGAAGAAGTCATTCTTGAGCCCAAAGCAGACACCGTCAGCGATCTCTTCAACATTCGCAAGCCGCCTCAGGGGTACCCGGCTAACGGTCTCCTTCAGCATTTGCACCGAAAGAGCTCTAGATGTGCTTGGGATGTCTGTAAATCCCGGGGCGACTCCCCCAACCCGAATGCCCATGGGACCCAACTCCCTTGCCCAACTGCGCGTGAGCGCATTTACGCCGGCTTTCGCAGCCGAGTAGGCTCCCTGTCCGGGATTACCCGAAGCGCAGATGGAACTGATGTTGATGATGACTCCCTTGGTACGCGTCTTTAGCATCTTCTCTGCGACACTCACACCCATGTAGAAGACCGAATTGAGATTGCAGTCAATTACCCGGCTCCAGGCTTCTACTTCGTGCTTCCTTATTCCATCAATCGAGAAACCTACAAGGGGCTCGCTGTGCAGAATACCGGCGTTGTTGACCAGCCCGTGGACTCTTCCATGCTTTTCGGAAAAGCAGTTGACGACTTCTTGAACCCGCTCGATATCTGTTATGTCGCAAGAATAGAAATCGACCTCTCCTGTGCCACTTACGTCTTGGTCCGGAGTCTGTACTATGTCCACGACACCGATCTTACACCCTTCCGACAGCAGTCGACGCACGACGGCCAGGCCGATGCCGCTGGCTCCGCCTGTTACCAAGATGGCTTTGCCCTCGAGATCCACAGATTAACTCGCGTACGTTTCCGGACTTATGCCTTTTGAGGAGAGCATTGACCTGATATTTCCACAGCTTGTCATGGTGACTATCTCATCCGCCTCCAACTCTACTTCAAAGGCCTCTTCAATAGAGGCAATCATTTCCATGAATTTGAGCGAGTCCCAAAACTCCGACTCTCGCAAGTCAAGAGCCTCTGTTAGTTCTCCCACTGGGATCTTGAATATATCTATTAGAATTTTTGTAAGTGGCTCCATAGTGAATTCCCTATTGAGACTATGAAAAGCACTGACGGCTAAGTGCCCTACGGTCAAGCTTACCGTTTGCGTTCCTGGGAAGTCCGTTCATAAACTGGACCTCGCTTGGCAGCATGTAGGATGGAAGCATCCTCGCAAGGTTCGACAAGATCGAGCTTTCATCCGATTGCGAAGAGACTCTGACTATTGCGACCAAACGGCTCAGCCCCCTCGCCTCTCCGTGGACCACAATCGCCTCCTCCACGCATTCTATTTGATAAAGGGCGCTCTCAATCTCCTCCAGTTCTACGCGGTATCCCATGTGCTTGATTTGATTGTCGCTTCTACCAGAGAAGTATATCAGTCCGTCGCGACTGTTTCGAGTCACATAATCTCTCGTTCTATACAGGATGTCGCGATATAACGAGTGGAGAGGGTTTTGAAGAAACGCCTCCTGTGTCGATTGGCTGTCATTCTGGTAACCTAGTGCAACTTGGGGACCACCAAGCCACAGTTCCCCTGACGTGTCGTCGGGCACAGGTTGACGGTTTTCATCCAGGATAAGAGAACTGAAGTTGTCGGCGATCTCTCCCAACGGAACCAAACCGCCTGTGAGAGGCGGCTTGGTCACGTCTCCGAAGTCGGCGTCGGAAATCCGATACGCAGAACAGATACAGGTGCACTCCGTCGGGCCATAGACATTGTAGAACTGACTGCGTGGGGAGTAGAGATTGTATAATCGCTGGAGGCGCGACTTGGGGTAACCCTCGCCTCCGAAAATAAACCGTCTCACGGAGAGGAGATTGTCACTGTTTAGCACTTTCAGGGCGGTTAGATAGATGAGCAAGGAAGGAGTAGAGAACCAATTGGTGCACTTCAGTTCATCAATCTGACGTACCAGCGTCGTGGGCTCTCTTACGACTTCCTCAGTAAAGGGACACAGGGTTGCCCCAATGAACAACGCGGAATAGAAGTCAAATACTGAATTATCGAAATACAGGGGATTCACATTGGTGAAGCGATCTTCCGCCGACAAATCAAAGGTATTGCGGCCCCATTCCACCAAGTTGAGAACGCTGGCATGCGAAACCGTAGCACCCTTCGGGCGGCCGGTGGATCCACTCGTGTACATGATGTATGCAGGAGTGTATCCATGCACTCCCCTGCTTTCAGCGAAGTTTTCCGGATTGCATTCAGCCAACGATCGCTCGAGCCCCTCATCATCCTGATCGATGAGGACACATCTCGATTCTGCAACATCGGAGCGGAGAACCATAGTGAGAGTGGTATTTGCAACAATCACACTCGGGCAGGCTGTCTCAAGGATTCCAAGAATCCGATTGATCGGACTTTCGGGGTCAATTATGCAATACGGAGCTCCCAATTTGAGCGCCGCAATCATGAACACAAAGGTGAGGAGTCGCTTTTCCGAAGACAGGCAAATCACATCTCCCGATTGAACACCTTTGCCGCGAAGATAGCGAGCAGCCCTGTTGGCCTTGCGGTTTAGATCCCCGTATGTACATACTGTCGAGTCGCAGAACACAATGGCGGGTTTCTCAGCAAATTGTCGACTGATGGATTCAAACTGCTGAGCCAGATGGATGTAACGCATTTAAAGAGAAATCTCGCTCTATCGGAAGACGCGATGGCCCGCAAGGTACAGCTCATCAAGGTTGCAGTCCAGGAAGTCGCGCAGGGCATCACTAGGCGTATGCACGATGGTGCGACCGTGAAGATTGAATGAGGTGTTAATCACGCACCCGAACCCGACGTGGGATTTCACAGCCTTCAGTATGCGATAGAAATCTGGGTTGTCTGCCGCTTCAACAAACTGAGGTCTCGCCGTGCCATCTACGTGAATGGAGGATGGGAGCAACTCTCGATACTCCTGCTTCATCACGAATGCCGTGGCCATGTGTTTGTGAGGAAAGGAGTCGCTGAATAGCATTTCTCGGTCCTCCTCCAGAATGGCTGGGCAAAGAGGCTGATACCAGGGCCGGCGCTTCACCGATCCATTTATTCTGTCGCGGGCATTTGGATCAGCGGCATTGGCCATGATACTTCGATTCCCAAGAGCCCGCGGACCGTACTCCATTTTACCCTGAAATACCGCGATAATTTTGCACTCGATGATGCTCATGGCTGCTCGTTCCGGCCACTGATCGTCAAAGTCCTCCCATTGGAACCCACTAGAGGACCGGAGGGTCGACAACACCTCTTCCCTGGAAAATTCAGGCCCGAAATAAGGCATCACTTGATCCTTCAACCAACTAACGTTTTCCCCCGCCTCCAGCGCCGCCAATATCGCCGCACCAGCTGCAACTCCTTCATCCCCCATTGGAGGAACAACGTAAAGGGACTTGAACGGCGTGTTTTGCCTGATCTTGTAGTTCATTATGACGTTGGCTGCCGCCCCACCCGCTATGCACAGATTCTCCACCGGAAACTGCGAGTGAATATGGTTCAAATACTCCACGACCTTGTTTTCAAGCCACGTTTGAACAGTAGCACAGAAGTTCTCGTCTCCGATCTTCTTTCGAAGCCTTTCCAAGCTTGAGATATCGCAGAACTCCTTAAAGACCGGCAGATTTACAACGTATGAGTTACCCTCGATTGAAAAGACTCTGTTCAAGTGCTCATACAGGGCGCAGTCAGTCTCTCCGTAAGCTGCAAGCGCTTCTACTTTGCCTTCATCACTGGAACGATGCAAACCCATGGCTTCGGTAAAGTTGGAATAGACCGAGGGAATGGAAGAAACGAATACTTTGCTGTCGATATAGAATCTCTCAACAGAGGAAGCGGCTATTTCTTCAACCTCGTCACCATCGAATAGAAAGACCTTGCTAAATGCAGAATCCCCGTTCTCATCCAGAGTGAAGACGATGGCTCTCGCAGAATCAGCGAACTGTGAAAAGCGGTAGGCCGATGTAGCGTGAGCGAGGTGGTGGTCGTAGTACCTCAGCTCTTTGGGTCTGATTCCATACCGTCTAAAGGTCTCTCGAAAGCACTTGTCGATTTTCGCAGCGTGGAAGTCCTTCGGAAGCCGATTGTCGATGTATTTCCTCCAGTAATGATTTCTTACTAGGGAATAAAAGAAATAGGCTGGCGTCTTTAGAAGCCTTAACCTGATGCCTATCTTTTCCAAAGGTGTTAGGACCTTGGCAAGATCAACCCTGTACTGTGGCTTGGTGATTTTCCTCAGAAGGCGCTGAGCATTTAGCCAATAGTAGGAAGTGCCTTTGGTCTCCAGGCACGAGTCTTTTCCGTCGAAGCCCTTGAAGCCATATGCCCCGATCTCGATATCATGGAACTTTTGGCCATAGGCCTCCAATGTCGGGCTGATATCGTAATTGTC
>Ga0315338_1003115_pt1 | contig 15022 bp, 12 predicted proteins | sample ASW8metaG_FD_204518 | JGI IMG/M metagenome (GOLD analysis project Ga0315338, IMG submission 204518) | Ammonia-oxidizing marine archaeal communities from Monterey Bay, California, United States - ASW #8 | ecosystem: Environmental > Aquatic > Marine > Coastal | place: USA: California | collected... | reverse complement strand
AGCCGGTCGACGGGCAACTGGAAATTGTGCGCGGCTATTGCCATCACCTGGTCACGAATCTTTTTAGCCGCCCCGCTGGCGGCCCCGCCCAGCATTATCGCCATGCGCGATCCCACCGGACTGTTTGACGGCAACGCCATCAGCGATTCCGCGTGGATTGCGCGGATGGTATTGGGGTCGCGCTGCAGTTCCTCGCCGACCACGGTGGACACAAGCGTTTCATGCCCCTGACCCGCGGTGGAGGTGCCGATGGAAACCGTGACGGTGCCCAGCATATCCACCTTGATCAGGCAGGATTCCATCCAGGTGGTGGTGTCGTTCTTCAGATTTAACAGGGGTTCGAAGGACGAATTACCGCCCGAGGGCTCCAGGCAGGTGGCAATTCCGACACCGGCCAGTTTGCCATCTTCGCGCAACGCATCGCGCCTGGCATGGATTGCGTCCCACTTGGCGGCCTCCATGACCTTGGTGAGCACGGCGTGATAGTCACCGCTGTCATAGTCAGACCCTGACGGAATACGCCACGGAAACTCATCGGACCGGATCAGATTACGCCGACGGACCTCGTCGCGGTCGAGACCCAGCGAGCGCGCGACCTTATCAACCGCGGTTTCGATGGCGAAGTTGGTCGGACCCTGGCCGAAGCCGCGCACCGCCTCCTGGCTGGTCTTGTTGGTGGAAACCGACGTCGCTTCGTATTCGGCGCTGCCGATGCGGTAGGGACCGACGATGGCGCTGACCGGCTTGCCCAGTTGCAACGGCGCGCGCCCCGGGTAGCAGCCGCAATCGTCCGTCGCCTTGATCTTGAGCGAGCTCATGATGCCGTCATTGTCGAAGGCGATTTGCATATGGAAGATGCGGTCTGGCCCGTGCATCTCACCGCCTGACAGGTTTTCCAACCGGTCTTCGATAAACCGTACCGGGCGGCGCAGCTTTCTGGTCAGGTAGCTGACTATCACGGTCTGGCGGATGCCGCGCTTGAGACCGTAGGAGCCGCCAACATCGATATCAAAATGCACATTCACGGCATTGACCGGGATGCGCAGCGCGCGGGCGATCTGCTCAGGATATTTCGGCATCTGGATCGAAGCCCAGACATCGAGCTGGTCCTTGCCGTCATCCCAGGCGGCGGTGACCGCGAAGGTCTCGATCGGGATGGTTGAACAGCGGCTCCATCTAGCGCGGAACGCGAGGGTGTGAGGGGCGGCGGCAAAATCCTTTTCGACCTCGCCCCACACCCATTTCCGGTTGAAGAAGACATTGCTGCCGTTTTCCGGATGCACCAGCGGCGCACCGGGCTTCAGCGCTTCTTCCGGATCGATGACGTAATCGAGCGATTCGTAATCGATCTCCACCAGTTCCACCGCGTCCTCGGCGATATGGCGCGACTCCGCAACCACGGCGGCGACCCATTCCCCGGCATAACGCGCGCGGCCCTGGGCCAGTGGCAGACGCTTCACGTCAGGAAGATCGAGGCCTGACAGCAGCGGGTTGATATGTTGCGAAAGCTCTTCCCCGGTTAGCACGTAATACACACCGGGCAGGGCCAGCGCTTCGTCGGCATTGATTGATTTGATTTCCGCGCAGGCATAAGGACTCGACACCATGGCCACATGCAGCGTGCCGGGCAAATTGATATCGCCTGCAAACTTGCCGCGCCCGGTTACAAAGCGTTTGTCTTCCTTGACCCGGCGTTTTTTCGATACATAGCGAAATTCGGTTCGGGGTTTGGTCACTTCATTCATGACGTCTCTCCCCGTATTTTTTCGGCGGCCATCCGGACCGCTTCGACGATCTGCTGATAACCGGTACAGCGGCACAGGTTGCCGCCGATGGCGTGCCGGATTTCTTCGTCGGTGGGTGAGAGGTTGGAGCTTAACAGCGCATGCCCGGCGATCAGCATGCCCGGAGTGCAGTACCCGCATTGCAGGGCGTGATTTTCCCAGAACGCGTCCTGCAGCGGGCTCATGGTTCCATCGTCGGCCTCAAGCCCCTCCACGGTCGTGACGTCGTGCCCCTCAGCCTGGACTGCATACATTAGGCACGACCGCACCGGCTTGCCATCCATGATCACCGAACAGGCGCCACAGACGCCATGCTCACAACCGATGTGTGTCCCGGTGAGCCCCAGCACGTCGCGCAGAAAATCGACCAGGGTGAGACGCGCTTCGGCATGGCCCGACATGTCGTTTCCATTCACGCACACGGTGACTTTGTGCTCGCTCATGGGTTGGATTCCATTGCGCGGTCTCGCGCCGATTGAAGAGCGCGCTCGGTCATGACCCGCGCGACCCGGCGGCGATAGGAAGCATCGGCGTGGATATCACCCTGCGGGTCGACGAGGGTGGCAAGACGCGCCGTTTCCGCGTGAAGGGTGCGGTCTTCAAGATTTGTGCCAAGCAGAGCGCTTTCTACTTCGCCAAGTCGCATCGGCGCTGGAGACGCACCGCCGATCGCGATATGAAGTCTTGTGCAGGCGCCCTTGTCGTCGAGGGTCAGCTGAACGGCGGCGGCGGCCAGGGCGAAGTCGCTGTCGCGGATGCTCACCTCGTGAAAGCCGTAGCCGGTTTTTTGTTCCCGCCAGAGAGGAAAGCGTATCTCGGTCAGGCATTCGTTGGGCGCGAGCGCCGTCGCCATGGCGGATTCGAAGAAAAAAGAAGCCGCGATAGTACGCGTGCTCTCGACAGAACGGGCGATCATGTCCGCCTCAAGCAATTGTGCGATCAGCGGCAGTTCCGCGGCGGGATCGGCGTTGGCCAGGCTGCCGCCGATGGTGCCCCGATTTCTTGTCTGGTCATGGCCGACATGGCTCAACGCTTCCGTGAGCAACGGCAAATGCCGTTGGACGATTTCAGACCCGAGGGCGTCGGACTGACGAGTACCCGCGCCGATGACCAGGTGATCGCCGTCGATGGCGATACCCGACATTTCCGCGATGCCGTTGATATCGATTAGCAATGTTGGGCGCGCAAGACGCATGGCCATTAACGGGACCAATGTCTGCCCACCGGCAATGAGTCGGGCCTCATCGCCGCCCTCCGACAGGGCCCGGCAGGCGTCATCGATCGATGTGGCGCGCCGGTAATCGAAGGGGGCAGCTTTCATGAGATCTGTATTTGGTTTCGGCCGTTAAAAGGCTGGTTTATCGGGGCCGAACCTATGAACGGGGTCGGGGGTTGTCAATACGCGGGCGTGTGGCATAACGGGACGACACAAAATGCACGGGATCAAATTCATGAGCGGGACGGAACGCGGCTATCGGGATTTGCATGAACATCTGGCCGCCCTGGATGAAGCAGGGCTGCTGGTCACAATCGATGAGCCGGTCGATAAGGATTCGGAGATGCATTCGCTGGTGCGCTGGCAGTTCGTCGGAGGTCTAAAGGAATCCGAACGCAAGGCCTTCCTGTTCCGCAACGTGGTCAATGGCAAGGGGCGCAAATACGGTCTGCCGATCGTGGTCGGCGCGCTGGCGGCAAACCAGGATATATACAGTGTCGGCATGGGCGTGCCGGTGGCGGAGATCGGCGCGCGCTGGGATCATGCCATCGCCCACCCCATCGAGCCGGTGATCGTCAATGAGGCGCCATGTCATGAGGTGGTGATCGAAGGCGTCGATCTGCAGGGCGAGGGCAAGGGGATCGATTCCTTGCCGATCCCGGTGTCTACGCCGGGATTCGATAACGCGCCGACCTTGACCTCGACGAACGTGGTTACGCGCGATCCCGATACCCTCATACAGAACATGGGCACCTATCGTTCCGCGTTAAAAGCGTCCGATCGCATGGTGATCCGTATGGCAACGCGGGTCGGCGGCGCCGGCGGCTATGTGCATTACAAGAAACACCGCGCGCGTGGTGATGCGACCATGCCGGTGGCGATCGTGCTGGGCTGTCCACCGGCGGTGGCGTTCATGGGACCGCAGAAACTGCCGATGGATATGGATGAGGTTGCCGTCGCCGGCGGGCTGGTCGGCGCCCCCATCAGGCTGACCAGGGCGCGCACGGTTGATCTATTGGTGCCGGCCGAATCCGAGATGGTGATCGAAGGCCTGATCGATACAGAAATGCTGGAGCCGGAAGGCCCGTTCGGCGAAAGCCACGGCCATGTGGCGCTCGAGGAATTCAACATGCCGATGCGGGTGACGGCGATCACCCACCGCAAGGACGCCGTGCTGACGTCTTATATCAGCCAGGCGGCACCGTCGGAATCTAGCGTCATCAAGCGGGTAGCCTATGAACCGCTGTTCCTCGCCCATCTCCGCGACGCCCTCGGGATCAAGGGCGTCAAGAAGGTCTCGCTGCATGAACCGCTGACTGGGTTGCTCCGGGTCACCATCATCACGCTGGAGAAAGCCACGCCGAGAACCGAGATCTGGCGCGCGCTTTACGGGGCGGCCTACTTCAAGGGCGATTGCAGCAAGATCTGCATCGCGGTGAATGAGGATATCGATCCCGATAATGCCGACGCGCTGCTATGGGCCATGGCTTATCGTCTCAACCCGGTGGACGATGTGCTGACGCTGGGCCATCGCGGACAGGGACACGGGCCCAAACGCGAACATTCGGGCGAGGAAGATTCGACCCTGCTGATCGACGCGACCATGAAAAGTGATATGCCGCCGGTCGCACTGCCGACACAGGAATATATGGAGAAGGGCCTCGCGCTGTGGAACAGGCTGGGTCTGCCGCCGGTGCGCCCGCAGCCGCCGTGGTTCGGCTATTCGCTGGGCGACTGGACCCAGGACTGGGCCGATGGCGCCAAACGCGCCGCCGAGGGCGATTATCTGGAAAACGGCCTGCGCTCGCTGCAGCGCCAGCAAAAGGGTATTGTTCCGGAAACATCGGTCCGTGATGTGGAAGACGGCTGGGACGAGAAGGAGACGTTCTGACGGTAGTCAGGCAATTGACTCAATTATGTGGTTTGGTCACTATGCCTCGAATATTAAGGGCATTTCATTCGATTTGTAATACGACCTGTTAGATTGCCTCAAATTCAAACGGATCATTAGGGAGACAATTATGAATATTATTAAACCCGTCATGGGTGCTGTCGCGGTCGCGGCTATCGGAACCTTTGCCGCCTCTACGGCTTCGGTTGCCATGGAAAAGACACTGAATTCGGTTACCTCGCTACAACAGACCAACGTGCTGGCGAAGGCCTTTATTGTAAAATTTGTCGCCGTCCTGAACAAGTCGGGGAAGGGTAATCTTCAGGTCAAGTATCTTGGTGGGCAGGAAATCGTCCCGCCGCGCAAAGCTGCTGCAGCGCTCAAGCGCGGTCAGTTCGATATTCTGAGCAGCCCGACCGCCTATTACATCGGCACCGTGCCGGAAGGCTATGGCCTGCTGGCGTCGAACCAGGGCCCCCGCGTTTTGCGGAACAATGGCGGATGGGAGCTTCTGCAGAAGATCTATGCGGAAAAAGCCGGCGCTCATCTGCTGTCCTGGGGCGCTAACATGACGTCCTATCACATGTATCTGGCGAAGAAGCCGCCGCTCAGGGCCGATGGGCTCCCCAACCTGGAGGGCCTCAAGATGCGGGCGACCGGTACCTACCGGCCGTTGTTCCGGGCGCTGGGTGCGACCACCATCAACATCAAATCGTCCGAAGTTATCACCGCGATTCAGCGCGGCACGGTCGATGGCTTTGGGTTTACCGACGTGTCGCTGGCGGCGATCGGACTGCACACTGTCACGAAGTATAGAGTCCAGCCGAACTTTTATCAGACCAATACGGTTGAAACGGTCAACCTTGCTTCCTGGAAAGCACTGTCCCAGGCACACAAGGATATGCTGAACAGAATGGCGATCGAGTATGAGGTTACCTCAGTTCAGTACGTCGAAGCGGAACGGCTCAAGGAAGAAGTACAGATGAAGGCCGCCGGCGTGAAGGATATCGTGCTCACGGGTAAAGCCAAGGCGAAGTATCTTGAGATTGCCCATGGCGAGATTTGGAAGGAACTGAAGAATCGGTCGAAATACCACGACCAGTTGAAGCGGCTTCTGTATCATCCCGGTAAGGCAAACCGTCAGCTGAAAATTAAGCAGCAGCTCGACATGAAGCGTTAGAACTCATCGTTTCATCCGTTGGAGCAACGATCAATTCAATGGAAACGGCGCCGGTCGTAATGGCGGCGTCGATTTCCGTATTTTCCGCCTTGAAATAACGGTTTCGGAATTGTGATCCGGCGGGCGTATTGCCGGCCTTGCGGCGTTTGACATTAAATTGGAGTCCCGGCAGTATGTTGTTCCGTGGGATGGGATTAGCTACAGTGATAATATTTATTTCGTGTGAATGATTTTCAGGGAGATTATTGTGAAAAAATTAAATTTAGGCATTAGTGCAATTGCGGCGTCAGCGATGGCACTTGCATCGTCGTCGGCATTTGCCGCCGAGCGGACGCTTAGCACGGTGACCGCGCTGCAGCAGACCAATATTCTGGCGAAAGCCTATATCAAGACGTTCATTGCCGAAGCGAACGCGAACGGCAAGGGCATCATTCAGGTCAAGTATCTTGGTGGGCAGGAAATCGTCCCGCCGCGCAAAGCTGCTGCAGCGCTCAAGCGCGGTCAGTTCGATATTTTGAGCTGTCCGACCGCCTATTACATCGGCACCGTTCCCGAGGGCTATGGTATTCTCGCCAGCAACCAGGGACCGCGCGCTTTGCGCGCCAATGGTGGATTTGCGTTGCTTCAGAAGATTTACAAGGAAAAGGCGGGATCGCATCTGCTAGCCTGGGGCGAGAACATGACGTCCTATTATATGTATCTGGGCAAGAAACCAAAGATGAGCAGTGGCGGTCTTCCCGATCTGACGGGCATGAAGATGCGCGCCACCGGCACCTACCGTCCGCTGTTCCGGGCGCTTGGCGCGACCACCATCAACATCAAATCGAGCGAAATTCTCACTGCCATGCAGCGCAATACGGTGGATGGTTTTGGCATGACGGATAATTCCCTTGTCGCCATCGGTTTGGCGAGCGTGGCCAAATATCGTGTATTCCCCAATTTCTATCAGACCAACCAGGTCGTCACGGTGAACCTGAAGGTCTGGGCGTCCTTGACCAAGGAACAGAGGAATTTTCTGAACAATCTCGCATTGGCCTATGAAACCTCTTCAGTTCTCTATGTCGAGCTTGAGCGCATTAAGGAAGAGCCGCTGGTCAGGAAAGCCGGTGTGAAGGATATCGTCCTGAAAGGCGCGGCCGCAAACAAGTATCTGGAAATTGCCCATGCTGAGGTTTGGAAAGAGCTTAAGAAGCGGTCCAAATATCACGATCAACTCAAGCCGCTGCTGTACAAACCCGGCAAACCCAACCGTCAGTTTGATATGGGCGACACACGCCTGCAGCAATAGGGATACCGGCGTAACTTAAAAGCCGGAGGTCCCTCGCTTGCTGGAGTTGTTTGACAGGCTGCTGGGTAAAACGGAGAGGGCGCTGGCCTATTTCGCCTGCGCCCTCATCCCCTGCATGTTCGTCATGATAACGATCGACGTTTCGATCAGGTCGTTCGGCCTGCGCCCGCCGCTGTTCACATCGTCCGTCGTCGAATATGCGCTTTTGTATCTTGCCATGTGTACCGCGCCCTGGCTGGTCCGCGAACGAGGGCACGTGGTTATAGAAGCGCTTATCGCCATTATGCCCGATGCGGTGCGCCGGCCGCTTGCTAAACTGGTTTATCTGGTCTGCGCGCTCGCCTCGTTCCTGTTTACTTATTTATGCTGGGGCATTTTCTGGGCGTATTGGGTTGGCGGTGAACTGGATGTCCGTGGCGTGGATATGCCCTATTGGCTGCAATTTTTGCCATTGCCACTTTGTTTTGCTTTGATTGGTCTGGAATTCATGATGTATCTCGTCGGTCTCCGGTCCTACTACACTTATGATCTCGGCGAAGTGAAGGACAGCGTCTGACCATGCTATGGTATGAAGCAGGCGGGTTGCTGTTGGGCTGCATTGTCACCGGTATGGCGCTGGGTATCCCCGTTGCCTTCACCTTCATGCTGACCAACATCGTCGGCATCTTTGTTTTCTCCGGTGGTTGGCCGGTGTTGCCGCAGATCGCGGATAATGCCACCGCACTGATCACATCCTTCACCTTGTCGCCGGTCCCCATGTTTATCCTCATGGGGTCGTTGTTTTTCCACACCGGTCTGGCAATCAAGGTTTTCGATGCGCTCGATAAATTATTGGGCAAGATTCCCGGTCGGCTGTGTTTTCTTACGGTCATCGGCGGATCGCTGTTTTCAACCCTGACCGGGTCCACCATGGCGAATACGGCCATGCTGGGTTCGTTGCTGGTGCCGGAAATGACGCGGCGCGGCTATAGCAAGAAAATGTCCATGGGTCCCATTCTTGGGACTGGTGGCCTGGCGATGATTATCCCGCCCTCGTCCCTGGGTGTTTTGCTCGCCAGTATAGCCCAGGTCGATGTGGGCAGGTTGCTGATCGCCGGTCTGCTGCCGGGTATCTTGTTGGCGACCCTCTATGCCGCCATGATCGGTTTCCAGCTGTGGCGCAAACCGGAATCGGCGCCTAGCTACGATATAGAAGTGACTTCTTTAAAGGAAAAGCTCTATCAAATCTGCGTTAACATCCTGCCCATGGGCCTCTGTGTCTTTATGGTCATCGGGTTCATCGTGCTTGGCTGGGCTACACCGTCGGAATCTGCCTCGTTCGGTGTTGTCGGCGTTGTTATCCTTGCCGTGGCGCGCCGGGTTTTCACTTGGAAAGCCTTCACCACATCGTTGATGGCCACCATCCGGGTCGCCGGCATGGTGTTTTTCATCCTGATGAACTCCACCGTGTTCAGCCAGCTTCTGTCCCTGTCCGGCGCGAGCCGTGGTCTGGTCAATTGGGCGACCGGATTCGAGGTGCCGGCGATCGTCATTCTTGCCGCGATGTTCCTGGTGCTGATCATGCTTGGCATGTTCATGGATCAGGTTTCCATGATGCTGATCACCGTGCCGATATTTTATCCGCTGGCGGGTCAGTTGGGCTACGATCTGATCTGGTTCTCGCTGATCGTTCTCATGTCGTTGGAAATGGCTGCGACCACACCGCCCTTTGGTCTCCTGCTCTATATCATGATGGGCATGGTGAAGGGGACGACGTTATTCGAGGTGGCGGCCGCGGCGATACCGTTCCTGTTCTGTGATTTAATTCTGATCTTGATTCTCGTTGCCGCCCCGGGGGTGGCGCTGTTCCTCCCAAACCTGATGTGACGAAGTTCCATGAGGAAGGGCGGAATCCGTCTGTGCTACAGAGAATCAAGGCCTGGCCAACCGCTGGGCCTTTTGCACAGGAGTGACAATCGGGCAGGAAGTTGAATGCGAGTGCGATGCCCGGTTACCAGTGCGCGCCGAAACCGGGCCGGTCTAGGGCACCGGCCGGTTAGTTTTACGCAGATAAATTTCCCTTGATTAGCTTCGCTCCTCAAGCCTACCTACGATACAAGCGCATCGCGGGACCCTCCCTCTCCCGCAGTGGGTGAGGGGAACCTTTTTGGCTCAGCTAGGATCGAATAAATTCTAGGTCAGCCCGTTCTCGCCCTTGATATCACCGGCTTTGAGCCCGCCGACCCGGGCGTTTAGCTGACCGCGGTTGGCGTAGCAGCAGATGATAGCGATTTCATTCGGAAGCGGTGCATCGGGCAGCATGATCGTCATGGTGTCGTAGTGGGAGCGCACATAGAGCGCGTCCTTGTGGGCCAACGGCACGTCGATGATACCGCCGGCTTCCATGCGCTTCGATGTGGACGATATCCAGGCGGCGCCGCCTCCCGCGGCCTCGCGCATCACGTTGCCATAGATGGTAGTCACCATGGCCGAACCGTGCTGCTGTTCGCCGGCGGTTCCCACCACCGACGCCTTGCCGTAGCTTTCGATCGCGTAAGGTTTCATGGCATCGGCGGCCATGGTGGTAATTTTTCTGCCTAGCGCCTCGCTGGCTTCGGTCAGGGGCGAAAGATCGTCCTGATACGGTTTTCCGGAATAAGGATTTTCAACTACGGCGATGACGGCCACCTTGCGCGACGGCGGGTCCGCCGCATGTCCGGCTTCGCTATAGATGTTCTCGATGGCGGTGATGATCTTGCGTGTTTTCATTCGCTTCTCCCGCTCTAATGTTTTGCGCCGGAAAAATCGTACGGCACTTTGTTCCGGGTGATGCGGATCTTGCGGGTGATCGGCGGGGTGTTGCGGCTACGGCCCACATAACGCGGGATACCGTCGGTGAAGGCGGCCCCCACGGCGGCGAGATCGCCATGCTTGATGGCATCGAGCGCGGTTTTTTGACTGCCCCCCAGCGGCGCGTCGATCAGCAGCACATCGGCATCCTTGCCGCGGGCGAGAAAGCCTGAATTCAGACGATAGGTCCTAGCGACATTGCCGGTGGCGGCGGCTATCATCCATTCCGGCGAGTAATCCGACAGGGTAGCCATCTCGGTTATGGATTTGATCATGCCAAGCGGCATGACCCCGGTGCCGGTCGGTGTGTCGGTGGCGATCAGGAAGCGGTCGAACTGATCGTTCTCGACGGCGAGGTTGAGACACATCAGGGCGGTGCGGATGTTGCCCGCCTGGCATATCTGCAGGGCGATATCGGTTTCCTTGACGATCATCGGAAAATCCTTGTCGGGCATGGCGATTGGCCCGCCATTGATGTGGAACGAGACATCGGGGCGCATATCCATCAGATGCTTGCCGATGATGGGCGATGAGCCGGGGATCGAGGCGCCGCCGGTATGGCAATTGACAATCATGCCGGCCTTCTGCGCCATCCGCACCAGCGGGGTGTACTCGAACGGGGTTTTGACGGCGCCGAAGCCGGCTTTGGCGAACCACACGCCCTTGCCAGCGACTTCGTTAAAATCCTTCTGGGTCAGGCCCGGCTCCAGAATGATGCACCCGCCGTAGACCCGGGCGCCGCCCGGCCGGTAATTTTCGAAACATTTAAATGCCGCCACAGCAAGCGATTTGACGCCTTCGGGATCCTTGGGCCGGCCGGGGACGTGGACTTCGCTGGCCGACAGATTGCTTGTCACCCCGCCATGCAAATAGCTCTCGATAAACCCGACGGTCTGCTGGCGCGGTGTGTAATCGCCAAACGTGATATGGACCTGTGAATCGATCAGGCCGGGGCAGGCGGTGGTCCCGCCCGCATCCACCACCACATCGCATTGTTTGATCTCCGCCGCCGATAGGGTCCCGACTTTCTGGATTTTTCCCTTATCCATCAGTAGCGAATCGCCCTTGGCGAAGGGTTTGCGCCAGTCGCCGGTGACGATGGTTTTGATGTTCACGATCGCGGCTTTCATGATCCGTCTCCTGATAATCGATTTGGGTGATCTTGGGTGACCCGACCGGGCCGGTCAAGCGGCCGTCGCCTCGCTTGTCGATGACGGCCCCCGTTGGTAATCTCCGCCCACTTTAAATCGCTGACCAGGGAGAAAACCGAAATGGCGACGAAGAACTTCAAGAACATCAAGATCGAAAAGGATAAGGGCGCGAACAAGGGGATCACTTGGCTGATCCTAAACCGACCGGAAAAACGCAACGCCATGAGCCCCGAGCTCCACTTCGAAATGAGCGAAGCGCTGGATATTCTGGCCGAGGATGACGACACGAAAATTGTCGTATTGACCGGCGCCGGCAAGGCGTTTTCCGCCGGTCAGGATCTCGCGCTTTATTTTCGGGCAAACCAGAATGATGCCAAAAACCGCGAACGCGCGCAGAAGGCGTCGCACGCCTGGCGCTGGACCAAGCTGGTCAATTTTCCCAAACCGACCATCGCCATGGTCAATGGCTTCTGTTTCGGTGGCGCTTTTACCCAGCTTTGCGCTTGTGATTTCGCCATCGCGTCCAATACCGCCACATTTGGCCTGTCGGAAGTCAATTGGGGCATCATCCCCGGTGGCATCGTCAGCTGGAACGTGGCCGACGTGTTAAGCTATCGCGATGCCCTTTACTATGCCGTCACCGGCGATCCGTTCGATGGCAAGGTCGCCGAGAAAATTCGGCTGGTGAATTATTCGGTACCGGCGGCGAAGCTAAAGAGCGAGACCGTCAAGCTCGCCAAAAAGCTAATGACCAAGAGCCCTAACGCCGTGCGCTATACCAAGGAAGCTATCCGCGCGGTGCGGCGGATGAGCGTGAACGAAGCGGGCGATTACCTCACCGTCAAGAACCAAGCCTGCAAGGCAACCGACAAAATCCCCGGCCGCGACGAGGGCATGCGCCAGTTCCTTGACGAGAAATCCTACCGGCCCGGCCTCGGTCAGCTCGATCTGAAGAAGGCGGCGCAACGCGGCAAAGCCGCGGCTGCGCGCGCGTCGGCCCCGCCGGTCCGGGTGCGGCGCAAGAAGAAGGCAGCGTTGAAGAAAAAATAGCCCAGAGCGGGGTGACGGCGCAAAGCTGGATCGACTTAAACGCATAGCGCTCTAACCAGCCAACTCCCGGCGCACCAAAGCCGCGCCGTCGGCCAGTGCCTTGAGCTTGCCGAAGGCGATTGCGCGCGACAGGTACTTCATGCCGCAATCGGGGGCGACCATGATTTTCTCGGCGGGCAGGAATTCGAGGGCGGCGCGAATGCGGTCTGCGACTACCTCAGCGGTTTCAACATTACCGTCAGCGAGATCGAGCACGCCAACGATAATTGTCTTGCCAGACAGGGGCTCGAGCGCGGCGGTGTCGAGCCCGGGCTGTGCTGCCTCGATTGAAATCTGATCGGCGGAGCAGGCAGCAAGTTCCGGCAGAAACGAATAGCCGCTCGGCTTGTTTTTCACCGCATGGGCATAGCCGAAACACATATGCACGGCGGTCGTCCCCGAGGCGCCTTCCAGCGCGCGGTCGATGACCCTGACGGCATATCGCTTCGCCTTGTCGGGTTTCGCCTGCATCCAGGGTTCGTCGAGTTGCACCACATCGGCGCCGGCTGCGAACAAATCACGGACTTCCTCGTTCACCGCCGCCGCAAAGGCCATGGCGCAGGCTTCATCGTCGCCATAGTGATCGTCCACCGCGGTCTGGGTCATGGTGAAGGGGCCGGGCATGGTGATTTTGATGGCGCGATCGGTATTGGCGCGGAGGAATTCCACATCGCGGACTTCGACGGCGTTTGTGCGACGGATCGGCCCGGTGATACGGGGCACCGTGATGAGTTTTCCGGACCGGCCCGGCACCTCGGCGGGATTGTCCAGATCGATGCCATCGAGCGCGGTAGCGAACAGGTTGGAGTAGCTTTCCCGCCTGATCTCGCCGTCGGTGATGATGTCAATCCCGGCGCGCTCCATGTCGTGAATCGCCGTAAGGGTGGCAGCGTCCTGCGCGTCTTTAAGCTGATCGGGCGGGATTTTCCATATGTCGCGGGTCCGGACACGTGGCGGCACCATGGATTTCAGCATATGACGGTCGACCAGCCAGTCGGGCTGAACATAGCTGCCCACCACCGTGGTAGGGAGAATTTTATTGGTCATGGTGAGCCCCGCCGTTGTACAGACCTTACCTTTCCCGGATAATTGTTTGCAAAGCAAGAGTGTGCAAATGCGAAGCCGAGGAAATCGGATGATTGAGCTTTATCATAACGGCATGTCCACCTGTTCGCAGAAGGTGCGACTCACCCTCACCGAAAAAGGTCAGGACTTCACGTCGCATCATTTCAATTTGCGGGCCGGCGACCAGCATCATCCCGATTATCTGGCGCTCAACCCCAACGGGGTGGTGCCGACCATCATCCATCATGGCAAGGTGATTTATGAATCTGCCGTGATCGACGAATATCTCGACGAGGTTTTTCCCGACCCGCCGCTTCATCCAGTCGATCCGCACCAGCGCGCGCGCATGCGGATCTGGGTCAAACAGCTGGACGAAGGGTTGCATGCTGCGTCCGCGACCATAAGCGCTTGTATAGCCTTCCGCTACCAGTTCATGGAAGGCAAGACTGAAGCGGAGCTCAAGAAAACCCTCAATGGCTATGTGGATCCCAGCAAGCGCGCACGGATGACCGAAAACGTCCTGCAAGGCGTCGATAGTTCCTTTTTCAGGCCGGCAATCAAACGAATCGCAAAAATGCTGGATGACATGCAGGCCTCGCTAGCGGATGGACCGTGGCTGATCGGCGACACCTATTCGCTGGCCGACGTGGCGTTGACGCCGTATGTAACCCGGGTCTCGCATCTGCAGCAGGACTGGTTGTTCGACGCAAGGCCACGCGTCGCCGATTGGTATGACCGCATCCTTGCCCGCCCAGCCTACAAGATAGCGCTGGAGGACTGGTTCAACCCGGATTTCCTGTCATTGATGGAAGCGCGGGGCGGTAAGAACCGCGATGGCGTCAAAGCGGTGCTTGGGAGCGAGTAAGGACCAGCACGAGTGTGCCGGTAAATTAAAGGCAGAAAGGCCCCTTGCTCAAGCCTACCCAAAGCGCAAGGGCGCTGCGGGTCTTTTCCTCTCCCGCGAGCGTAGCCGAAGTGAGTGAGGGGGGCTTTTTAAAAAAAACAACAGGGGCGGTGCCCTAAATCCGCGACGGCAGGACCCCGCCCCACACATCGGTGGCGACATCCACGGCCAGAGAAAGCTTGGCGATCTGATCGTCGATGGTGATGGGGTTGCCCCTGTCGCGGCTGGCAAAGCCGCATTGGGGGCTAAGGCAGAGCCGGTCGAGGGGAATGAATTTAGCCGCCTCGTCGATCCGGCGCTTTATGTAGTCCTTGTCTTCCAGCGCGCCCGATTTCGTGCTGATCAGGCCGAGAACCACAGTTTTTTCGTCTGACACGTACCGTAGCGGGGCAAAATCGCCGGCGCGTGGCGTGTCGTATTCCATGAAGAGGGCGTCCGCCGTGAGGCCGCCAAAAACGATTTCCGCAATGGCACCGTAACCGCCTTCCGCGACCCAGCGCCCCATGCTATTGCCGCGGCAAAAATGCACCGCGAATGTCATGTGCGCCGGTTGTCCATGGATGATTCGGTTGATCAGATCAACATAAAGGGCCGATAGTTTTGTATAATCGTCGCCGCGTTTGGC
>Ga0315338_1003114_pt1 | contig 15026 bp, 11 predicted proteins | sample ASW8metaG_FD_204518 | JGI IMG/M metagenome (GOLD analysis project Ga0315338, IMG submission 204518) | Ammonia-oxidizing marine archaeal communities from Monterey Bay, California, United States - ASW #8 | ecosystem: Environmental > Aquatic > Marine > Coastal | place: USA: California | collected... | reverse complement strand
CGTTCCGACATGGCGCCAACGCTGGCCGAATGGGCTCGAATCACTGCAATCGGCGGCACGCTCATCGTCCGGGTACCCGACATCATCGGTATCGCTCGCCTGCTGGCCGAAGAGCACACGATGCATCGCCAAGACCAGATGATCCACGTCATGTACGGCACCCAGGCCTACGACGGCGACTACCACCTCAACGGATTCACCGAACTGGCCCTTCGGCATTCGCTTCATGACGCCGGATTCGTCACACGCACCCTCGAACGACAACTCGGCTGGCTGTTCGACTGCTCTGCCGAGCGCGTCGAAGATCCTGGCGAGTTCAACCCAGGGACACTCCCATTCATGGAACTCGTCGACGAGGCGCCGCAGATCGCCGAGCCAACCGGCCCTCGCTTCACCCGATTGCGCCGCCGCCTCGGCACCTGAGCCGAACTCGGGCCCAACCCCAACCTGAACTGGCGCGTCAGCGGACTCGACGGGTGCGGAAACGCGCCAGTTCAGTTGTCGGGCATCTCGGCCGGCGTCACTCGATCGCCGACTCGACCACGGCGATGGTCAGTGTCAGTCGGTCGCCGACGACATCCGCGTCAGGATCCGCGGCGATCAGCGTGGGGTAGCCCAGTTCCGGTTCGTAGACGACCTCGATCGAGTCGCTCGACGCAAACGTCGCGATCTGTTCGAACAGCGACTCGACGGTGAGGAACTCGTACAGGAACTCGAAGGCGGGTTCGCCAGATGCATCGGTCGCCTCGACGATGACCCCGTCCACAATCGTGGCTGTGAGCGGATAGTCGCCAAAGCAGACGCACTTGAAGTCGACCGTGATCGTGTAGCTGGCGAAGCCGACCTCGTCCCACACCGAGCGCTGAAGATCGGCCATCTCGCGAATCGCCTCTGCTCTTGCTGACGGAACGGTCGGCAAGCCGACCCCGACGAGCTCGCGGCCAGCGACGTCGAGAAACTCGGAGCACTCCGGGATGAGCACGATCGGCTCAATGAGTTCATGCGAATCGAACAACTTGACGATCGCAGCCGCCGAACCGTCCTCCGTTGCTGTGCCGGCCGCCTGGCCGAGCAACTGCCACAGCTCGACGTCTTCCTCGTGGAGGCGTGCGAGGCTGGTCATCACAGATGCGACGCCGGATCGGTCGCCCATCGCAAACTCCGCGCTCGCCCCTCTACAGATCGATGCGCTCAGGTCCTCCAGGGACCCTGGCGCCGACCGAGCGGCAACCGGTGGCGTGCGAGTGGTAGTCGAAGGTTGAGATCGTCCAACCTCGCTCGCCTCTGGTGCGCTCTGTTCGCCAACGATGCCATCGCCAGTCGTGCACGCTGCGGCAGCAAAACACACAGCCACCAGCACCCACACTCGTCTCCCCACCACGAGGAACCTACTTCGGCCCCCGTGAACTGGTGCGTCAGCGCACGCCAAGCGTGCGCGAACGCGCCAATTTAGGGTCAGCGCCGTTGGCTGAGGAGCCCTGAGCGGGCGCCCCGGTCAACCGCCTGCGATCAGCTGCGGTACCGCGTCGCGGGCGAACTCGATGAGGCTCTGCGGGATGAAGCCGTAGACGAGCGTGACTGCGACGGTCGCGAGAAGGGCGAGTCCTGCCGTCCAGCTGACAGCCGGCGCAGGAGCATCTGCGTCTTCGACGTCGCGACTCCACATCGTCATGACGATCCGCAGATACATGAAGGCACCAACGACCGCAGCGACCATCGCGACAACCGCCATCGCATACAACTCGTCGTTCACCGCTGCCTGGATCACGTAGAACTTGGCGATGAAGCCGGAAGTGAACGGCACGCCGGCCTGGCCGAGGATGAAGACCGTCATCGCCAGCGCCACCAACGGACGGCGCCTGGCCAGTCCCTCGTAGCGGCCGATGTCGTGACCGTCGTTCCAGCCGATGAGGCTGATGACCGCGAAGCTGCCAAGCACCATGAACGTGTACGTGAACAAGTAGAACAGCGCGGAAGCAAGCCCCTCCGCGGTGCCAGTGGTCACTGCGACGAGCACGTACCCGGCGTGGCCGACGCTCGAGAACGCCAGCATGCGCTTGACGTCGTTCTGCATGATCGCCATGACTGCACCGACGATGAGCGTCAGTATCGCGAGGCCGCTGAAGATCGGGGCCCACTCGGTCACCTCACTCGGCAACGCGACGAAGAAGAGGCGGAGCAGCGCTGCGAACCCGGCTGCCTTCGCGACCGAAGCCATGAAACCAGTGACCGGGCTCGGCGCGCCCTGGTACACGTCGGGCGCCCAGAAGTGGAACGGTGCTGCTGCCACCTTGAAGGCGACCCCAACGATGATGAGCGCCATGCCGACGAACAGCAGCTCAGGAGGTGCGCTGCGCACCGCAAGCGTCGAGGTCGCCGACTGGATGTGAGTCAAGCTCGTCGAGCCCGTGGCGCCATAGACCAGCGCGATGCCGTACAGCAGGAACGCGCTCGAGAACGCGCCGAGGATGAAGTACTTCATCGCCGCCTCTTGGGCGACCTTGCGTCCGAGATGCATCGCGGCCATGACGTAGAGGCCGATCGACAACGACTCGAGACCGATGAACATCACGATGAGATCGTTGGCCGAGGCCATGACGATGGCGCCGGTCGCCGCGCTCAACAGCAGCGCATTGAACTCCGGTGCCGCCATGCGTTCGCGGCTGATGTACGCATCGCCGATGAGGGCGGTGAGCATCACACCGAGTGCCGTCAGGACGGTGAAGAACAGCGAGAACCCATCGAGGCCGAGCGCACCGGCAAGCGTCGAACGGGCACCTTCGTCGCGAACGTCGTACCAGAGGAACATTGCGACGACGAAGGTTGCAAGGCCCGAACCGAACGCGATGAACGTCGATACCCAGCTCGGGATCTTGCGAATCGACAGCGAAGTGATCAAGAGGATCGCCAGCGCTCCTCCGACAAGAATCATCTGCGGAGCGAGAATCCACCAGTCAACCGAAGGGGCCTGGAAGTTCGTGAGCTGAGCCAGCATCAGTGATCATCCCCTTCCTCTTCGTGGGAACCTTCGAGCACCACGGGGGTGTCGATGGGACGCACGTAGTCGCTGTGGTTCTCGACGTGGGACACAAGGCGATCAACGCTCGGCTCAATCCGTTCGAGAACAGGTGCCGGGTAGACGCCAAGGAACACCATCGCAGCGAGGAAGGGCGCCAACAGACCGAACTCGCCGAGCTTCATCTCCGGTGTCTCGATGTCGGCATCGGTCGGTTCACCGTGGAAGACCCGCTGATAAGCCCAAAGGAGATACAGCGCGGCCAAGATCACGCCGATCGCGGCAACCACGGTCCACCACCGGCGGGTTTCCCACGAACCGAGGAGAATCAAGAACTCGCCAGCAAAACCGTTGAGACCTGGCAGACCGATCGAGGACAACATCGCAACTGTGAAGACGCCAGCGAAAATCGGAGCAGCCTGCTGAAGTCCAGAGAGCTCAGAGATCTCTCGTGTCTTGCGGCGTTCATAGAGCATGCCGACCAAGATGAACAGGGCACCTGTCGAAATGCCGTGGTTCACCATCTGCAGCACGCTGCCGCTGATGCCCTGGGTGGTGAGAGCGAACGTGCCGAGCACGATGAAGCCCATGTGGGCGACGGACGAATACGCGACGAGTCGCTTGAGGTCGTGTTGCATCGTGGCAACAACGGCGCCGTAGATGATGCCGATGACGCCTAGCGTCACGAGCAGCGGAGCGAAGTAGACCGTTGCCTCTGGAAAGAGATACAGCCCGAAACGAAGGAATCCGTAGGTGCCGAGCTTCAGCATCACTGCGGCGAGAATGACCGAGCCGCCGGTCGGAGCCTGAGTGTGGGCATCGGGCAACCAGGTGTGGAACGGCACCATCGGCACCTTGATGGCAAAGGCCATCGCAAACGCGAGGAACAGCCAGCGCGCCGTGTTAGTCGCCAGTTCCTGACCCTCGGCAAGCGTCTGCAGGTCGAAGGTGAGGCCGCCTTCCGGCGAGCCAAGCGACACGAGTGCGAGGATGGCGACCAGCATCAGTGCCGAGCCGAACATCGTGTAGAGGAAGAACTTGGTCGCCGCGTACTTCCGCTCGGAATAGCCCCATCCAGAGATCAACATGTACATCGGGACCAGAACGATCTCGAAGAACACGAAGAACATGAATACGTCGAGGGCCAAGAATGCGCCCATCGAGCCGGCTTGAAGGACAAGCATCCACGCCGTGTATGGCTTGGGGTCGCCGTGGGGATCGATGCCGGCGAGCACCAGCGGGAAGATCAGCCCTGTGAGTACAACGAGCCACAGCGAGATGCCATCGACACCGACGTGCCATGCAATGCCGAGGTCGGGGATCCATGAGTTGACCTGCTCGAACTGGAACCCAGCGTCGTGCGAGTCGAACTGCGTTGCGAGATAGACGGCGAGCCCTGCAACGGCAGCCGAGAAGAGCACACCGACCTGGCGAATCAGCTCGGGGCGGCGGCTCGGCATCAACGCGACGGCAAGTGCGCCGACAAACGGCAGGACGATCAGAGCGGTCAGGATCGGGAAGCTGGTGGCCTGCGAGGCGGCTTCGGTGGCGAACATCATCATCACACCGTCCCCGACAGAAGCCAGACGACGATCGCAATGCCGCCGATGGCGACACCGATCGCGTATTGGCGAACGAAGCCGCTCTGTGCAGGCTGAATCAGCTCGCCTGCCTTACGGACCAACCGGCCTGCACAGTTGACAGCACCGTCAACGATCACTCGGTCGAAGGTCGCGGCGAGACCGAACCCCTTGGTTCCAGGACCACCGGCAACCTTGGCGTAGGTGGCATCGACGTACATCGCGTCTTCGAGGAACTTCGGTTCGAGACGGCTCGAGTCCATCTTGCGGCGGAGCCAAACATGGGCGGCAAACGCGATGCCGATGAGACCGGCAGCGACGGCGATGATGGCGAGCAAGATCTTTGTTGACGTTCCTGACGTGAAGTGATGCGGGTGCGCGAGCACGGGCTCGAGGAAGTGTTCGAGCACCAACCAGTCGCCGACAACCGGCAGGTTCAGGGCACCACCAACCATCGCAGCGAGAGCAAGCACGGCGAGCGGTGCCCACATCGTCCACGGTGATTCGTGTGGATGAACTTCGGCGTCGGGACCCTCGACGCCTTCGGGGCGAGGATCGTTCCATCGGGACTCGCCATAGAAGACGAGGAACACCTGGCGGCTCATGTAGTAGGCGGTGAGCAGCGCAGTGAAGAGGCCAACAGCCCACAACAGCCACCCGATGTCGGGCTGCTCGTACGCGGCGAGCAGAATCTCGTCCTTCGACCAAAAGCCGCTGAATGGGGGGACACCGGCGATGGCGAGCCAACCGACGATAAAGGTCGCCGCGGTGATGGGCATCGCCTTGCGCAGCGCGCCCATGTACCGCATGTCCTGCTCGTCGTTCATGCCATGGATGACCGACCCAGAACCAAGGAACAGCAACGCCTTGAAGAAGGCGTGGGTGATGACGTGGAAGATCGCGGCCACATAGGCACCAGAGCCAATGGCCAGGAACATGTAGCCCAGTTGGCTCACGGTTGAATAGGCCAATACACGCTTGATGTCGTGCTGGGCGACGGCGACGAGGGCAGCGAACAGCGCGGTCGCAGCCCCAACGATGGCGATGATCAACAGCGCATCTTCGGTGAGCACGTAGTTCATGCGGACCAGCAGGTAGATGCCGGAGGTCACCATGGTCGCGGCGTGAACCATCGCCGAAACTGGCGTCGGGCCCTCCATTGCGTCGGGGAGCCAGACATACAGCGGCAACTGAGCCGACTTGCCTGCCGCGGCGATGAGCAGCATGAGCGAGATGGCGGTCGCCGTCGTGTTCGACAGGGCACCGGCTGATGCGTTGATTTCGGTGTAAGTGACCGTGTGCAGGCTTCCCCAGATCAGGAAGACAGCGAGCATGAAGCCCCAGTCGCCGACGCGGTTGGTGACGAAGGCCTTCTTGCCAGCCACCGCTGCGCTCTCACGTGTGTGCCAGAACGAGATGAGGAAGTACGAGCAGACGCCGACGCCTTCCCAACCGAGGAACGTGACGACCAGGTTGTTCCCGAGCACCAGCATGAGCATGGAAAAGAGGAACAAGTTGAGGTACACGAAGAACTTCGAGTACTTCGGATCGTTGTGCATGTAGCCAACGGAGTACAGATGGATCAGTGATCCGACGCCGGTGACGAACAGCGCCATCGTGATGGAGAGCGGGTCGACGAGAAACCCGGCTTCGACCGAGAGGTTGCCAACCGGCAACCAGTCGAACAGCACCTGCTGGAACTCGCGATCCTCGCCGTCCTCGCGGAGCACGCCGGCGAAGACCACCAGCGTTGCCGCGAACGAGCCAGCGGACATCAGCGTTGCGAGCCAGCCGGCGCGGGGCTCGCCGAGCACTCGTCCACCGACGAGAAGGATGAGGAAACCAACGAGCGGAAACGCGGGAATGAGCCAGACGAGTTCGAGCATCGTCACCCCTTCAGCACGTTCAGGTCGTCGGCGGTGGCCTCTGGCTGACGTCGGAGAATTGCGACGACAAGCCCAAGACCAACAACGACTTCGGCTGCGGCGACGACCAAGACGAAGAACACGACCGTCTGACCACGAATGTCGCTGTACATCCTCGAGAACGCAACGAAGGTCAGATTCACGCCGTTGAGCATCAGCTCGACGCACATGAGCATCACCAACGGGTTCCGACGTATGAGCAGCCCAGTTCCGCCGATGATGAACAGCAGAGCACCAAGGACGAGATACCAGCTCTCGGTGACCTCCATCAGGCGTCACTCCCCTCTGGTTCAGCGCCAGCCTCGAGCTGGGCTTGGGTCGGCTTTCTGGCCAGGACGACGGCGCCGATCACCGCGATCACCAGCAGTACTGATGTGAGTTCGAAGGCGTAGACGTAGTCGTCGAACAGCGAGCCGGCGAGTTGGGAAACGTTGGCAGTCTGATCGTTGATTGCTCCACCAACAGGGGGCCGGCCGGTCGCGGCGTTGTCGACCCGGTTGATGAGAAAGCCGAGAATCGCGAGACCAGCACCCGCGAATCCGAACGCGGCGATCTTCTGGCTCTTCATCGCGCCAATATCGAGTTTCTGACTCACGTCGATGCCGAGCAGCATGATCACGAACAGGAACAGCACGACGATGGCGCCGGCGTACACGATGACCTGCACCGCTGCGAGGAAGTGCGCTTCGAGGGCCACGAACTGAACGGCGATACCGAACAACGTCATCACCAGCATCAGCGCGGCGTGGACGGGGTTCTTGACGAGAATCACGCCAAAGGCACCAGACAGGCAGATGATGGCGGCGATGATGAAGACAATGGTGTCGACCATCAGCCGTCATCCTCCGCCGTCGTGTCGGCATCAGTGTCATCGGTTGCATCGGCGCTCTGTCCGACCTCAGGCGCACGGACGCCGTAGCCGAGTTCGCCAGACCAGCCAACCCGACCTTCTTGGGCTGCCTGGCCAGCCGAAGCTGTGGCTCTCATCCACCCGGAAGTGTTCAGATCGTCGCCCTCATGCCACAGCTCCCACGGCTGCTGCTTGGGTTTGCCGTCGTCGCCGACCAGCAGTTCGTCCTTGGTGTAGATCGCGTCGACACGATTGGAGAAGGAGAACTCGAACACCTTCGTCTCGGTGATCGCCTCGGTTGGGCAGGCCTCAACACACAGATCGCAGTGGATGCAACGCAGGTAGTTGATCTCATAGACGTACCCGAACCGTTCGCCTGGCGACACGGGCTCGTCTGGGGGATTGTCGGCGCCGCGCACATAGATGCATTTGGCGGGACAGACACCGGCGCACAGCTCGCAGCCGATGCACTTCTCCATGCCATCCTCATAGCGGTTCAGGACATGGCGGCCGTGGAAGCGCTCTGGCTTCGGGCGCTTCTCGTTCGGGTAGTCACCGGTGACGCGATCCTCGAACAACCGGTTGAACGTGACCTTGAAACCATCGAGATAGCCCATGATCAGCCCTTCGCTCCCGTTCGGTCTCGCTCGTTCTCAGCTTCTTCTGCGTAGGCCCGATCGCCGGCGGCAAAGGCTGCGAACAACAGGGCGAGGCACACGACAGTCAGCACGGAGGCAACGACAACGAGCGTCACGACGCCGATGTCGCCCTCAGCGCGAAGCAGGATGCCGCTCCGGATGAGCAACCAGCCGAGTGAGACAGGAATGAGGACCTTCCAGCCAAGATCCATCAGCTGGTCGTACCGGAGTCGGGGAAGCGTGGCCCTGAACCAGACGAACATGAACAGGAACACCAAGATCTTGGCGAAGAACCACAGCGTCGGGAACAGCCAGTCGAGCCCGAAGAAGATCGGACCTGCGGGGCCGCCGAAGAAGAGGGTGACCATGATCGCCGACATGGTGATCACGTTCATGAACTCGGCGAGGAAGAACAGCGCAAACCTGATCGACGAATACTCGGTGTGGAATCCGCCGACGAGCTCTTGCTCGGCCTCGACGAGGTCGAACGGCGGTCGATTGAGTTCTGCAGTCGCCGCGATGAGGAAAACCACGAACGGAACGAATCCTGTGGACAGCACGTACCACGACCTGATGCTGCCGATTTGACCTTCGACAATGCCGTGCGTCGAAAGCGTCCCGGCCAACATCACAACTGCGACAACGGACATGCCCAGTGCTGCTTCGTACGAAATGGCCTGAGCTGAAGCTCTGACAGAGCCGAGCAGCGGGTACTTCGACCCAGACGACCAACCGGCCAGCATGATGCCGTAGACCGCGATGCTCGAAACGGCCAGCAACAACAAGATGCCCATGGGCGGGTCTGCGACCTGGAGGTATGTCTCGTGACCCAGGATCGTGACGACGCCAGGTTTCTCTTCGGAGCTGTTGAACACTCCACCGAGCGGCACGATCGAGAACGCGAGGAACGCCGTGACGGCCGATAGGTACGGCGCAAGGCGAAAGATGAGCGGATCTGCCTGGGCTGGCTTCACGTCCTCTTTGAAGAAGAACTTCACGCCATCGGCGAAGGTCTGCAGAATTCCCCAAGGGCCGGCTATGTCGGGGCCAACGCGGTTGGTCATGTCGGCGTTGACTTTGCGCTCGAACCAGACCATGAACATGGTCGCGACGAGCAGGAACACGAACACCGCGACCACTTTGATGCCCATGATGCCGACGTCGCTCCAGTCGACTCCGTCGGTGAAGAGTGGGTCGCCGAACATCAGCGCGTCTCCAGTTGGATCTCGGTGACCTCGGATCGCAGATCGATCAGCTCGCCAGCGCCAGCGCCAGGCTGGTTGGTGCCCATCACGACGATGCCGCGAGGTATTGATTCGTCGGGAGCGACCGGAATCGCCAGCGTGGTTCTGCTTGATGTCACGTTGACGTGATCGCCTGCGGTGAGCCCAAGGCGGGCAAGCTCTGAAGGATGTATTGCCATTGCTGCTGGCTCTGCGAGGTGCGCAATGCTCGGCGACATCGCTGTCGTTGTCGCCGCGTCGTACAACGAACGACGGGCGACGAGTCGCATCACGTATGAGTCGGCCGGTTTCAGCTCTGCCATCGCAGGAGCGGTCCAGCTGACTACCGCTGGAACATCGATCGCAGGAGCAGGTTCGGGGGTGTCGACGTCAGACACTTCCGGGGCTGGGATCGCCAAGAGATGGCTCGGCACAACCGCTGCGATCTCGGACGCGATGTCGCCAACCGATTCGATTCCAAGGTCGCCGCCGAGTCGATAAGCGAGTTCAGCGGCGATCATCCAGTCGGCTCGCGCCGTACCGGGAGGAGTGACGAGCTGACCAAGAGAGGAGACCCTGCCCTCGATGTTCGTCGTGGTGCCTCCCTTCTCGGCGTAACCAGAAGCTGGTAGGACGACGTCTGCTCGCCGAACTGAGGCCGTCGGGAAGTTGTCGACGGCGACGACAGCCGACACACCTGCGAAAGCACGCTCGACCAGATCGCGGTCGGGAACATCGGCAACCGGGTCAGAACCGAGCAACACAAGCGTGTCGATCCGGCCAGCGGCCGCTGCCTCGAGCATCTCAGCGGTATTCAGCCCTGGCACGTTGGGAACCTTGCCCCACGCAGCCTCGAACCACTCGCGGCCGGCATCGATCGACACTCGGCCAGGCAGCAGATCGGGGGTGAGGCCCATGTCGATCGCGCCCATCACGTTGCCCCTGCGCAGCGCAGGCAGGTAGGTCGCGGCGGGAATCCTTCGTTGAAGAACCCCGACCGCTTGTTCGACCTCGATAGCTGATGCAGCCACGTTGGCCCGTCCGACGATGACGACGACGCGGCCGGAGGCGAGCCCGGGATCGGCATCGAGAACAGCCGCCACATCGTGAGCGAGAGCTCCCGGCGTCGACGTGTGCGACGCCGCCGCATACCGGGTGATACCGGTCGGCGCCGATGTGATCTCGACGATCTTGGTGGTGCGCTTCTCGGCCGCTCCCCTGAGACGGAGGAACAAGACGGGCAGCTCTTCCTTGAGGTCGGGGCCAATGAGTAGAACGGTGTCGGCTGAACACGCGTCGTCGATGGTGGCCTTCGGGAGACCGGCAACCATTGTTGCGTCGAGGCCGTCAGCAAGTTGCGCATCGACGTTGTTCGTGCCGAGGACGCTGCGTGCGAGCTTCGACCAGGCGTATGCATCCTCGTTGGTGAGGCGGGCACCGCCAACGATCCCGACGGTGCGATCGCGCATCGCATCGGCCGCCTCGTTCAGGGCGAAGTGCCAATCGACCTCGGCGAGCACATCGGGATCTTCGATGCTTCGCAGCATCGGCACCGTCAGACGCTGGTCGCTGCCGACAGACTCGAAGTCGAATCGACCCTTGTCGCACAGCCAGCCGTGGTTGACCTCGTCGATGTCGACGCCCTGGTAGCGGAGTAGTTCGTTGCGCGAAGACTGGACGGCTACGCCGCAACCGACCGAGCACGAAGTGCATGTCGACTCGACCTCTTCGAGGTCCCATGGCCTGGCTCTGAACCGGTAGGGCTTCGCGGTGAGGGCCCCAACCGGGCAAATTTGAACGGTGTTGCCAGAGAAGTACGAGTTGAACGGATCGTCCGGGAACGTCAGAACCTGGGTCTCGTTGCCTCGATGAGTGAAGCTGATGAGCGGATCGCCTGCGACGTCTGCCGCGAACCGAGTGCAGCGATCGCACAGGATGCAACGTTCGCGGTCGAGATAGACGATGTCGCTGATCGGAATCGGCTTCTCGTAGTGCCGCTTCTCTTCGACCATGCGAGATTCGCCTGGCCCAAACGCAAGCGTCTGATCCTGCAACGGGCACTCGCCGCCCTTGTCGCACACCGGGCAGTCGAGCGGGTGGTTCACGAGCAGCAGTTCGAGCATGCCCTCTTGAGCACGCTTGGTCTTCTCGGACTCGGTGTCGACCTTCATCCCGTCGCTGACGGTGAGCATGCACGAAGGCTGCAACGACATGCCGCGCCCAGTGTCGACCTCGACAAGACACTGACGGCACATGCCGACAGGCTCCATCCGCGGGTGGTAGCAGAACCGCGGGATGTACACGCCGTGACGCTCGGCAGCTGCGATCAGGAGCTCGCCCTGGTTCGCGTCGACGTCGACGCCGTTGATCGTGACGGCCACGGTGCTCTGAGCCGACTGGTTCACGTCGGTCACGACTCGCCTCCGATGACCGCAACGGGGATGAGATCTCGCTTGGTGATCCTGGCGTCGAACTCGTCACGGAACAGGGTGATGGCCGAGTGAACCGGTGCGAAGGCCGAAGGGCCAACGAAGCAGATCGTGGTCATCTGATACGGGAAAGGGACAGCTTCGAGGCCGAGTCGTTCGCTGGACGCGTGAGGGAAGTCGCCGGGACAGATGGTCTCGCCGACCTCCATCAACAGCTCGAGATCGCGGTTGGTGCCGTCACCTTCGACGATGCGGGTGAGGATCTTCTCGAGCCACGAGCCGCCCTCGCGACACGGGACGCACTTCCCGCAGGACTCATGGGCATAAAATCTGGTGAGCGTGAGGGCAGCCAGCGGGATGTCCGTGGTCGAGTCCATCACCATGACAGCACCGGATCCGAGCATCGATCCTGCTGCGCCGGCTTCGCGACCCTCGAACGGGATGTCGAGCTGATCCTCGGTGAACCACGGTGCAGAACCGCCCCCAGGAACGAAGGCCTTCATGTCGTTGTCGTCGCGAATACCACCGCACATGTCGTCGCCATAGATGAGGTCGCGGAACGTCGTGGTGCCGTTGACGATTTCGTAGACGCCTGGACGTTTCACGTGTCCTGACACCGCGACCATCCTGGTACCGGGAGACGTTGCGGTGCCGATCTGGGTGAAGGCCGCTGCGCCGTTGTTCATGATCCACGGCAGGTTGGCGAGTGTCTCGACGTTGTTGACGATGGTCGGCATGCCATAGAGGCCAATGGCTGCTGGAAAGTACGGTGGCTTCAGCCGCGGCATGCCCCGGTTGCCTTCGAGACTCTCGATGAGCGCCGTTTCTTCGCCGACCACGTAGGCGCCTGCGCCCCAGTGCAACACGATGTCGACGCTGAAGTCGGACCCGAGGATGTTCTTGCCGACGTACCCGGCGGCGTATGCCTCGTTGAGTGCAGCTGCGATGCGTTCCTGGGCCACGGCCATCTCGCCGCGCACATAGAGGAAGCACTGACTGAGCCCGACCGCGTAACAGGCGATGAGACAGCCCTCGATCAGCTGGTGAGGATCGAGCTCCATGAGCAGGCGATCCTTGTAGGTCCCCGGCTCGCTCTCGTCGCCATTGACGACGAGATATCTGGGCCACACACCTGGAGGACAGAACCCCCACTTGACTCCTGCGGGGAATCCGGCGCCACCACGTCCGAGCAACGTCGCGTCACGCACCTCGCCATGTGTTCCCTCTGGGCCGCGGGCAAGTGCGGCACGAATGCCTTCGTATCCGCCGGTCGCCAAGTATCGCTCGATCGTGTGCGAGTCGTTGTACTCGAAACGGCTGGTGACGATGCGGGGTGTCTCATTGGCAATGAAGCCAGGAGCGCGTGCGATGGGTGTGCCTCTGAGGGTCATTGCGCACCTCCTTCACTCGATTCGGAGGCCATCCACACCGGGGCGTCGTTCACATCGTCCGGGTCGACCGATCCGACACTGCGGTCTGCGGGAATCGACTGGCGCACCCTCGCGAGCACCCCATGCTGAGGAATCTCATCGACGAGCGAACCGGCTGCGAGTTGATCGACCAGCTGGTCGAAGTCGTCGGCAGTCACCTTGTAGCGGTGGCGGTAATTGATCTGCAACGTCGGAGCCTCAGTGCAAGCGGCCTGACACTCGGCGCGCTCGAGGGTGAACATGCCGTCGCTGGTGGTTCCACCGGCCTTCACACCAAGACGCTCTTCTGCGTGATGGATGAGATCGTCCGATCCGAGCAACTGACACGACATGGTTCCGCAGATGTTGATGACGTACTTGCCGACCTCGTGGAACTTGAACATCTCGTAGAAGCTTCCGGTTCCGAGAACTTCGGCCGGGGTCGAATCGACCAGCTTGGCGATGTCCTTCATCGCGTCTTGGCTGATCCACCCCGCCTGCTCTTGGGCCAGATGGAGCAGCGGAATCATCGCCGAACGACGGCGCGGGTAACGCGCCACGATCTCGTCGGCCAGCTTTCGGTTCTCGTCGGTGAAGAAGCTCATCAGGTTCAGAACATTCTCGTCAGCGGTCGACTTCGCCCATGATCGGATCGACTGACGACACGACGGCAACAGCGTCGGCAATCAGTCCACCCTTCATCAGGTGCGGCAGGGTCTGGAGGTTCACGAAGCTCGGCCCCCGAATGTGCATACGCAGGGGATTCGGGCCGCCGTCGCTCACGATGTAGCAGCCGAGCTCGCCACGGGGCGATTCGACCTTGGCGTACACCTCACCTTCGGGAACCTTGTATCCCTCGGTGAAGATCTTGAAGTGGTGGATGAGGGCTTCCATCGACTCGTCGATGCGCCCACGCGGCGGTGGCGTGACTTTGCTGTCCTGCACGCGGTAGTCACCAGAAGGCATGTTCTCGATGCACTGGTGAACAATCCGCATCGATTCGCGGATCTCGTTGAGCCGGATCGCGTAACGGTCGAACGTATCGCCGTAGCTTCCGACGATGACGTCGAAATCGACCTCGTCGTATGCGAGGTACGGCTCGTCACGGCGAAGGTCCCAGCCGAAGCCGGTCGATCGGAGAATCGGGCCGGTCGCACCGAGGGCGACGGCCTCTTCGGTGGTGATGACACCGATGCCCTGGGTTCGGTCGCGCCAGATCGGTTGACCGGTCATCAGCGTGTCAAACTCTTCGAGGCGGTTCGGAAGCTGATCGAGGAACTCGACAAGACCGTCTTGCCAACCGTCAGGCAGATCAGCTGCGACTCCGCCGGGGCGGATGTAGTTGTGGTTCATTCGGAGGCCAGTGACCTTCTCGAAGAACCGCAGTACCTCTTCGCGCTCTTTCCATCCGTAGAGCATCATGCCGACAGCGCCGAGGTCCATGCCGTTCGTGGCAAGGAACAGCAGGTGCGAGCTCATCCGGTTGAGCTCAGTCATGAGCATGCGAATCCACGTGGCGCGCTCTGGAATCTCGACCTCGAGCAGCTCTTCGACTGCAAGTGAGAACGACAGCTCGCTGAAAAGCGGAGCGGCGTAGTCCATGCGGGTGACATTGGTCGGGCCTTGGAGATATGTGAGGCCTTCGGCCGTCTTCTCCATACCCGTGTGGAGGTACCCGATGATCGGCTTGGTGCGCTCGACCGTCTCGCCGCGCAGCTCCATCATCAACCGGAGCACGCCGTGGGTGCTTGGGTGCTGGGGACCCATGTTGATGATCATGCGCTCGTCGTCGACGTCGCGGCCTTTGTCGTAGGTCGCAGCTTGGGCTTCTGACAGCCGAAGGGTGGCGGCCGAAGCGTTCAGTCGAGCAGCAACCTCAGCCGGGGTTTCAGCCGGCACGGTTTCGGGGTGCACGGTTTCCGGCGACAGCGTCATGATGCGGCTCCCCTGAACTGC
>Ga0315338_1003113_pt1 | contig 15026 bp, 1 predicted proteins | sample ASW8metaG_FD_204518 | JGI IMG/M metagenome (GOLD analysis project Ga0315338, IMG submission 204518) | Ammonia-oxidizing marine archaeal communities from Monterey Bay, California, United States - ASW #8 | ecosystem: Environmental > Aquatic > Marine > Coastal | place: USA: California | collected... | reverse complement strand
TTCTTACCACTAATATTATTAATTACAAATAAATCTTCTTCACCCTCTTGTAAAGTCCAATCACCTTTTGTTCCATCTACTTTATTACCTTCTTCTCTTCCTAAATTCGATAACTGTAAATCAGTAGTATATAAATTTTGCCATCTATAAGATGTTGAGCCCAAATCATTATAATTACTTGTCTGTGGTAGTATATCACCTGTTATTCTACCCAGAAATTGAATGGATCCAGGTCCACCAACTCCCCCGCTACTTACACCATTACCAATTATTCTCATAGTAGTTGAAGGTTCAGCATTATATGGTGCACCATCAACATCTATTGTGCCTAATCTAAAATCAAGACTTGTCTGTTTTCGAAGTGTAGACCAATCGTTAGACCCACTAACCCAAGCAACTATCGATGCACCTTCTGGTGAAAGCTCATCTGCAGAACCATCGCCCGCAGTCCAGGATCCAAAGGCCAGTTTTCCTATTTCTTTTCCGGAAGTTGGATTCGGATCACCAACATCACCACCTATCAACAAACTCTGACTTACAAATACTGGATAATAAATTTCACTTCCACTTTGTGCAGGCATTACTTTTACTTCATTTCTTGTTTGTCCAGTACCATCAACATATTTTATACTACCAAGTACTTGTTTTGTAGATGCTTGTTGGCTAAATGATTCCGAAGTAGCATATTGAAGTGCAATACTTGAAGAATAATGTCGAACAATTACAGGACTATCTGGTAAAATATTAACAGGGTGTGTTTCATCCCATATACCAGCAGTAGTTACTCCTCTTGAATAAGAATGAGAATAAAAAGAAGCACTATGTTGTAAACTTCCACTCTCAAGTCCAATAATCATTTTACCAAAACTTCCAGATGCTGCATTAGAATTATTTCCAGAAGATTTTTCCCCCGTAAAGAACCAAAAATTTCCTGCATTTCCACCTGGATGGTCACCTGTAACTGATGAACCTGATCCTTCACCACCTTTAAAAGTTCTAAAAACTACATCTCCTCCTGGTTCTCCGGGTGCGGCTTCTAATGAACTTGTAACTGTAAAACCTCTTTGTCCTTGTATAACCAATGCAGATCCAGACCTATAAGTAGAAGAAGGTTTTATTGTTGGATTTTCACCACGTTCATTACTCATATTCAAAGTAGCTGTTCTTAGGTCACCGACATCTACTGTACCAAGTGTTGACTTTAAATCTAAACCATCCTCATCAAATCTTATACTTTCTGCATCAGATTGATATGCTAAAAACCCACTATCATATATTTGAGTGCTTGGTTTATCTACCACTTTCATTTGAAAATCATCAATATAAATCTTTGGGACATGAATGGTCATTTGTGTATTTGTTAGATATGATGAAGGATCACTATGGTGTTGTATCGGATGTGAAAATAAAAGGTTGAAATATGCTACTGGACTAGCTGACCCATCATAAGCGTCAACTGTATGTGTAACTTTAATCCATTGTCCACCTTTTTGGTCTAATACATTCTGTGTGAGTACACCAAGTGGGTCTTTATCGGTCCCATCTGCGAAAGTCATAATATTCTTAGTGGTGTTATCTCCAGTACCCGCAAGTTTTAACTCATATTTTAAAGTACTATAAACATTATCTAAAGATATACCTGAGTTCAAATTTTGATATCCATAATCAGAAGTTTCATTTGGTATATAAAACCAGAAACTAATTTTTATAAGTTTACCACTATAATCAGCAGTAGGAACTTTAGCCGTACCTCTGTTTAAAACAGATCCACCACCAGCGTAATAAACAGGAAAATTGAATGTACAAGCTGTTGTTGAAGAGTTGTGAGTTTTCCAACTAAACCTATAGTTTGTACCAAGTAATCCTAAAACACGATCACCAATTCTTGGTTGTATATCTGTAGTGTCATAATTCCCATCTGAATTCTTCCACGGTTGCCAAAATGAGAATGAGGTTGGTATATACGAGCCCTTTATTGTATCGTATAGTGCAAATTGCGAGTTAGAAGTGGGGTTTGCGGCCACTCGTGTAAGATTTTGGCCAAATCCCTGGACTGCAGTATAGTAAGTATCTGTTTCATTTGAAGTCCCATGATTAGCATTAGTATAACTTCTACTACCACCTGCATCATCTGGATTCTCTATATTCCACCCCCAATCTTGATCTGGAGTGAGAGATTCAACTTCCGCATCAGGTGTACTTAAAGTTCCAACTCCAGCCTGAACTGCAGCAGTAGTTTCATTATCTCTGTAAGCAATCAATTTACCTTGACTACTTACAACTTTTAATGCTATTCCACCAGTTGCACTTACTTTCTTTATTTCCTCATCATTAAACTCCCAACCTGCTATCATTTGTTGTGTATCAGACATTTCAAAAGTAGCAGTAGTTCCATTATCAGCATATCCCTTAATACCATAAATTCCTGAAGATAAGTAACCTAATTCTACTCTCTTTTGAGTGTTTTCATATGTTGTAATAACAGCATTGGCTCCTGATTTTAATACAAGACCATCCGATGGATCATCCGTTGGTGTACCACTTGTTAATCCATATATATAACTATCAGTTGTGGTCCACCCAGCAAGATTTCCACCTGCTATGGCAGTAATATAATTTGCAGTGATATCACCACTTAGTCTTATATTAGAAGCAGTTACAGCTCCTGCTGTATTTACGGTGAATTCAGCATCTCCAAAGGTAGAATCTCCTATTTGTATTCCCGTTCCCGCTATCAATCCTACAAAATCAGCATCAGTTCCAGAAGATAACTTATCTTGACTAATTGTCCATCCACCAATCTTACCACCACCTGCATATATAGAACCAGACATTTCCATACCTGCGGCTGATGCAGATAAAACAGTATTGGTTGCACTTGTTTTTACTTCAAATGCACTACTATCAATAGAAATATGTTCACCCGATGTATCACCGATAGTTGTTGTAGTTCCATAACTTGCCAACGTACTATTACCAGCTGCATTTTTTAAAGTCATACCACCACTATCAAGAACAACTTGAGTTGCCATTGAAGATGAACCTTGTGTTAAACCTGCTATACCAGTTGCTGCAGATGAACTTAATTCACCTTGTGAACCACTAATTTGTGCTGCTAATGCGGATTGTATAGTAAGAGTACCTTTAAATGCTGAACTACCATCTGATTCTACATAAAATGTTGGTGTATGTATTTCACCATTACTGTTTAAAGTAATTTCCCCATTAGAAGTATATCCAGTAGTTGTTTTAGTTCCAGTATAGATTGCATCACTTGTAACATTCCAACCACCTACTTGTCCTGCTGTATTTGCAGTGATATAATTTGCAGTTATATTACCAGTTAAATTAATATTAGAAGCAGTTACATTACCACTTGCATTTAACGAAAAGTTTCCTGCAGCTATTTCAAATGCACTATCTGTATATCTTAGATATTTCGATCCATCAGCACTTTTAATACTAAACTTATATACACCATCACTTACTTCCCCTATCCATATACCATCAGCAGCATCATATGTAGTAATACCAATACCCAAATAACCATTATTACCACCAGCATTTAATCGTGTACCATCTTTTTCTAAGTATCCGTTGTTAATATCCCATCCACCTATACTACCACCAGTATTTGCAGTGATATAATTTGCAGTTATATTACCAGTTAAATTAATATTAGAAGCAGTTACGGCACCTGCAGTATTCACAGTAAATTCTGCATCTCCAAAGGTAGAATCTCCTATTTGTATTCCCGTTCCCGCTATCAATCCTACGAAATCAGCATCAGTTCCAGAATATAATTTATCTGAAGTAATATTCCAACCACCAATTGTTCCATGGGCAGAATGTATATGACCACTTGTATATAGTCCAGCAGAAGATGCAGATAAATGTGTTGTTGAAGCATTTTTTATTGATATTGAACTACCATCTATTGAAACATGATTAGCACTTGTTGGACCTATTGTTGTTGTAGCTCCAAAAGATGCAGAAGTTGCTTTTTGTACAATAACATCAAAACTATTAGAATCCATTTGTGTATAGTTATCAGCATCATATTTAACTTTTACATCCGAAGAACCAATTGATATTTTTTCTGTTGAACCCTCATATAAACTAAATGCACTATCAGTAATTTCTATTCTATTATCATCTGATTTACCAATGATAACTTTTGGATCTGCAGTTATTGAAACTCTTGATACTCCACTACTATCTTTTAAATCTATTGTTCCATCATTTGTTATTTTTAATCTTTCTGTCGAACCATCACCATCATAAAATGTTGTATTAGTAGATGAAATTGTTTGTTTGGCTTGATTAGATACACCTAATGTAATTGAAGTTCCATAATCCGCGAGAGTAGTACCTGATTGATTTTTTAGTGCCATACCCGCAGAACTCAATACAATTTGACTTGCCATAGAAGCAGAAGCTTGTGCTAACGATGCCGAGGCCTCGGTTGATGAACCACTAATTTGTGCAGCTAAAGCAGCATTTATTGTTACCGTTCCACTAAATGTTCCACTTGCTCCTGTTAAATCCCCCTTAAAAATAGCATCACCCTTTGGTGTTATTTGAAATTTAGAAGAACTCAGTTCCATTTGTCCATTTGATGCACTAATAAATGCACTTCCAGTATTACCTGCGAAGAATTTAGACGAACTTATAAATAACTCACCATTATCAAATTCTATTCTACTTCCAGTCCTATCCCCAACAAAAAATCTACTTGCACTTGTTTGAAAATTAGATGAACTTATTACTAAATTCCCACTTGAACCACTTATATATTGTTTTCCAGGACTATCATCCCCAAAAAAGAATTTGGGTGTTAATAAACTAACACTACTACCACTAATAACAGCTTCATTTGTTTTAATAATTAACGCAGACCCTGTTGCAGAAGAATACGATATTAAATTATCATTGTCTATTTTGAATAAAAACTGACCATCATTTGCCATATAGGTATTCCAACTACCTGCAGTTGCATATCCCATATGTGTAGAAGTTAGGAATAATCCTGTACCCGTAACTGTTGGTGTCTGTATAATCTTACCTTCTGCATTAGTCATTATATTGGCTGCAGTGGATTGTGAAACACTATTTAAATTAGTTTGAACTGTATTTGCAAATCCAGATGCGGATACGGCTGATGCTGATGCATATAATGATGCAGACGCTACTGCGGCGGCTGAATAAATTGAGGCAGATAGTGCGGCATTATCCGAATAAACTGATGCTGAACTAACAGCATTAGCCGAATAAACTGAGGCGGATAGTGCGGCATTATCCGAATAAACTGATGCACTTGCCTGTGCTCCAACTCCCACACCTTGTGCATAATTTTGTGCTGCTGTTTGTGCTGCATCAGCTGAACCACTTATAGCTGTCTGTGTTCCAAAACTTCCACTTACTGATTCGGGAGTAGCTACACCAGAACCTCCAGTTAATGTAATATTACCTTCAATTTCTAAATTAGTTCCATCCCAAGATAATTTATCACCCAACTTAAATGTACTTGCACTTAAATGATAAGCAGATGAACTTATTTCTATATTATTGTTACTACCACTTAAAAATTGTGAACCTTTTTTCCCCAAGAAAAATTTTGGTGTTTCTAAAGTAATTTCAGAACCACTAATATGAGCTTTATCGGTGTTGATATCCAAAGTTCCATCTTTGAACTGCATATAATTTTTATTCGCACTTGTACCAGCTTTAAGTAAAATTTCACCATCTTTATTTGCGAAAAATCCTACCGATGCGTCACCAATATCACTAACATTAGTCAAACCACCTGCTTCGATGTAACCACTTGTCGCATTTATTTTAATATTATTGGACTCTAATTGATTTTCTGTAATTGTCCAACCACCTATTACACCACTGGTTGCTTTTATCTCACCTGACATTGTAACATCACCATCTGCTTGTAAATGAAAATTACTTGAACTTATCTCTATATTTCCATTTGAACCACTTACATATTGTGCATCACTTCCAAAAAAGAATTTGGGTGTTACTAAACTAACACTACTACCACTAATAACAGCTTCATTTGTTTTCACTATTAATGAGGATCCAGATGCTGATGAATAAGATATTAAATTGTCGTTATCTATTTTAAGTAAAAATTGTCCGTCATTTCCCATATAGGTATTCCAACTACCATTAGTAGCGTATCCCATATGTGTTGCAGTTAAAAATAATCCCGTGCCTGTTACTGTAGGTGTCTGTATAATCTTACCTTCAGCGTTAGTCATTATGTTGGCTGCTGTAGACGATGATACTGAACTTAAATTGGCGGCGGCTGTGGCGGCTTCAGATGTTATAGATGAAGTTACTGCTGCGATAGACGTAGCCACAGAGCCAGAAACACTCGTTAAGGATGCGGCTGCAGACCCAGAAACCGTAGTTAAAGCTGATGCGGCTGATGAACTTAAATCAGTAACACTACCACTTATGGCGGTCTGTGTTCCGAAACTTCCACTAACAGATGCAGGTGTAGCTACTCCCGCACCTCCAGTTAAAGTAATATTACCTACAATTGTTAATTCATTTCCATCCCATTTAAATTTATCACCTAAACTCATTGAGGCTTCATTGTCTAAATAGAAACCCGTATTAGTATTTCCCCAAGTTCCTGTTCCAGTAAACATTTTACTTGATTCCATTTTTACACCAGCAATAGAACCAGTATTTGCTACTATACCACCCTCTAAAAATACATTTTGACTATATAATCCAAATCCAGCAGTTGCAGGATCTGTTCCATGTAATCTACCACTACTTAAACCACTTAAATCACCAAGTCTTGTTTTCAAATCTACATCATAAATTGCACTTCCAGTTCTTTCTACAATATCAATATAAGGTGTAGCATCATCATTTGGATTTGCATTTATTCTTACATATCCAGTTCCAACTCGTCCAGTTGAAACTATAACTTGTCCATTTTCATATGTAGTTGCTACTGATGCTGCATCTCCAAGAGAACTACTATCTGCTGGTGTTGAACCACTATATCCACGAATTACATATAAATCTCCACTAAAATCTTTTTCACTTGATGGATCATTTCGAGAAGCACTTTCTACCATTACATATTCAGTAGAAAATCCAGTATCAGTTACTTTCTTGATAGATAATATTTCTCCTTGGCTATCACCATAACTACCAGAAAATCCACCAACATTTGCAACGCTCATAGTTGTAGCTGTTGCCGATGTTTGTGCTGATGCGGTAATTACAGTTGAATTTGCTACATATAACTGACCACCAACAGCATTTACAGATTCTTTTTCGAATACCGTAGTTGATAATGTTCCTCGTATAGCTACATTTTCAAATTCCGCTGTACCATTATTTGCAGAATCAAGTCTCCAACCCTTAACTCCACTTGCAAAATCTGAAGTTTCAATTACTCCAGTAGAACGCATGTATAAATTATCTGAAAAAATCTTTGTACTATCAATTCCCCATCCACCAATTTGACCTTCTGCTGCATGAATTGAACCAGATGTGAATACTCCAGTTGTTGATGATGACATAAACGTGTTAGTACTATTTCTTATCTTTATTTTACCAGCAGTTATTTCAACATATGGATTGGCTGTTCCTGTTGTACCTATAGTAGTTGTTCCACCAAATGAAGCCTTTTCCACACTATTATCATAAACCTTGAAACTATCTTCAGTAATTACGACCTTATCATTGTTATTTGTAGAATTTCTTATAGTAACAGTTCCACCAGTTATCGTGGCATCAGAACCAAATGTAGCTGTTTCTGAACCATCCGAGTAGATATCTACACTATCGGAATCTATCTTGACATAATCATTAGAAGATTGTTTAACATAAACTGCATCTGTAGAAGCAGAAACATGAGGACCAGAAGTTGGTCCTATGGTAACACCTGCCGCCGTAAAGGATGCAGATACTCCACCATTTGTTACTATATCCACACTATCTGAATCTATTTTTAAATAATCGTTTGCAGACTGTTTAATAAAAATATCTGTTGTAGATGCTGATATATGGGGTCCACTTGTTACACCAAGAGTTGCACCCCCAGCAGTAAACTTACCTCTAACTGTAGAACTGTCTTTAATGGTTAAACCATCTGTATCCACAATTATATGTTCATTAGAAGTTCCACCCAATCTAAATGCTGAATCGGTTAGATTTACAACAGAAGTAGATGCCCTATAAATGTCTACACTTGTAGAATCTAACTCTAACCAATCGTTAGATGGATCACCAAGTTTAGTAATTGCTGCAAATGTTGCTTGTTGTGTTCCATTAGCATAAACATCAACACTATCTGAATCTATTTTTAAATAATCATTTGCAGATTGTTTTACAGAAATATCAAGAGTAGAAGCTGAAAGATGTGGTTTTGTAGTTTCACCTATTATAGCTCCTGTTGCTAAAAATTTACCTCGAACTGCTGCCCCATCTTGTATTTTTAATCCTGCTGTAGAAATCAAGATATGTTCATTAGATTGATCCCCAACATAAACCGTAGAACCAAACTCAGACATTTTAGTTCCACCTGCATAAACATCAACACTATTTGAATCAATTTGTAAATAATCATCAGCAGACTGTTTAACAAAAATATCGGTTGTAGATGCGGATATATGAGGACCAGAAGTTACACCGAGAGTTGTACCACCACCAGTAAACTTACCTCGAACCGTAGAACTATCTTTAAGTTCTAACCCCGTAGATGAAAGCTTAATGTGTTCATTAGATTGATCCCCAACATAAACCGTAGAACCAAACTCAGACATTTTAGTTCCACCTGCATATATATCCACACTATCCGAATCAATTTGTAAATAATCATCTGAAGATTGTTTAACAAAAATATCTGTTGTAGATGCTGAAATGTGTGGACCAGAAGTTACGCCGATAGTTGCTCCGCCTCCAGTAAACTTACCTCGAACCGTAGAACTATCTTTAATTGTTAAACCATTAGTATCTACTATAATGTGTTCATTAGAAGTTCCACCCAATCTAAATGCTGAATCGGTTAGATTTACAATACTTGTAGAATCTCTATAAATGTCTACACTTGTAGAATCTAATTCTAACCAATCACTTGAAGGATCACCAAGTTTAGTAATTGCTGCGAATGTTGCTTGTTGAGTACCATCAGCATATATATCTACACTATCCGAATCAACTTTTAAATAATCGTTTGCTGACTGCTTAATAAAAATATCTGATGTGGATGCTGAGATGTGTGAACCTGCAGTTGGTCCAATTCTAAACCCACCTGCAAGAAATGAAGCAGATATTGCACCTTGTGTCCATACATTAAAACCAGTAGAAATCAATTGTAAAAATTGATTAGCAGATTCTTTAATAACAAGTTCTGTCGTTGATGCTGATATATGTGGTTCTGATGTAACTCCAAGTGTTATACCGCTAGGTAAAAATTGACCTCTTACTGTACTACCATCTTTAAGTTGTAATCCACTATCAGTAATACTAACATGGTCTGCAGAAGTATTACCAATCGTAGTAGTTCCTGCAAAAGTACCATATAATGTTCCACCCGCATATAAATCTACACTATCGGAATCTATTTTTAAATAATCATCAGCAGATTGTTTAACGAAAATATCGGTTGTAGATGCTGAAATATGGGGTCCACTTGTTGCACCAAGAGTTGCACCACCACCAGTAAATAATGCCCGTGTAGTTGAACCATCCTTGATGTGCATACCTGCACTACTCATTGACATATGTTCTGCGGCTGGATTACCAACTCTACTTTCAGCACCAAAATCTGCTACACTAATACCCCCCTTAATAACTTCAAATCCAGCAGCACTCATTGTTGCATAAGTGTCTGAACTTTGGTATATTGCAATACCCCTTGGTGAAACTTTTAATGTGGTATCTGTAGAATCGGTTGCTCCACCTATTGTCCAAATTTCCGCATTCATTTCGGCATGAATAGTAGTATTATTTTTAAATAATATATCTGAACCATCAGCTATTTCTATATGTTCAAAAGTTGATTTACCAATACTTAGGTTTCCATCTCTATCCACAGAAAAATTTTCTGCTCCTATGGCAATCTTTCCACCAGACCCACTTACAAAATTTGATGAGTCCCCAAGAATAAATGATGCAGCTTGTACATTTACATTACTACCATCAAACTGTATTCTATCTCCACTACCACTACCAACCAAAAACCTTCCTGCCCCATCAACAAAAAATCCATTTCCAGCATTATACGCATGAGGTGTTGGATTTCCGAGTGACATTGAAGGTGCCGTACTTGAAAGTAAAAATCCTGAAGCACTAATATTAAGTACATTAATATCTAACTCTAATTCTTCTCCAGTTAAACTAAAAGTATCATCTATAAAAGTAATACGACCACCATCATTACCCAACCAAAACTCACCTGATCCAGATAAAAATGCTCCACTACCCGTTGTAAGTGCAAGATTTGAACTTCCAACTTTTAGATATTCATTTGCTGAACTAATATCAACACTATCCGTATCTAATTCAAACTTTGATGTTTTTATATCTACACCAGTATCCTCGTGGAATTTTATATGATTATTAGAACCATCTCCTACGTAAATTTGTAACTTACTACTACCATCATAACCTAATTGTATTCCTTCATTTCCAAAAGTATGTGAACCCATTGTTATTTTTGGATTGGATGAAGTAAATCTCATAGTACTATCAGGAGAAGTTATCCTTGAAGTGGTTATATCCCAACCACCAACTTTACCACCACTAAATAATACTTTTGAACCAGTTATTTGTCCTGAACCACTAAGAATTAAACTTTTATTTTCAGAAGCAATAGCAAGTGGATTAATATTAAAACTTGATATTGTTTGACTACCTGAACCAATATACATAATGTTAGAGTAACTTCCAGCAGAATCCTGCTTTATTACTTGGATACCATAATCACCATTTGAATGTAAATTGGTAGTATCACTTAATCCACCAACTCTGACTACCTTTACAGTTCCATTAGCTATATCTTCATCTTTTCTATATACAGTAAAACCTTCTTGAATATTCTTATCATCATCATTTACAGCAGATAAATAAACTCTCGTATAATCCTGATATGCTGCTGAACCACTTATAGATTTGTAAATATAGTCTGGTCCAATTGTCCAACCCGCTATATTACCACCAGCTGCCTTAATATTACCTGACATGCTGACATCACCATCTGCTTGTAAATGGAAATTACTTGAACTTATTTCTATGTTTCCTACCGAACCACTTATATATTGATCTGCACTTCCAAAATAAAATTTTGAAGCACTTAATATAAAATTATCACCGTCAAATGTTAAACGATTACCATCTGCATCTCCAATTAAAACTTTTGGTTTATTATCACTCGCGTTATTACCTTGTATCCAAACTCCTTTATTAGCCCCATCATATCCAGTTGGTCTTGGATTACCTGCAGATATATAACCACCATCACTTGAACTTATAAATAAATTAGTTCCTTTTAATGCGAATACGGCAGAATCAACTACAAAACTTGAAGCAGTAACATGAACATTCTCAGAAGCAATTGCTACTGAACTTCCATCAAAAAATATGTAAGAACCACCTTTACCAATACCAAATTTATATTTACCGTCTGTATCCTTTCCAAACAATACACCATCTAATGCTGCAGCAGAAAAAATAGAACCACTTCCCATTTTTATTAATTGGTCTGTTCCACTCATTGTAACCGAACTATTACCACTACCCGCCGTCAACCTATCAGATTCAATAGTCCATCCACCAATCTTTCCTGCTGTTGCTGTAACAGTTCCTTGCATAGTGGCATTTCCACCACTTAAATGGAATTGAGATGAAGATATTTCTATACTTCCACCACTACCACTCATAAATTGTTGATTTGGATTACCAACAAAGAATGCATCTGCTCTAATATCAAGTTCACTTGGATTAGTTCTAAATCTAAAATAACTTCCACTATGACCAACTAACTCTAATCCAACTCCTTTATAATCATCTCCACTATCTGGTAATACAGAACCACTCCACATAAGAAATCCCGAATTTTGTCCAGTCCCTGGTATATCAGATATACCTTTTCCACTTCCACTTGAAAATCCAAGATATCCCATAGACCTTACAAACGCAGAATTTACACCTGCCATTTCTATACCACTTGAAAGTGCATTCCCAAGATACATAGAACCACTAAGTATATTATCCGTTCCACCTATTGCTGTATTCTGTCCGTCAAATGATATATAATCACTAAAAATAATTGAATCTGCAATACTATTATTTACATCATAAAATTCAACAAGAAATCTTACTCTATCTGGTCTCGTATATAAAGGTATCATTGGTGCAGTTATTCTAACATAGTCTGGATTAAATGCAGTATCTGTTGCTGCCTTAACAGATATATCAGATAAATACCATTTACCAGATGGAACTTTAAATTGAATTTTACCTGTGCCTGTATTATCGGCTATAAAATTACCTTCTATATAACCAAAATCTCTTTCACTTACACTTTCTTCAAGTGCAGGAACTTTGAGTTTCTCTATTCCCCAATGTGAACCATCAGCTGAACTATTGTTTGGTGTAAATGCATCACCATAAACATAAACTGAAAACTCCGCAGCATCTCTTAACGTTCCACCAGTATTTTTCTTTGAAGTCTTTATACCATATAACTTTGCCCTAAAACTGTAAACATTTCCTGCTACAAAATTCAAATTATTTTTAGTCTGTATTCTTAACTCATCTTCACTTTCTCTATTTGATCCAGAAATTTCCATTGAATCCATAATATAAGATTTGTGGTATGTTATTGTACCAGTTCCACCGTTTCCATCAGTACCTTCATAAATTTCCCAATATTTATCTAATCTTGTTTGGTCTATAAAATATCCCATATTACTTAATAGACTATCTTCATTACTATCAAATAAAATCTCAGAACTTTCTATCGGTGAATCGTAGATTCGTTCAAAATCTCCAAGAGAACCTTCACTTTTTGCATAAACTTTTACCTTATGTACATCCCCACTAAATGTTCTCAAATCAGATAACTCTACATCTGCAAAAGAAAAATAATTTACAGATGAAGTTGTCTGTGTAGTTAATGACTGATAGCTCGCTGTGATAAATTGAGATGCCAACGGAGCAGGAACAAGTGTGGAAGGTGTTGTTCGAGTATCATTTACATAAAAAACATCTTTTGGTACAAAAGTGCTTTGATTTGGAACTTTCATTACAGAAGAAGTATAAACCGTAGGAACAGAATAATAAGATTCAAGTGTAAATCTTGATGTATCTACCTGTGGACTATTTATAGTAAAATTATTTCCTACATATAAACTACTTACGGTAGAAGTACTATTCACAGTAATTAAATAATCATTTGGTTCGGAAGAATTTTGTATTTGTAACTTTCCTTGTGAAACTATATGTCCTTTTTTACCAGAAAGTTTATTTATAGGTTTATTTTCTTCTATAATAGAAAGATTTTTCTTATTTTTAAAATCTCTTTCGGGATATGAATATCCGAGTATATTACCGTGTGCATCTGTATTTGTTGTCGGTGAAATTGGATTTAATCCCTGTCTTGCTTCACCACTTCCAGTTAAATATACAGAACTTGATTCTATAGTTGGAACATTCAAATACCCTCTAAAAATTTCAGATACTTTAAGTGATGGTTGTTTATGAAAAAATATAGGCTGACTATTTACTGCATCACTATTTATTTGAAATGGTCTTGCATATCTTACATTATATATTCCTTGCCAATTACTTGGAATATCAACATCTGATCTATCTGGGTCAAGTTCTCCTACAACATACAAAGTAGCGGGACCAGGAACAACATCAGAATATATTTCAATAGAAACTCTTCTCGACCCGGCCTCAAAATGACCTAAAACGGCCTCCGTATAAATAATTTGGCCAGTAATATCATGTACCAATTCAAATTTTACTTGAACATTTGGTCTGAGATATTGAGAACCACCTATAAGAAAACTACTTTTTCCTTGTGTAAGTATATCGGGTCCTAAAACCCTAAAATACCGAGATGTTAAACCATCTTCAGTTATTAGAACATCAAGGTTCTTTAGTCCAAGTGGTTGATTTTTTCTTTTTGGAACTGCCAACTATTATCTCCGAATGGATTTATTCATTAATAAATATCATATTCGAGAATTCTTACTATTTATTATATATATAAAGTAAGGATAATGTCGGTATGAAAGGTAAATATTCGTTTACAATAGAAGATAGACTAATGAGTTGGTTTAGGCTGTATGTTAAAGAAGAGAGCACAACTATGAGTCATATACTTAATCAACATATTTTAAGTTTGAAAAAAGAACGGGAAGGTAATCCCGCTCCAAGGAATATTCTACATTCTAACTAAATTTAGAAGGTAATTTTAATTGACTAAAACCTTTTTCTTTAGTAATTTCAAGAAGTGAATCAACTGTATCTCTCATAGACTCAATATGAGATACAATAAATGCAAATTGGAATTGTGATTTTAGATATTGAAATAACATATAAACAGAATTAAGATTATCTGAATCCATATTTCCAAATCCCTCATCAATAGCTAAGAAATTAGCACGTGGTAAATTACAAACATTAATTAATCCAACTCTCATTGCAAGACTTGATATAAATCGTTCCATACCACTACTCAATTCAAGAGGCCATACATTATCATCATCGTAAGCTAAATATGTATTGATATTCTTACCATCCATTTCTAATACGATACCAAAATCTACCATTTGTGCAAGAATATCATTGACCTCACCCTCAATCGTAGGTAATGCCTTTTCTATAAGTTCATATGGAATACCATCTCGTTTGACAGCGTCCATATAAAAATTGTAGGCTTCATATTCGGTTTCTAAGTTTTCAACCTTATTCATAGTTTCTATAATATTCTTCTTATTAGTTCTATTGATTATAATTTCACCATGAATAGT
>Ga0315338_1003112_pt1 | contig 15026 bp, 14 predicted proteins | sample ASW8metaG_FD_204518 | JGI IMG/M metagenome (GOLD analysis project Ga0315338, IMG submission 204518) | Ammonia-oxidizing marine archaeal communities from Monterey Bay, California, United States - ASW #8 | ecosystem: Environmental > Aquatic > Marine > Coastal | place: USA: California | collected... | reverse complement strand
GGTGCGACGTAGAGTAGAACGCGCGGATCGAAGGGCTTCGGGATGATGTACTCGGGACCAAAGTCGAAGCTCTCGCCCGGATACGCGTTCTTGACGGCGTCCGGCACGGCTTCGCCGCGCTTCGCCAGTTCGGCGAGGGCGTAGGTCGCCGCCTGCTTCATCTCCTCGTTGATCTTGCTCGCGCGTACGTCGAGGGCACCACGGAAGATGAAGGGGAAACCGAGCACGTTGTTCACCTGATTGGCGTAGTCGGATCGACCCGTCGCGCAGATCGCGTCGGAGCGCGCATCCTTCGCGTCGATCGGCGTGATCTCCGGGTCGGGATTCGCCATCGCGAAGATCATCGGCCGGTCGGCCATCGACTTCACCATGTCCTTCGAGACGAGGCCCTTCTGGGAGAGCCCGACGAAGACGTCGCATCCGACCATGGCGTCCTCGAGTGTCCGCGCATCAGTCTTCGCGACGAACTCGTCCTTGTACTTGTTGAATCCCTTGCCTCGCCCGTCCCACATGACGCCCTGGCTATCGGTCATCAGGATGTTCTCGGCCTTCACGCCGAGATCCTTGTAGAGCTTCGCGCAGGAGATCGCGGCGGCGCCGGCGCCCGAGAACACGACCTTCACTTCGTCGATCTTCTTGTCCTGGATCTCGAGACCATTCAACAGCGCGGCCGCGGAGATGATCGCCGTGCCATGCTGGTCGTCATGGAAGACCGGGATGTCGAGGCTCTCCTTAAGGCGCTCTTCGATCTCGAAGCATTCGGGAGCGCGAATGTCCTCGAGATTGATGCCGCCGAAGGTCGGTGCGATCAGCTCGCAGAAGCGGATGATCTCTTCGACGTCCTGGCTGTCGACTTCGATGTCGAACACGTCGATGTCGGCGAAGCGCTTGAAGAGGACACCCTTGCCCTCCATGACGGGCTTGCCGGCAAGGGCGCCGATGTTGCCGAGTCCGAGCACGGCACTGCCGTTGCTGATGACCGCGACGAGGTTTCCCTTCGCGGTGTACTTGTAAGCGTCTTCCGGGTCCTTCTCGATCGCGAGACAGGGAGCGGCGACTCCGGGGGAATAAGCAAGGGAGAGTTCATCGGCGGTCGCACAAGGCGTCGTCGGAACGACCTTCACTTTGCCGGGACGGCCGGCAGCATGATACTCGAGGGCTTTTTCGTTGAGGCTCACGGAGGGGATCCTTTGAGTGCGAGCACCGAATGGTTTCGGAGTTCGAAGTTGATGGGCACTTGGGCTCGATCGAGCCGAAAAGGGCCCATGATCTTATCAACTGGCTGAAACGATGTCGAAGAAAGGCGGGACAGGGACCCGAGAATCTTCTTCTATTTCATGGGCTTGTCCTGGATCCGGTCTGCGCGGGCGCGCAACTTCCGACCTCAAGTCGTTCGAACTCGGCAAGAAATCCCAATGGATTCGACAGCTACTCTCGGGTCAGCTCTCGAGCGATCACGACGCGCTGGATCTGGTTCGTGCCCTCGTAGATCTGCATCAGCTTGGCGTCGCGCATCAACTTCTCGACCGGATACTCCTTCGTGTAGCCGTTGCCACCGAAGATCTGAACAGCGTCGGTCGTGGCCCGCATCGCAGAATCCGTCGCGAAACATTTCGCCATCGAGGACTGCTTCGAAGCCGGTCGGCCCTGATCGAGCATCCAGGCGCTCTGATGCGTCAACAAGCGCCCAGCTTCGATGTCCTTCGCCATGTCGGCCAACATGAACTGGACGGCCTGGAAGTCACCGATCGGCTGGCCGAACGCCTTGCGCTCTGCGGCATAGGCCAGACTCTCCTCGAGCGCGCGCCGTGCGATCCCCGTGGCGAGTGCGCCGATCAGAGGGCGTGTCCGATCGAGCGTCGCCATCGCGATCTTGAAGCCCTGCCCCTCTTCGCCGAGTCGCTGGCTCGCCGGGACGCGAACGTTGTCGAAATGGATCACGCAGGTATCGCTCGCCCGCTGACCCATCTTGTCTTCCTTCTTCCCGGGCGTGAGGCCCGGCGTGTCCCGTGCGAGGACGAAGGCGCAGATTCCAGCATGTCGCGTCGAGCGGTCGAGCGTCGCGAAGACCGTGTAGATGTCTGCCACGCCCCCGTTCGTGATCCATGCCTTGGTGCCGTTCAGGACGTATTCGTCGCCGTCCTTCTCTGCATGCAGCTGCAAGCCGGCCACGTCCGAACCGGCCGCAGGCTCGGAGAGACAGAACGCGAAGACCTTGAACTCGTCTGCGCAGGGCGAGAGCCACTCGCGCTTCTGATCGTCGGAACCACCCACGATGATCGGCGTCAGGCCGAGATCATTGCTGATCATCGAGGTCGTGATGCCGGAACAGCCCCGCGAGACTTCCTCGACACCGACGCACGAGCCGAGGATCGAAAGGCCGACGCCCCCGCATTCCTCGGGAATGAACGTATGCGAGAGTCCGAGTTCCCAGGCCTGGCGCAAGATCTCGCGCGGGAACTCTCCGGTCACATCGAACTCGGCCGCGACGGGAATGATTTCTTCGTCGGCGAAGCGTCGCGCCGTCTGCTGCAGCGTGAGGAGATCGTCCTCGAGCTCGAAGTTCATGGAGTCGGAGATCCGAGGCGCTGCGAAATTCTGGTCGCGGCCTCGGTCACCGCACGGGCCGCCTCGCCATGCAGCTGTTCTTCCGAAAGGCGGAAGCTCGGCGCGGACAAGGAGACGGAAGCGATCACCCGCGAACTCGCGTCGCGAACCGGAGCCGCCACACAGCGCAGGCCGGGCGCGTACTCCTCGAGATCCGGCGCGTACCCCTGGAGCGCCACCGCGCGCAGCTCGTCGGCGAGCTTCGCAGAGTCGACGATCGTCGAGTCCGTGTAGCGCGCCAGCTCGCGATCGCTCGCTCCGGATCCGGCGCCATCGGCGAGCAGCACCTTTCCGAGCGCGGTGCAATGAGCGGGCAGGCGCTCACCGACGCGGAGACCCGTCAATACGAGCTGCTCCGGAAGGACGCCGTCGAGATGCACGACCTCCTCGTCCCGCAACACGCCGAGGTGAACCGTCTCGCCCATCGATTCCCCGAGAGCCTCGAGGACTGGTCGAGCCTGGTTGATCAGTGCGTGACTCCGCGCGAAGGCGTGTCCGAGTTCGAGGCAGCGCGGACCGAGATGGTAGAGCTCGGTCTCTGGCGTCTGCTGGATATAACCGGCGAGTTCGAGGGTCGCGAGCAGGCGGAAGGCGTTGTTCTTGTGGAGATCGAGGCGCCGCGCCAGTTCGCTGACACCGAGTTCGGTCTCGCTATGGAAGACCTCCAGCATTCGAAGTGCGTTCTTTACGGTCTGGATCTCGTATTCGCTCTTCGGCTTGCTCGAAGTCTTCGGCATTGATCGTCCCCCCGACGCTTCATTCTCGACTCTCGGTTGACCCTCGACGTCCGACCGACCCTGGACTCTGCTCGTCCCTTGTCGCATGTCTACCGTCGCGTGTCTACTGTCGACTCGTTCTCTCGTCGATCCGTCGACGCATCGACCGATCGCTCGACCCTGTCCCATCCCCCTGAAGCGCCTTGTCGCGCCTTGTCGTTTCCGACGACTTCGGATCGTGTTCGATGTCTCATTGCGCGTTGCACGACATCGAATCCGTACCGATCGACATACTCGGCGTGACGACTCTCGACCTTCGACATCGGGTCTCGAATTCGCTCGCGCCAGCATGTTCGGGCTGGGTCCAGACAATGAATCTTGGATCCGGGAGGCCCAGGGGGTAGGCAATTTCTAACGCAACGTCCCGAGAACTGTCAACGAATTCGAGCACGCGTCGGGCAACAAATTTCGTTCCTACACAAGGATGCGTCTGTGCAATCGATTGCAGTCCTGCGATCACAAAGGCATTTCATTTCAGCGGGTCGAAGAGAGTCGCATCGAAAAAAGTCGAGAGTGGGATCGGAAGCGAGCGACACACGTCGAACGGCCAGATCCGGCGTCGAAGTCGTCGCGGCGGCGCTCGACTAACGCAGGAATGTGTTCAGCTGCGTGGACGCTCCGATGCACGCGCGGCCATCTCGGTCGCGAGCAGTTCGACGATGAGGGTCACCACCCCCATGACGATGGATACATCAGCGAGATTGAAGTCGGGCATGCCCTCGGCGTCGATCGGGCCGAGGTGCAGGAAGTCGATCCCGAAACCGTAGCGAAGACGATCGAGGGTGTTGCTCGCAATTCCGCCGAGCACGGCACCCAATGCGGCCGCGTTGCCAAGCTCCCGTGGGGCCAGGCCTCGATAGAAGAGAACGATCACGGCGATCGAAACGATCGAAAGCAGAGCGAAGCCGATCAGCTGCGCCTGGGGCGTCAACTCGCGAAAGATTCCGAAGGCCCCACTCGCCGCCGGCACATGCGCCAGTGCCAGCACGTCTCCCAGAAGTGGACTGCGTTCGCCCGCTTCGAGCGTTCGCGTGGCGTGCAGCTTGCCCAGCTGGTCCAGCAGGACGGCACCTGCGGCCACGGGAATGAAGACGAGGCGCTTCGAGTTCATCGGCTCAGCGAAGCTCGTCGGCCGAGAGCCGTTCGTCGGCCCAGATTTCGGGAGAGAGTTCGCGGGCGATCTCGAATCGCTCGTCTGCGAGATCGTCTCGTCCGTCCTCCCGGTCGATCCAGGCGCGCAGGCCGACGCCCCAGACGTCGACGGCCGGCCCGAGGCGCTGTTCCGATTCGAAGAGCGCTCGCGCTTGATCGAGGAAAGGGCCCGCTTCGTTGCTCCCGCCGGCCTCGAGATGATGCCGAGCCAGGGCCAGGTAGGCGAAGGGGTTGGTCGCGTCGACGCGAACGGCGCGCTGATAACTCGCGATGGCTCGATCGGGTCGACCCATCGCATCGTCGTCGAGGCCGGCGATGACCAGTCGCAGCGAGGCATCCCGCCTCGAATCCGTCTGCCCGAGCGCAGCCGAAGCCGTGAGGGGCTGCTCTTCGACGGACCGCATGTCGTAGAGATTCAGACCCGAGCAACCCGACCCGATGCCGAGGACCAGGCAGGCGAGGGGAATCAGGAGACCGATACGGGGAAGGCGGGCCACGGCGTCGCAACGTCGCACATCCCAGATCCAGCAGCTACGGCGACGCATCGGTTGGCATCAGCTCCCGAAGAGTCGCTCGAAGAATCCCGCTCGGCTCGTCGCACCACGCGGACAGGTCAGCTTCGGCGCCGTGCCCTCGAGGAAGTACTCGGGTCGACGTTCGGGGCAACCCGCCATCGCCCGCGCGCCGCTCGTCGGATCGATCTCGATGCGCTCGACACCCGCCGGTCTGGCGAAGACGCCGCGCACACGCTCACCCGTCACCTCGGAGAGGAAATCCGCCCAGATCGGGAGCGCACCCCGACTACTCGGCACGCCAATCTGTCGCGGTTCGTCGTAGCCGAGCCAGACGACCGCGACGATCTCCGGGGTGAAGCCGACGAACCAGAGGTCGTACTCGTCGTCGGTCGTGCCCGTCTTGCCCGCGATCGGTCCGCGTAGGCCTCGCGCACGGATGCCGACGCCCGTGCCTCGATCGACGACGCCTTCGAGTAGGGACGTCGTCAAGAAAGCCGTTCCAGGATCGAGGACACGGCGAGAACCCTCGAGCGGCCACTGCTCCTGGCCGACGCCGCGATCGTCGAGCAGACCGATGAAGCTGCGCGGGGTGGGTCGGAGTCCTCCATTGGCGAAGGTCGAATAGACGGTCGCGATCTCGAGCGGCGACACTTCAGCCGTGCCGAGGGCCAGGCTCGGGACCGCGGGCAAACCACTCTCGATTCCGAGCCGACGTGCCATCTCGACGACCTTGCCGATCCCGACGGCCTGCCCGATGCGCGCGGCGGGGACGTTCAGCGAGCGTTCGAGCGCATCCCTGACGAGGACCGGCCCTCGGAATTCCTTGTCGTAATTGACCGGCTCCCAGAGCCCGTCGCGGGTCTCCACCTGGAGCGGTTCGTCGGGGACGCTGCTCGCCAGGGTGACGACCGGGCCCGACTGCGGCGAGAGCGCCGCCGCATAGACGATGGGCTTGAAGACACTGCCCACCTGGCGACGCGCCAGCGTGCATCGATTCCATTGGGAGGTGGCGTAGTCGCGGCCACCGACCATGGCGAGGATCTCGCCCGTCTGCGGGCGCATGGCGAGGAGACAACCCTGGAGGGGCGGTTGCTCTTCAGCTTCGCTCGTTTCTACTTTCGAAGACCCCGCGAGCCGCTTCTCGAGTCCCTCGAGTCCATCATGCAGCGCTCGCACCGCCGCTCGCTGGATCATCGGATCGAGCGTCGAATAGATCCGCAGACCCTCGACCGAGAGCAGATCCTCGTCGTACACCTCGGGCAGCTGCCGGGCGAGCTCATCGAGGAAATATCGATCCTGCCCGGATTCGAGGGCGATCGACGCCAGGCTGATTCGGCGCGCCCGTGCCGTCTCGGCTTCCTCGGGAGAGACCCGACCCTGCGCGGCCATCAGGTCGAGCACGAGGTTGCGCCGATTCCGAGCCCGCTCGGAATGCCGATGGGGGCTCATCGCGTTCGGACTCTGGATCACCGCCGCGAGCAGCGCGGACTCGTCGAGCGCGAGGTCGACGACGCGCTTGCCGAAGAAGAATCGCGACGCCTCGCCAACGCCGTGGATCGCCGTCGAGCCCCGACGCCCCATGTAGATCTCGTTGAGATAGGCCTCGAGGATCTGCGACTTGGTGTATCGAGCCTCGACGGTCAGGGCCATCACGGCCTCTGTGACCTTCCGTCGCAGTGTGCGCTCGGGCGTCAGGAAGAAGTTCTTCACCAGCTGCTGGGTCAGAGTACTGCCGCCCTGACGAATGCCGCCGGCGCGCAGGTTCGCCAGCATGGCGCCGACGATCCGGCGCGGGTCGATGCCGTGATGCTCCTCGAAGCGCCGATCTTCCACGGCGTAGATCGCCGCGACCAGATGATCCGGCACGTGTTCGATCTCGACGAGGTCGCGCTGTTCGCGGTCGCTGCCGAAGAAAGAGGAGATCGGCTCGGGTTCGAGGGCAACGACGTCGACGAAGGCGCCTCGGTTATCCCTAATCTCGCGAACACGACCTTCCTCTAGACGGAACTCGACCTTGCGATCGTCCTCGGGGAGCTGTGGATGGTCGAAGCCGCGCAGATGGACGCGCAGTCGACCGGGTAGCCAGCGGTAACTACCGACGCTGAGCGGGCCGGCCTCTGCCTGCTCCCGGTATCCCATCCGCGTGAGCCAGCCGGCCAGGTCGAGGCGCTGCCAATCGGCGCCCGGATAGATCACGATCGGTGCGGCGTAGACCCGGGAGGGGACGGAGAAGCGGCGGCCTTCGAAGCGCGACACGACGATGCGATCGAGTTCGAGGAGCCAACCCGCGACCCAGAGCCCGGCACCGAAGGCGAGCACGACGACGACCAGTCCAACGCGCCGGGCGCGGAGGAGCGCCGGCGAGAGCGACTCCGACTCGCCGGACGATCCGCGCTTGCGCTTGGTGGTCCGCTTCTTCGCAGACTTCTTGCCCTTGGCCCTGGCCATTCCGGTCGTCATCCCCCCACTGCGAACCCGACCCCACGGGACGGTACCGGTCCCCGCAGCCACGGACACGTGCAATCGCCGAAGCGCGGGGGTGTTGGGCTGGAACCGGTCCCCCGGTCACTGTTCCTTTGGACTCCGGCGTTAGACTCCGGCGTGACTTGAAATCCCTCGGCCGACGCCCATGTCCTTCTTGTGCGCCGGCACACGAACCGCGAGAGTAGGGCGCCATGAGTACCGACAAACCCTGGGGCGGAAGATTCAGCGAGGCCATGGATCCGACCGTCGAACGATTCTCGGCGTCGATCCACTTCGACCGAATCCTCGCGCGCCACGATCTGCGCGGCTCACGCGCCCAGGCGCGGATGCTCGGACAAGCGGGACTGATCCCCGCCGAAGACGCCGAAGAGCTGTTGCGCGGCCTCGATCTCATCGAAAAGGAGATCGAAGAGGATCGCTTCCCCTTCGACTCGGCCTTCGAAGACATCCACATGAACATCGAAATGCGGCTACGCCACCACCTCGGCTCCGTGGCGGGCAAGCTGCATACGGGACGTTCGCGCAACGACCAGATCGCGCTCGACCTGACACTCTTCCTGCGCGAGGTCATGCTGGCCAGCGAGCGCGGCATCCTCGAACTCCGCGGCGTGCTCGTCGAACGCGCCCGCGAACACGTCGACACGATCCTGCCCGGCTACACCCATCTTCAGAGGGCGCAGCCGGTGCGCCTCGCCCATCACTGGTTGGCCCACGTCGAGACCCTGGGCCGGGACGCTTCGCGATTCCGCGACGCGCATGCCCGGATCGTCCGCTGCCCCCTGGGCGCTGGTGCACTCGCGGGCTCGACGCTGCCGCTCCAGCGTGAACTGACGGCCGCGGAGCTCGCGTTCGAAGGGCCGACGCACAACAGCATGGATTCGGTTGCATCGCGCGACGCGGCGCTCGAATTCCTCTCGGCGGCGGCAATCACGATGGTCCACTTGTCGCGGCTCGCCGAAGAGCTCGTGCTCTGGTCCACCAGTGAATTCGGATTCGTCACTCTGGCCGATGCCTACTCGACGGGTTCGAGCCTGATGCCACAGAAGAAGAATCCCGACGTGCCCGAGATCGTCCGCGGCAAGAGCGGGCGGGTGATCGGAAACCTCGTGACACTCCTGACGGTGCTCAAGGGATTGCCGCTCACCTACAACCGCGACCTGCAGGAGGACAAGGAGCCCGTCTTCGATTCGGTCTCGACCCTGCGAGACTGCCTCGAGGTCATGGCCGGCACGCTGGCCACGCTCGAGGTTCGCACCGATCGCATGGGCGAGGCGGCGGCGGATCCGATGCTCCTGGCCACCGACCTGGCCGAGATCCTGGTTCAGGAGGGTGTGCCCTTCCGCGACGCGCACGAGGCCGTCGGGTCGATCGTGGGTCATTGCACGGCCAAACAGATCGACCTGCGCTCGCTCAGCCACGCGGACATGCAGTCGTTCCACGAAGCCTTCCCGGCCGGCGCCGACGAACTCCTCGACCTCGAACGCAGCCTCGAGAGCCGCTCCCTCGCCGGCGGCACCGCCCGCGTCCGTGTCGAGGCACGCCTGGTCGAGGTCGAAGCCGAACTCGCGGAGGCGCGCGGGACCATCGACGCCCTCGAAGCGGCGGATCGGGAGGGCGCTGCACCCGCAACGCCGTCGGCATGACGCTTCCGACCTGGGCGCGACGGCTGGCGTGCATCGTCACAATTCTGGCGATCGCGGGTACACTGTCCGCGTGTGGCCGATACGGAAGCCCGGTGCGCGTCGTGCCGGTGCCGGAACCGATCGACGCGGGCACACCGACCCTCGAAGGTCCGGACGAAGTCGCGGACGACGAATCCGAAGCGGCCGACGACCGGACGAGTGAATCGAAATGAGCCGACGACTTCCCTTCACGAAGATGCATGGCGCGGGCAACGACTACGTCGTGCTCGACGGTCTTCGTAACGAGCTGCCGAAAGATCTCGGAGCCCTCGCACGCGCCATCTCCGATCGCCATTTCGGCGTCGGCTTCGACCAGATGCTCGTCGTCCGACCCTCGACCGAAGCCGAATTCCGCATGGACATCTACAACGCCGACGGCAGCCAGGTCGAAATGTGCGCGAACGGCATTCGCGCCTTCTATCTATATGTCCGGAACCAGAGTCACACGTCGGCGGACGAGATCGGTGTCGAGACACTCGGTGGCGTCGTGCGCCCGCAGTGGGCGGGGGACGGCCTGATCAAGGTCGACATGGGACTTCCGATCCTGGTTCCCGAGAAGATTCCGACGACGCTCGCGACGGGACCCGGTCCGGTGCTCGACGTGCCGATCGATCTGCCCGCGGATCTCTGGCCCGAAGGTCCGAGCGACCTCCGCGTGTCGTCCGTGTCGATCGGCAATCCGCACTGCGTGATCCAGGTCGATGACATCGAAGCGGTTCCCCTCGAACGGGTCGGTCCGGCCCTCGAGACGCATGTCGCCTTTCCGAATCGAGTGAACGTCGAGTTCATCGAGATCACGTCGCGCGACCGCATTCGCCAGCGCACCTGGGAACGCGGAACGGGCGAGACCCTCGCCTGCGGGTCGGGCGCTTGCGCGGTCGCAGTCTCGTCGATGCTTCGCGACGTCGTCGATCGCGAGATCACGATCGAGCTGCGCGGCGGAGAACTCCAGATCGCCTGGGCAAACGCGAACTCTTCGATCTGGATGACCGGTCCGGCCGAAACCGTCTTCACGGGCGAGTGGCCCCTGGAAGACGACGCCTAGCAGGAGCCGGATTCGAGGGGTCTGGCCTCGAAGGGCGTGAAGCCCCAAGATCCTGAAGGAAGCCCGAAGGAAGAAAGGGGAGAGCCCATGTTCGAAGGCATGCATACCGCGATCATTACGCCCTTCCGCGATGGCCAGGTCGACGAAGAGGCACTTCGCCAGGTCGTCACGAGACAGATCGAGGCCGGCGTCGACGGACTCGTCCCCTGCGGCTCGACGGGCGAGTCGGCCACGCTCTCGCATCTCGAACATCGGCGCGTCGTCGAAATCGTGATCGAAGAAGCGGCGGGACGCGTCGCGGTGATCGCCGGAACGGGATCGAACTCCACGCGTGAAGCCATCGAGCTGACGCGGCACGCGAAAGAAGCGGGGGCCACCGGTGCTCTGCTGCTCTCGCCCTATTACAACAAGCCGACGCAGGAAGGGATCTACGCACATTATGCGGCGGTCGCCGAAGAGACGGGTCTGCCGATTCTCATCTACAACGTGCCCGGCCGCACCGCGTCGAACATCTCGGCGGAGACCGTCGCGCGGCTCGCGCGACTCGAGCACGTCGTCGGAATCAAGGAAGCCTGCGGTGACCTCGATCAGATGGCGCATGTCATCGCCCAATCGCCCGCAGACTTCGCGGTCCTCTCGGGCGACGACTGTCTGACGCTTCCGCTGCTCTCCCTCGGCGGAAAGGGCGTCATCTCGACCTGCGCCAACATCGCACCCAGGGAAATGGGCGACCTCGTGCGCCGCTTCCAGGCGGGCGATCTCGAAGGCGCGAGAGAGATCCACTACCGATTGCTGCCACTCTTCGACGCGATGTTCTGTGAGACGAACCCGATTCCGGTGAAGGCGGCGAGCGCCGTCCTCGGCTGGTGCAGCAACGAGATCCGCTTGCCCCTGACGCGCGTGAGCGACGTGCATCTCGAACATCTCAAGGTCGTGCTGAAAGACCTGGGGATCCTGCAATGAGCGAAGACGTCTCCGAGACGACTCCGACCGGAGTGATGGTCGTGGGCGCGCAGGGCCGCATGGGCCTCGAGATTCGCGAGGCGCTCGAGCTCGAGCCGAGCCTGCGATTTGCCGGCGCGCTCGAACGCCCGGCGCACGAGGAGATCGGGAAGATCCTGCCCGGCGATGTGCGCCTCGAAAGTGATCCGAAGAAGGCGCTCGAGGGATGCGGGGTGGCGATCGACTTCTCGATTCCTGCGTCGACGCTGACCAATCTTCGCGCGGCCGCCGACGCCGGCGTGGCCTACGTGACGGGAACGACCGGGATCGACGAAGCCGGCCAACGCGAGATCGCGCATTTTGCCGAACGCATCCCCGTCATCCATGCACCGAATTTCTCGGTCGCGGTTCACGTGCTAGGCCATCTGGCCCGCGAGGCCGCTCGTCTGCTCGGTGATGGCTACGACGCAGAGATCTTCGAACTGCATCACGGCCAGAAGCGCGATGCGCCGAGCGGGACCGCGCTCTTTCTCGGCGATGCCGTCGCGACCGGTCAGGAACGGGCGCTGCGGGATCATGTCGTGCTCGAACGATCCGGCGATACGGGGCCGCGGCCCGCGAACGCGATCGGAATCCAGGCGCTCCGTGGGGGCGACAACCCCGGCGAACACACGATCTACTTCCTCGGCCGCGGCGAACGTCTGGAACTCACCCATCGTGCCGCCACGCGAACGCACTTCGCGACGGGTGCCGTCCGCGCCGCCGCCTGGATCGTAGGACGCGAGCCCGGTCTCTACCGGATCGAGCAAGTACTGGGACTGGACTGATGCTCTCTCTGCAGGAGATCTCCGATCGAATGGAGATCACGGATCTCGTGCATCGCTACGCAGAGATCATCGACACGAAACAGTTCGACCTACTGCGCGAAGAGATCTTCTGCGCGGACGCCTTCATCGACTACAGCGCGTTCGGCGGATCGAGCGGCGACGTCGAAGCGACGATCGCGTTCCTCGAAAAGGCCTTCCAGCTCTTCCCGAACACGCAGCATCTGAATGCGAACGTTCAGATCCGTCTGGATGGTGACCGCGCAACCGGGCGCGTGATGTGCCTGAACCCGCAAGAGATGAAACTGCCGGATCGCCCCGAACACATCTTCTTCTGCGGTCTCTGGTACCACGATGAGTATCTGCGCACGGAGCGCGGCTGGCGCATCGCCCGTCGGGCCGAAGAGAAGAGCTACGTCTTCAACGCACCGGAAGGTCTCGGCGGCTAGACCGCCTCCTCGCCTCGCTCGCCCGTTCGAATCCGCACAGCCTCTTCCAGGGGCAGCACGAAGATCTTGCCGTCGCCGATCTTTCCCGTGTTCGCCGCGCCGACGATCGCTTCGACGACCTGATCGACGAGGTTCGCGGTCACGACGATCTCGAGCTTGATCTTCGGCAGGAAGTCGACCACGTACTCGGCGCCGCGATAGAGCTCGGTATGGCCCTTCTGCCGACCGAATCCCTTGACCTCGCTCACGGTCAGCCCTTCGATACCGATTCGGCTGAGTGCTTCCTTCACCTCGTCGAGTTTGAAGGGCTTGATGATCGCCTCGATCTTCTTCATGGTCCGACTTCTCCGTGCCTTCTCGATTCGTCGATCGAGACTCGCGTTGCTCGCGACGCGGAAGCCTCTCGCGATGTGCGCGTCCTTGCGCATTCTGACCCGCGGGAGCCGCCCTGAAACGCACAGTACCACACTCGCAGCAGCGCAAAGCGGGCTGCTTCGTGCACATGATCGGGGCAGCGCCTGCTCGTGAAGCATGCAGCGCCACCTCGTATCGGCCGGCAAGCCGCGTGCGTCGGATGTAGCCGACCGACGAAGGCGCTCTGTATTCGAGAAGGAGTGCACGGCCGGGATCCGGCGGGTGGCCGCCCACCTGTGCGCGCTTTGGAACGACGATTGCAATTCCAGGGGGTCGACCCGTCTGAAGAGCGGATCGGTCGCGAGCATTCTCGGGTGAAAACCCCTTCGAACCGGACAGATCGAGAACAAAGTGGAAAGCGAAAAACCCTCCCCCAGCCCCATCCATGACTTCGAGCGCTTCGTCCGCGAGAGCGGATCGATCCAGCAGCACAGCGAACGCCCGGAGACCCTGAAGGCCTGGCTCGACCTGGCCGAGGCCTATCGCATCACTCAGGCCCTTCGCGAATGCAACGGCAACCGCTCCGCCGCCGCTCGTCTTCTCGGCATCGGACGGCGAACGCTCTACGCGAAGATGGACAAGCTGGGCATCACGGCGACGTGGCGGGTCACCTGAGCGCCGACCTCGCTCACACCCAGCCGCATTCGAGCCGGCTCTCGGATCGAGAGCCCCGGCCCCTCGCCTCGCGGCGATTCGGTCGATCGACGAACACAGACACTGCTGAAAGAAGGAAGGCGCGATGTCCGGGGACACCGCGCCTTCATCATTCTCGACTCGAGTCGATCTCGAGTCTCTACGTCAAGCTCTAGAACTCGTAGAACATCTGCCACATGGCGACGAGCTGATCCTCGTCATCTCCTGCAAACGTGGCGGCGTTGTCCTCGAGGCTGTGGTCCCAGCGAAGCTCGAGACGCGTCACCAGGTTCTCGGCGAGCGTCTTGTCGAGCGTGGTCGTGAGACTGATGACTTCGCCATCGTCGGTCGCACCGATCAGCGTGTCCTCGGCCCAGACGTACTCGAAGCGGCTCGCGATGCCCATCGTCTCAGTGAGACCCATGCGACCAGCGACCGAGAAGCCGAGTGAGTCACCGTGTCCGGCGATATCTTCACCGTTCGTGTGCGCCCAATCGAAGTTTGCCCACAGGCTCAGGTTCTCCGTCGGATCGGCGGTGGCCGTGACATCGACGACCGAGGTCAAGGTGTCACAACCGGTACACGCAGTGGCCGCGTTGGCGTCGTCGTCACCGATGATGCCGCCGACATTGAGGCCCCATTTTTCACCCCCGAACTGGAACTGGCCGTAGTAGGCCTTGTCGTTGTCGACGCTCGTGAACGTATCGCTGTAGACCTCGTTCACGACACCGAAGGTGAAGCCGACTCCGTCCACGATGTCCGTCGAAAAGGACACACCCGTATGGGTCACCGGCTGCAGCGCAAAGACGTTGCCGATGGTGGCGAACCACGTTCCGTTCGTCTGGAGGACTTCGGCGCCGAGCGGCGTGGCCAATCGACCGAGGTCGACCTGGATGCCGTTGCCGATCGGAGCCAGGTAGCTCGCGTAGCCGGTGTACAGGTAGGGCTGGTCGACGCCACTGCCGCCCTGTGCGTCGGCGGTTGCGCCGGTCACGAACTCGAAATGCGCCCCACCACGGCTGTCTTCCGTGGGCGTCTTGTCGACGGTCAACCAGATCTGGTCCACCTGGAACGTGTTCGAGTTGGGCTTGGTGAAGTACGAGTTACCACCCGTCAGGCCACCATTCGCGATCGTACCGTCGTCGTTGGAGTCGATGTCCGATTCGACGATCCGGTAGTTGAAGCTGGCTGCCGCGACGCCGCTGACGTCGAACAATGCCATGAAATCGCCGACAGCCGAACGAACACCCTTGTCGTCTTCATCGACGAGGCCCGCCTCGGTCAGCAACCCTTGCTGCTCATTGACGGTGGCCTTTGCAGTACTGAGCTCGTCGGAGGTCGCCTGGAGACGATCCTCCATCTCCGCCATCCGCTGTTCCATGAGCCTGAGCTGCTCCTGGACCTGGTCGGCGGCTGCCATGCCTGCTGTGAGGACCATACTCACAACAGCCGCGGCAACGATGACTATTTTGGAACGCATTGGGAATCTCTCCTACTGGTTTG
>Ga0315338_1003110_pt1 | contig 15034 bp, 15 predicted proteins | sample ASW8metaG_FD_204518 | JGI IMG/M metagenome (GOLD analysis project Ga0315338, IMG submission 204518) | Ammonia-oxidizing marine archaeal communities from Monterey Bay, California, United States - ASW #8 | ecosystem: Environmental > Aquatic > Marine > Coastal | place: USA: California | collected... | reverse complement strand
TGGAAGACATGGCCCGCCGGGCCGCGGCTCGGGCCATCACCAAGCTCTCCGCCCGACCCGCGCCGTCGGGTGCGATGCCGGTCGTGGTCGGCCCCGGTGGCGGCGGCGTGCTGTTCCACGAGGCCTGCGGCCACGGCCTCGAGGCCGATCTCGTGGCGAAGTCGGCCAGTGTCTTCGCCGGTCGAGTCGGCGAAGCCGTCGCGACGCCCCTGGTCACACTGATCGACGACGGCACCATGGCCGGCGAGTGGGGTCACTTCACGATCGACGACGAGGGCCGGCCCGCGGCTCACAACGTGCTGATTCAGGATGGTGTGCTCACCGACTACATGTGGGACCACCTGCGGGCTCGCAAAGAGGGGCGCCCGAGTTCCGGCAACGGCCGTCGCCAGAGCTACCAGCATCTTCCGATGGTCCGAATGACCAACACCTACATCTCGAACGGAAGCGAAGAGCCGGCCGACATCATCAGCAGCACGGACTCCGGTGTCTACGTTGCGCAGCTCGGCGGCGGACAGGTCAACACCGCCACCGGCGACTTCGTCTTCGGCATGACCGAGGCCTATCTCATCGAGAACGGCGAAATCACCGAGCCGATCCGTGAGGGCAACCTGATCGGCAACGGGCCCGAGGTCCTCACCCGCATCGACGCCCTGGGCAACGACTTCGCCATGGGATCGCCCGGCACCTGCGGCAAGGATGGACAGGGCGTGCCCGTTGGCGATGGCACGCCGACGCTTCGGGTCACGAGCCTCACCGTCGGCGGCACCGCCGCGTAGGCGTTGGTCATGGCAGAACTCATCGACATCGCCACCCGCGTCGCCGGGTGGGCAAACGACGGCGAGCAGGTCGAGGCCTTCGTCGTTCACGAACGGGAAACCGAAGTCCGGGCGTATGAGGGCGACGTCGAGTCGCTCACATCGGCCGAGAGCCAAGGCATCGGTGTCCGGGTCGTCGCCGACGGTCGCCAGGGCTTCGCCTACGCCGGCACCCTCGACGAGAGCGCACTGCAGGAAACGCTGCAGGAAGCTCGCGACAACGCCGGTTTCGCCGAGCCCGACGAGTTCAACGGTGTCGCCGAACCCGACGGCGTCGCGCCGGCCGAACTCGATCTGTTCGATTCCTCGCTCGCCAACTTCAGCACCGACGAGAAGGTCGCCCTCGCCATCGAGCTCGAGCGGGCGACGCGAGCCGCCGACCCGCGCATCAGTGGCATCGAGTCAGCCGAATACGTCGACACGATCTACGAGTCAGCGGTGGCGACCTCCAACGGCGTGGCCAACACCACGCGTGAGACCGGCTGCTATTTGTCCGCCTACTCGTTGGCCGAGGCCGACGGCGAGACCCAGACCGGGTTCGGATTCTCGCTCGGCCGAGGGCCGAGCGAACTCGATCCCGCCAAGGCCGCCGCCGACGCGGCTGAACGGGCAACCCGATTGCTCGGCGCGGTGAAGCCGGAAACGGGCCGCGTCACCGTCGTCCTCGATCCGTGGGTCACCGCACAGATGCTCGGGATCATCGGCCACACACTGACTGGTGATGCCGTGCAACGCGGACGATCACTGTTCGCCGACCGGCTGGGCGAACAGGTCGCGGTGGCCGACGTCGTCCTCGTCGACGATGCCACCGACCCGGCTGCATTCACTGCGTCGATGGTGGATGGAGAGGGCCTTGCCACCCGACGAACATCGCTCATCGAGGGTGGCGTGCTCCAAGCCTTTCTTCACAACAGCTACTCGGCCCGACGCGGCAACACCGTGTCCACCGGTTCCGCGGTTCGTGGCGGGTTCAAGAGCGGTCCCGGCGTCGGGGCGCAAGCGCTGACGCTCCGACCGGGAACGAAAACCCAGACTGAGTTGATTGCCGGGATCGACGACGGCCTTCTCGTCCAGGGCGTCGCCGGCCTTCATTCCGGTGTGAATCCGGTGTCCGGCGACTTCTCCACCGGCGCCGAGGGTCTCCGTATTCGCAATGGCGAAATCGCCGAACCGGTGCGAGAGCTCACCATCGCTTCCACGATCCAGCGCCTGCTGCTCGACATCCAGGGCGTCGGCTCGGACCTCGAGTGGTTGCCGATGAGCGCGGCGGGTGTTTCCCTGGTCGTCGCCGATGTCACCATGTCAGGCGCCTGAGCCCTTGACCGACCTCAACGATCTCGCCGGTCGCCTTCTCGCGTCGGCTGGCCCTGGCGAAGACGTCGAAGTGGCCGTCGGACGGGCGGTCGAGACGACGGTGCGGGTTCACGGCGGCGATGTCGAATCCCTCACTGTGGCCGAGTCGCACGGTGTCGGCGTCAGGGTCGTGGTCGACGGCCGCGAGGGTCATGCTCACGCCGGCAGTTTCGACCCCGATGTTGTCGACACACTCGTCGCCGAGGCTCGCGACAACGCCGCCTTTGCCGAACCTGACGACCGGGTCGGCCTCGCCACCCCCGATGGCGTCTCGGCAACACCGGTCGACCGTTGGGATCCGTCCGTCGAGGCCACCTCGGTCGACGACAAGATCGCACTGGCATTGGCGCTCGAGGCCGCGGTGCTCGCCGCTGACACTCGTATCCGGGGCGTGCGGGCATCGGTCTACGGCGACACCCGTAGCGAGGCTGCGGTGATGAGCACAACCGGTATCGAGAGCCACACCGTCGGCACGATGGCATCGCTGTCCACCAGCGTGATGGTCGACGACCTCGATGGCGGTACTCGCACTGGTGGTGCTGTCGACGCGGCCCGCGGACCCGCGGGCCTGGACCTCGAGAAGGTCGCCGAACTGGCGGTCGCCCGAGGACTGCAACTGTTGGGCGCGGTGACTCCGACCACTGGGCGGCCGACCGTCGTGTTCGAACCCCGCTTCACGGCGACGGTGCTCGGCCTCGTGGCGGGAATGCTCTCCGGCGAGCGAGTGGTGAAAGGCCGTACGCCCTTCGCCGAACGGGTCGACGATCAGATCGCGAGCGAATTGCTGACGATGTTCGACGACGCAACCGACTCCGCGTCGCTGGCCGCAGCGGCCTTCGACGGCGAGGGCCTCGCCTGTCGGCGAGTCCCGCTGATCACGGCTGGTCGCCTCGACGGATTCCTTCACGACACCCGCAGCGCCAAGGGTCTCGGCACGGCCTCGACAGGGTCGGCCCTTCGCAGTGTTCGCGGCGGGCCGTCTCCGGGCCATCGTGCCCTCCATGTGGCGCCGGGTTCCGGCTCGCTCGACGAGTTCATCGCGGACATCGACGATGGCCTCCTCGTCGCATCGCTGCAGGGCCTGCACTCCGGCGTCAACGCGGTCAGCGGTGACCTGTCGGTCGGGGTGGAGGGCGTCATGATTCGTGGTGGTGCACTCGCCGAACCGATTCGCGAAGGCACGCTGGCCGGAGCGATCCCACGGATGCTGCTCGACGTTGCGGCGGTCGGCGCCGATCTCGACCACCAACCGGGCGGATCGGTGGTCCCTTCGCTGGTCATGGAGGGTCTTACCCTGGGCGGGGGTGGCTGAGGGTCATGGATATTCTGCATGCCATCGTCCTCGGCATCGTGCAAGGACTCTCGGAGTTCCTTCCGATCTCGTCGAGCGGTCATCTCGAGCTGACTCGCTGGCTGTTCGGCTGGGATGATCTCTCGCCCGACCTGGAAACGTCATTCGACGTGGCCGTGCATCTCGGCACGCTGCTCGGCGCAATCGCCTATCTCCGCAAGGACATCATCAACTACATCGTGGCCGGGTTCGCTCCGCTGCGAGGACAACCGCTCGGCACCGACGGCCGCATCGCCTGGTTCCTTGTCGCATCCGCAGTGCCCGCCGGTATCACTGGAGTATTGCTGAAGGATCAGATCGCGGATCTCGACAGCATCGCGATGATCGCGGTGATGCTGATCGTCTTCGGCCTGTTGCTCCTGGTCGCCGATCGTCTCCCGGAACGACGGTCGCTCGACGAGTTCACGCTTCGAGACGCGTTGCTGATGGGCGTGGGTCAGGCGTTGGCCCTTCAACCCGGCGTCTCGCGGTCCGGCGCGACCCTCACCGTGTCTCGGTTCGTCGGATTCGAACGCGATGCGGCGGCGCGACTCGTCTTTCTCATGAGCCTGCCGATCATCGCCGGCGCCGGAGTGTTCTCGCTCGCCGACGCCGACATCCCCAGTGACTTCTGGCCCCCCTTCCTGTGGGGCATGGCTGCGTCGGCCGTCACCGGCTGGGTAGCCGTCTGGGGCACGCTCCGACTGGTTCGAACCCGCACGTTCCAACCATTCGTGATCTACCGGGTCGCGGCTGGCGTCGCGGTGCTTGCGATCCTGGCCACAAACTGGCGCTGAGTCTCAGCTGACCAGCACGGGAACCACGTCACCCATGGTGAATGCCTGAATCACCGCCCTGATCGACGCCTGCTCGATCGCGATCACAGGCCTCTCGTCGATGACCCGGATCACGCGGGCGTCGGCGGCAACGAGTTCGCCACTCAGGAGGGCGTAGAGGTCGACGCGGTCGCCGGGCTCCAGATGAGGAGCGGCCACCGCCAGAGCGATGGCACCGCGGCCGGCGCCGACCTGCGATGCGGTCTCACTCGAATTGTTGTCGCTGAGTCGCCCGCTCCGGATGATCTCGCCGCTGATGACCGTGTCTCGCAGTCGGCGTCCGACGGGGGAGTCGTTGGCGGCATCGGCCGGAAGTGAGGCCAGCGGAAGATCGCGACGGACGACGTCGGCGGTACGAATGACCTGACCTGCTTCGATGGTGCTGGTCGCGATCCAAACCGAGTGCCGGTCCCCCCACAGATTCTCCGCCGCGGCGACCCGCTGGTGCTCGCTGCGGAGCATCACCAGCGCCGCGACGATCAGGATGCCCGCGGCGAGCGGACGCGTTCGCCGGTGATGTCGAAGGAGGCGCAACCGTGCTCGGAGGTCGCGCGACCCTCGCCTCGATGGACGGATAGCGGCCCGGTTCGGTTCCACTGACGACACTTCCTGCTGAAGGGTTCAGGGGAAGTGGAAGAGCGGGCGACCCGCGAGCGTCAGTCGGTCGACGATGTCGAGCTGCTCGAACTCGATGAGTTCGATGAGTTCGACGACGTCGACGAGCTCGAGCTATCGCTACCGGACGATTTCGAGGACGAGCTGTCGCTACTGGACGAGGACGTCGACGAGCTCGAGTCGGAGGACGTTGTCTCGGAAGGGCGAGACGAGCTGCCGTGATCGTTCTTGTAGAAGCCGTCGCCCTTGAACGAGATGCCGACCTTGCTGAAGACCTTCTTGACCGGCGCGCCGCATTCGTCGTCTTCGCCGGCGTGCGTCTCGGGACATGCGGTCAGGGCATCATCGCTGAACGACTGCCACAACTCGAACATTTCGCCGGTGCGTTCACATCGATAGTCGTAGGTCGGCACGGCATTGGAGGGTATCGAGCGACCGGGAACAGGCCACCCTCCGGCTCGTGGCTCTACGATGGCGGGGTGATCCTTGCTGTCGCGCTTGTCATCGGCGCCTACCTCATCGGGATGTTCCCGACGGCCCACATCGTCGGTCGGCGTATGGGGCTGAACCCGACCGTCGAGGGTTCCGGGAATCCCGGAGCCAGCAACGTGTATCGGTTGGGGGGCAGGCGGGCCGGTGTGATCGTCGGTGTCATCGACATGCTCAAGGGCGCCGTCCCGGCAGGGATCGCGCTGGTGGTGGCGGGTATGCCCGAAGCCCATGCCGTGTGGGTGGCCGCTGTTGCTGGTCATGTCTGGCCCGTCACTCGAGGGTTTCGGGGCGGCAAGGGTGTTGCGACGGCCGGAGGGGCCGGTTTGGTCATCAATCCGCTGATCGGACTGGCGTGCGCGGGTGTTTTTCTTCTGCTGGTGCGCGTTGCCCGAATCGCCGCTCTGGGTTCGCTGGGCATCGCGATCGCCTATCCGATCATCGCTGCCATCGCCGGCCGCCCCGGATACGAGGTGGCGGTATCTGCGGGCGTGGCGTCGATCCTGGTGATCCGCCATCAGTCGAACATTCGTCGCATGCTGCACCGCGACGAGAACAAACTCGACGAGTCCGGCCCGGCTGCAGCCTGAACCGACTCAACTCGAGTCCCGCCAGGCCGATGTGAACCTGACCCGGCAAGTGTTCTCTCGCGGGGGAGAACGTCGTAGCTTAGAACGGGCGGGGAAATGGACACTGTTCACATGGGCAAACGAGTTCGCACTGCAGTCATACCAGCCGCCGGTCTCGGCACGCGCTTCCTTCCTGCGACCAAGTCGCAGCCGAAGGAGATGCTGACGGTGGTCGACCGACCCGCGATCCAGTGGGTGGTCGAAGAAGCAGTCGCCGCCGGCATCGACGACGTGCTGATCATCACCAGCCCGACCAAGAAGGGCGTCGAGGACCACTTCGACCGCATGGCCGAGCTGGAGACGCTGCTCGAGGCCAAGGGCAAGGTCGAGATGTTGCGAAACGTGCGCAAGATCACCGAGATGGCGACGTTCCACTTCACGCGGCAGGGCGCACCGCTCGGCCTGGGCCACGCGGTCTCCATGGCCGCCCGGCATGTCCGCGACGAACCGTTCGCCGTGCTGCTGCCCGACGAGCTCCTCCCCGACGGCGGGGTCACGCTGCGACGGATGATCGACGAGTGCGAGTCCAGTGGCTCCTCTGTGATCTCTCTGTTCGAGGTCGACGGGCCCGAGATCTCCAACTACGGCTGCGCGGGGTTCTCGAGTCGCGATGGCGATGTTGTCGAGATCGATTCGATCGTCGAAAAGCCGGCCTACGAAGATGCGCCCTCGAACCTGAAGGTGACGGGCCGCTACGTGTTCACGCCCGAGATCTTCGACCGACTCGCCGTCACCGAGCCGGGCAAGGGTGGCGAGATTCAGCTGACCGACGCAATGGCCGACCTCATCGGCGACCCCGGCCTCCGTGGTCTCATCATCAAAGACGCGGGATACGACGCCGGGCAGAAGCTCGACTGGCTGCGGGCGAACGTCGAGTTGTCGCTCGATGACCCCGGAGTCGGGGCGGACGTCGCCGACATGCTCGTCGAGATCATGCGCTCCCGCGGACTCTCCTGACGCGAATCCGCTCGCGACAGTCGTAAGCGGCGGCAGCGTCTGGCACGCTGGCGCCATGATCTCGCTCGACGAAGCTCGCCGTCATGTGCTCGACCGGGTTCGCGAAGCGACGCCGAGCGCGATTGCCCTCGCTGACGCGGCCGGACTCGTGCTTGCGGGCGATGTGGTCTCGGCCGAAACCGTGCCGCCGTTCGACAACACCGCGATGGACGGCTTTGCGGTTGTGGCCGGCGACACGACCGAGACGCCGGTGACGCTCGATGTGGTCGGGACGGTCGCCGCCGGCGCCGCCGCCGATCGGCCGATCGGACCCGGTCAGGCCATGCGCATCATGACGGGAGCCCCCATGCCGCCCGGTGCCGATGCGGTCGTCATGGTCGAACGCACCACCTATGACGAGAGTGCCGGCACTGTCGAGGTCGAGATCACGGTGCCCCCGGGCAACCACGTGCGTGGCGCCGGCGAAGACGTGCGCCCCGGCGATCTCCTCTTTGCCGCGGGGACGCAGCTCACCGCCGGGCATCTCGGAGTACTCGCCAGCGTCGGCGTCGATGTCGTCGATGCGTTCCGCCGCCCGGTGGTCGGCGTCATCTCGACCGGTGATGAACTCGTCGACGACGGCCGTCCCCTGGCTCCCGGCGAGATCCGCGACTCGAATCGGCGAACACTCCTGACCATGCTGGAGGAGTCGGGATTCGACGCCGTGGACCTCGGGCTCGCCCGTGACGACGAAGCCGAGATCGAGGCCGCGTTTCGAACCGGCCTCGAGCGATGTGATGCGGTGCTGTCGTCGGGCGGCGTGTCGATGGGCGCGTTCGACTACGTCAAGGTCGTGCTCGACCGCATCGGTGAAATGCGATGGATGCAGATCGCGATCAAACCGGCGAAGCCGTTTGCCTTCGGGTTGATCGGGGACACGCCCATCTTCGGCCTACCGGGCAACCCGGTCTCCTCGATGGTCAGCTACGAACTCTTCGCCCGGCCGGCGCTGCGCAAGATGGCCGGCCATCGAACCCTCGAGCGTCCTGCTCATGTGGCGATCAGCGATGATCCCCTCGGTCGTCACGACGACGGCAAGACCCACTTCCTTCGTGTCGACGGTGGGCCCGACGACACGGGGCGATGGCACATCCGCAAGCTCGGTGGACAGGGATCGCACCAGTTGACCGCGATGGCGAATGCGACTGCTCTCGCGGTCGTTCCCGATCAGGTCGACATCCGAGCGGGCGATGAGGTCGAGATCATCAGGCTCGGTACTCTGGGCGTATGACCACGCAGCTGATTGACGGGTTCGGGCGTGTCCACCGCGATCTCCGAATCTCGGTGACCGATCGCTGCAACTTTCGCTGTGCCTACTGCATGCCCGAGGAAGGGATGCAGTGGCAGCGCCGAGAGGACTTGCTCACCTTCGAAGAGATCGAGCGGGTCGCTCGCATCATGGTCGAGCGCTACGGCGTCGACGGCATTCGGCTCACGGGCGGCGAACCAACGGTGCGAGCCCGACTTCCGATCTTGGTCGAGAAGCTGGCGGCACTCGGCGTGGACCTGGCAATGACCACGAACGGCGTCACTCTCCCGCTGCTTGCCGACGAACTGAAAGCTGCAGGTCTCCGTCGTGTCAACATCTCCCTCGACTCGCTTCGTGCTGATCGCTTCGAGGAGCTGACCCGTCGAGACGAGCTCGATCGTGTGCTCGACGGTATCGAAGCCGCAAAGGCCGCCGGGTTCGATCCGGTCAAGATCAACGTCGTCGTGATGAAGGGCATCAACGACGACGAGGTCATCGACTTCGCACACTTCGGGCGCGACCGCGGGGTGCAGGTTCGCTTCATCGAGTTCATGCCGCTCGACGCCGATGAGGTCTGGAACAACGATCGGGTGCTCACCCAGCACGAGATCCTCGCCACACTGCAGGCCGAATTCGAGCTCGAACCGATCGAGCGCACGTCATCGCCGGCCACGCGGTGGCGATATGCCGATGGTGGCGGCGAAATCGGAGTGGTCGCGAGCGTCAGTGAGTCGTTCTGCGACACGTGCGATCGGGTGCGCATCACCGCCGACGGACAGTTCCGCAACTGCCTGTTCGCGACCGACGAAACCGATGTCCGGAGTCTGCTGCGAGATGGGTCGTCCGACGACGTCGTCGCCGACGTGCTCGCCCGATCTGTCGCATCGAAGTGGGAAGGGCACCAGATCAACCAGGTGCAATTCATCCGACCCCGTCGGTCCATGTCGGAGATCGGCGGCTGAGGCAACCCTTCGGGTTGGCTTCGGTTGCCGTAAACTCCCGGGATGTCCGAGACCGATCACGGCTTCACCCACCTCGACCCGCTTGGTCGGGCCCGCATGGTCGACGTGACGCCGAAGGAACCCACCCATCGCCGAGCGATCGCGCGCGGGCGGGTGTCGATGACCGCCGAGACCGCATCGGCGGTGGCCCAGGGAGCGATCAAGAAGGGCGACGTGCTCGGCGTCGCTCGGGTGGCCGGTATCCAGGCCGCGAAACGCACCTCGGACCTGCTTCCTCTTTGTCATCCCCTGTTGATCGGTGCGGTGAACGTCAACTTCGAGATCAACGAAGAGAGCATCGAGATCGAGGCGATCGTCGAGACGGTGGACCGCACCGGTGTCGAGATGGAAGCCCTCACCGCGTGCAGCATCGCGGCCCTCACGGTCTACGACATGTGCAAGTCCAAAGACCGCAGCATGGTGATGGGCGAGATCGCGCTGTGGGAGAAAACCGGTGGCCGAAGCGGGCACTACAAGCGCGAGCAGGCCTGAAGATGCGTCCGCCCCGAAGTGTGACGTTTGTCGCCCGGTGATTGTCTTCGCGTTGCTTTCGTAGTAAAACCGTAACTTGGAGTACGGGCCCCCTTTCGAGGTGGCCTCATTTCGGTGCACCGCCGCACCGCACCCTGGAGGAGACCACATCCGATGAAGGAGTCAATCGTTCTCCTGGTTCTCGGCGCCTGCTGGGCCGGCTATCTCGGCTGGTACTGGCGCGAGAATCGGAAGACGTCTCATCGTCGATCCGACGGCATACGTGCCTTCTCCAGCGGCCTGGGGTCGTTGGGAGGGTCTGCCTCGCGTTCCTACGCGATCAGCCCATCGGTTCCCGCCTTGGCCCCCCGCACTGCCGGCGACGCCGCTCGGCGCCGTCGCGAGGTGTTGATCGCCCTCAGTGCTGCCGCCGTTCTCACCTTGTTCGCCGCAATCGGCGTTGGCGGACTCGCCGTGCTGGTCCACGTGGTCGTCGACATCGCTCTGGTCTCTTACGGCTACGCCCTGGTGCAACGCCGCAACGACGAGGCCGAGCGCGAGATCAAGGTCCACATGCTCTATCCGGAGCGCGCCGCGCAGCCCGAACTGGCGCCTCGCCAGGTCGTAAACGGCTGAGTCGAATCGCCGTCCGAGCCGCTACCATGGCGGCTCCCACGGGGGTGTAGCTCAGTTGGTAGAGCGCCTCGGTCGCATCGAGGAGGCCAGGAGTTCAATTCTCCTCACCTCCACCCCGTGAAGCCTCAGGTCAAGGGTTCGCCCGACCTGGGGCTTTCTCGTTTTCGACGTCTTCATCGTCGAGCACTGCGTCTCGGACGTAGAACGTGCGGGTGAAGCGGTCGATGTGGAGCAGCGTGCCGGTGAAGGTGATGGCGTCGCCGCGGCCGACGGTGGTGTCCTCCGGAAGGTCGATCACCGCCTTCACCCGGTTCGAGAACAGCGATGATTGGCCCACCGAGCCGAGATTTACCGTCGTCTTCGTGCCGGGCTCTGTGCCGAAGTCGGCGTCGCTGCGATAGCCACGAGACTGTTCGACCTCGCCGGTCCAGGTGATCCCCCGACCGTGGAACGCTTCGGCGTAGCGAGCGTCGATCTTGATTCCGTAGCGGGTGGTGGAGAAGAGATCGTCGATCACGGACTGCTGGTCGAGGGGCGGCGCGGCGTCCGTTTCCTCGATCGGGGCGACGACATGCTCGCGCCACTCCGCGACCTCTGGATCGTCGGGCAGCGAGTCGGCTACGTCATCGAGGATTTCGACGGCCTGCTCCGGCGCACCGCTCGCGACCAAGGTCTCCGCTTCGAGCATCTGCGTCAAGACGTTGGGCTCGGGCTGGGCGTTGACTTCGTGCAGCGCCTCGGTGGCGAGATGAAGTTCGCCCTCGTCACGATGCGTGAGCGCGTCGTCGACGGGTTCGGGGTCGGAAAGCAGCCGGCACGTGTCGACCATCCGATTCACCGTCGCGATGATCCGGGACGCGTCTCGGGTCCGGCCGTTGGTGCGCACGGACAACGAGCGGTCGGTCAACTCGACGTTGCTCCAGGCGGAGAACGTCGACATGATCGCGGCTCTACGGGTCGGCGTGAGGAACTCGGTGATCGCCAGCGTGCTTGGGGCATCGACGACGATCGCGTCGTCGAACCGGGGGTCTCCGACGACCACATCTCGTCCGCCCACGACCTGGCGCAGGAACGACATCGCGTGCTGCCGACGAAATGTCACTGGTGGCGAGGGCGTCGGGTGCACCGCTGAGTACACGGTGGTCCACGAGTTCTTCTGCTTCGATTCGACCTCGACTCGCACGGCGACTCCTCGGACGGTGCCGGCGAGTTGCGGTGGTTGGAACAGTCCTCCGGCCGTGTAGGCGAGTTGGAGGTGCGTGGCGGCAGCAGACCACGCCTTCGCCTCGTTCTGGTGATAGCTCCTCGAGATCGCGTAGAACGCGCCGGCGCCGATGAGAAGGAAGATGATGCCCACCGGCTGATTCTTGCACCACGACACCGCGGCCTCCGGGCAGACCCTTCCCGCGCCGCGAAACGGTCAACTCAGGCGTCTCTCGACCGACAGGACATGCATGAGTCGTGGGGCGTCGAGCCTCGGGGAGAAGCGCAAGTGTCAACTGCTATCTCGAACGATCCGGGTCTCCGGCAGCCCAAGACGCCTGAGGACCTCGGGGTGCCGTATGCGCTCGTCGCGGACCTGGTCCTGCGCCGTTGCCTGCTCGAGGGCAAGACGAACGTCACCGGGCTGTCCAACGCCTTGGCGCTGAACGCCGGACTCGTCGACAAGATCGTCCAGGAACTGCGTGAGAAGAAGGAAATCGAAGTCCTCGGAATGGTGGGGCGTGACTACACACTCGCCCTGACCGACCTCGGTTCCCAGCACGCAAACGATCGAATGTCGCAATCCCGCTACGCCGGCGCGTGCCCCGTGTCGCTCGACCAGTACCGCTCGGTCGTGGCTTCGCAGCGGCTGTCGGTCTACGTGAACCGCGAGATGCTCAAGACGGCGTTCTCCGACCTGGTGATCTCCGACGAGCTGCTCGACGACCTCGGCCCGGCGCTCAACGCCAACGGGGCGATGTTTCTCTACGGTCCGCCCGGCACCGGCAAGACCTCGATCGCGGAGCGCATCGTCCGCATCAGCCCCGACCAGGTCCTGGTCCCCAAAGCGATCGAAGTCGATGGTCAGGTGATCAGCGTTTTCGACTCCACCGTCCATATCGCCGCCGATGCGCAGCCCGAGGATCTCGATCCGCGTTGGGTTCTCTGCCATCGTCCCCGGGTGGTCGTCGGCGGTGAACTCGTCGGTTCGATGCTCGACCTCACCTTCGATCAGGCGAGCGGTGTGTATCTCGCTCCGCTGCAGATGAAGGCGAACAACGGCGTGATGATCATCGACGACTTCGGTCGTCAGGTGCTCACGCCGGATCAACTCCTCAATCGCTGGATCGTTCCTCTCGACCGCCGTGTCGACTACCTGTCGCTGAACTACGGCGTCAGCTTCGAGGTGCCGTTCGACGTCAAGGTCGTGCTCTCGACCAACCTGGATCCGTCGGACCTGGGCGACGAAGCATTCTTCCGGCGCATCCAGACGAAGATCTTCATCGGTGCGATCACCGAAGACGCATTTGACTGGATCCTCGCCCGGGTCGCCCACGCGATGGGTGTGGGCTGTGACGGTGAATCTGCGGCCTATCTCCGCATGTTGTGCATCGAGGAGGGCGGCGACCTTCGTCCGTATCTCCCTGCTGATGTTTGCAAGCTCGTGAAGGCCCTATCGCTCTACGAAGGTGTCACCCCCGTGCTCGATCGTCACTCGATCGATCGGGTGCTGAGCCTCTACTACACGAAGGGCGGCGGTCCGGGCGGCTACGGCAAGTCCGCGGAGCCGGTCGACGCGAGCGAAATCACGGCCGCAGTGGCGGCTCCTGTCGAGCCCGTTCCCGCGCCTGCTCCGACGCCGAGCGCGGCCCCTCAGGTCAGCACCTTCTGAAGGTCGAATTCGACGGCTGACTGAGCGGTCGCAACTACGGTGCGGCCATGGACTTCAGTTTCTGGCCCACCACTGCCCAACCCTGGGCCGATTTGCTCCGAGGGTGTCAATGGGCGGAGGCCCAGGGGTGGCACGGCGTGTGGGTGCCCGATCACTTCATGACGAATGTGCCCGTCGGCCGCGAAGCCGACGAGGAACTGGCTCCCTGGCTGGAGGCATGGACAACCCAGGCCGCGCTCGCCGCGCTCGTCCCGCGTGTGCGAATCGGGGCGATGGTGTCGGGAAACCTGTATCGGCATCCGGCGGTGGTCGCGAACATGGCCGGCACGATCGACGAGATCTCGGGTGGTCGTCTGGTCGTCGGGCTCGGTGCGGGATGGCAGGAGAACGAACACGCCCGGTACGGAATCGAACTCACCGGTCCTGCCGACCGGTCCGATCGGCTGGAGGAAGCCTGCCGTGTCATCCGTGGGCTGCTCGACCAGCCACGTACCTCGCTCGCGGGTGAGCACTACGAACTCGACGGCGCCCCCTGTGAGCCGAGCGGCCATGGGCGGCGCATCCCGTTGCTCGTTGGCGGCAAGGGCGAGAAACGTACGCTCCGAACGGTTGCCCGCCACGCCGACGAGTGGAACGTCTGGGCGTTTCCTCACGAGGTTGCCCACAAGCGGCGAGTCATCGAGCAGTGGTGCGATGAAGTCGACCGCGATCCCGCCGAGATCCGGATCACGATCTCGGTAATGGCTCGCATCTGCGAGTCGGCGAAGCAGCGCGACCAGGTCCTCGATCGGCTCGGAAACCACGGGGGCCTCGTGGGCGCAGGCGTCGACGAGGTCCGCGAGGCGGCCGGCGCATACGCCGAGGCCGGCGTGGATGAGCTCGTCATCGCCGATTTCAATCTGCCCCTTGACCGCCGTGACGACGTTCTGGGGCAGCTTCAAGCCGAAGTACTCGACGAATTCCGCTGAATGACGCCTCGGTGACGGCCGTTCAGGACAGTATGGCTCAGCCACTCTGGAGGTAGTTCAATGGGATTCACCAAGCGTTTGATCAGTGCCCTGGCGGTATTCGTCGTTCTTGCTGCGGCATGCGGCGATGACGGCGACGTCGTCGACCAGGACGTCGTGGACTCGGTCGTCGATGACCTCATCGATGATTCGGCCGACGACCCGCCTGCCGACGACCCGCCTGCTGATGATCCGCCTGCTGATGATCCGCCTGCTGATGATCCGCCTGCTGATGATCCGCCTGCGGATGATCCTCCGGAGGACCCGGGCATCGAGATCACGAGCGCGTGTGTGTTCTTCCATCACTATTCGCACCCCGACTTCGAGGGATTCCCCTATCACGCGACCATCATCGCCAATACGACAGGGATGGGTGACGCGATCGAGGCCACGCATGCCCTCGGCACCGAAGCCCACTTCACTTCGAGCGGCGACGGCGCAGACGGCGGCTTCGACGTCAACTGGCCGATCCAGGCCCCCGGCGATGTGGACTTCCCGAGCGCGATCACGATCGATGGTGAGGACGTGATGGGCAGCCTCGTCAGTGACTTCTTCGAGGGGCAGACGGGATTCGTCGCCGCGGCTTCGGAGTTCACCGATGAGTGGGTAGTCCCCGATCCCTGCGGGTTCGACATCTTCTTGCCAGTCGGCAACACCCTCGGCTGAGAGCACGCATCATCATGCATCTCACCAAACGGATGGCGGCGGCCCTCATCGTCATCGTCGTCG
>Ga0315338_1003109_pt1 | contig 15036 bp, 15 predicted proteins | sample ASW8metaG_FD_204518 | JGI IMG/M metagenome (GOLD analysis project Ga0315338, IMG submission 204518) | Ammonia-oxidizing marine archaeal communities from Monterey Bay, California, United States - ASW #8 | ecosystem: Environmental > Aquatic > Marine > Coastal | place: USA: California | collected... | reverse complement strand
AATTGTACAAGCTAGAATTGGTTCTACCCGTTTACCAGGAAAAATTATGAAGGATTTAGATGGAAAACCGTTATTGACAAGAATGATTGAACGATTAAAAAAAGCAATGAAACCTGATGAAATTGTTATTGCTACAACTAATCTTCCTGAAGATGAACAAATTGTTCAACTATGTAAACAAGAAGATTGTGCTTTCTTTAGAGGAAGTACTGATGATTTATTAGATAGACACTATGAATGTGCTAAACAATTTAATGCAAAAGTAATATCAAAGATACCTGCTGATGTCCCACTAATTGATCCATCCATTGTAGATTTGATGTTTAATTTTTTCGAAAATAATAATTTTGATTATGTAAGTAATTTACATCCTCCATCCTTTCCAGATGGATTTGATGTAGAAATTTTTTCATTTGATACTTTAAAGACTACGTGGGAGAACTCTCTCAAGGATTTTGAAAGAGAACACACCACACCATATATTTGGGAAAATCCTCAAAAATTTACTATAGGTAATGTATTGATGCCTGGTGGAAATGATCTTTCAAAACAGTATCGACTTACAATTGATTATGAAGAAGATTATCAAGTAATTAATAACATATTTTCAAATCTTTATCCTCAAGATCCATTTTTTTCCTATATTGATATTATAAATTATCTTGAAAAAAACCCTAGAATTGTTGATATAAACAATCATCTAAATGGTGTTAATTGGTACAGACATCATATAGAAGAATTAAAGACAATTGATCCCTCTATGACAAAAAATTATGAATGAAAAAAAACAAGTCCAAGTAAATGAATTAGTAGATTTTGCATTAAAATGTAGAGAAAATATTTTAGACTTATCAACTAATGGTGGATGTTTTATTGGATCTGCATTTTCATGTATAGATATACTGTCCTACATTTATCTTCAGTTCTTAGATTATAGAAAAATCAAGAACTGTGATAAAGATCGTGATCTTTTTATTTTGAGCAAGGGTCATGCTGTTTCTGCATTATATGCAATATTAGCAGAATTAGACTTTTTTCCAAAAACAAAACTTTCTAACTATCTTTCAACTCATGATGATCTTTATTGGCATCCAAATACGAACATACCCGGAATAGAATTCCATACAGGTTCTATGGGTCATGGATTGTCACTAGGTATTGGTATGGCAATGGCATCTTCTAAAAATGGATTTTCAAACAAGACAGTAGTATTATTGGGAGATGGTGAACTTAATGAAGGATCTATTTGGGAATCTATTCTCATTGGTAATGCATATAATTTAAAAAATCTTTTTGTTATCGTTGATCGAAATTCTCTACAAGCAAATATGAGAACAGAAAATTTAATTCCATTAAATTCTTTAGAGGAAAAATTCCTGTCTTTCGGGTGGGATACATATACTTGTAATGGTCATGATTTTATTGAAATTGATAAAATTTTTCATAGTTTACTTTCTAGAAAATCTGATAAACCCGTTGTGATTATTGCTAATACTATTAGAGGAAAGGGAATTTCATCATTTGAGAATGATCCAAAACATTGGTTTGGGAGTTTTTCTTTGGACGAAGTGAAAAAATTAAAAAATGATCTTTTATCTGAATCAAACTTGGAAAAACAATGTGATTAAAAATGGAACCATATGAAGAAAAACTATATTCACTTATTGAGAAAAATAACAAAATTGTAATTTTAACTGCAGAAAATAGAGTTTCTTTAAGAAATTTACCTGAAAAGATTCCCAATAATTTTATTGATGTTGGAATCTCTGAACAGAGTTTAGTTGGAATCTCAGCAGGTTTTGCTAAACAAGGATATTTACCTATTATTCATGGAATGGCTGCGTTTCTGACTATGAGATCTTTTGAATTTATTAGAACTGATTTAGGTTATCCAAAACTACCATCTGTTTTGGTTGCTTCCTTTACAGGTTTGTCTGGAACTGCTAATGGAACTGCTAATGGACCTACTCATCAAGCTATTGAAGATATTGCTCTGATGAAACTTGTACCAAACATGACTATTTTTGCACCTGCAGATATTGTAGAAAAATGTGCATGTTTTGATTTCATTGACAATCTTAAGGGACCCATGTATATTCGAGATTCTAACTTTGAGTCTCTAGATTATAATAGGAAAAAATTTGAATGGGGAAAAAATGAATGTATTAAGAATGGCAAAAATGTAGCAATACTATCGTACGGCTTCCTTGTGGGCATCTGCCTTGAAATTTCTAAAAAACTTTCTAACCTGAATAAAGAACATTCACTTTACAACATGCGATTTATCCAACCAATGGATATCAAAATAGTGGATGAGATTTTTGAGAATCATGATATGATAATTGTAGTTGAAGATCATTTGGAATCTGGTAGTTTATACGAATCTTTAGTTTATCAGAAAGATAAGAAAAAAAGTAAAGCAAAAATTTTAGGCATAAACTTACAAAATAATTTTTTTCATCCCGGCAACTTTGAGGATGTATTAAATGAATCAGGCTTTTCAGTTGATAAGCTTTTTGAAAAAATTAGTAGGCAAATATAATTTCTTATTCGTTAATTTTTTTCTCAACAATCTCACAAATTGTATGAATAATTATACGATGTCCCTCTTGAATTCTAGGCGTACTAGTTGATGGCACTGGAATTAATAGATCAATTTTTTCTTTTACCATTCCTCCAGATTTTCCTGTTAATCCAATAGTCTTTGCGCCTTTTTTCTTACATATTTTTAATGCCTCTAGAATATTTTTTGAATTTCCACTTGTAGAGATTACAATTACTGTATCATTTTTTTCTACTAGTGCTTCGCATTGTCTTGAAAAAATTTTTTCAAATCCATAGTCATTTCCAATTGAAGTTAATATTGATGAGTCAGTTGTTAAAGAAATTGCTGGTATACTTTTTCTTTCTAATAGATATCTACCAATAAATTCTGCAGCCATGTGTTGTGCATCAGCTGCACTTCCTCCATTTCCAATAATAATTATTTTCTTATTCATTTTTAATGTATCTAGAATTATTTCAATACTGGATTCAATTTTTGATGATAATGATTTTGATTTTAGAATAATTTTTGAACTATCATCAAATAATTTACGAATTTCCTTCTGAATTTTTTGTTTGGAATGTTTGTTAACTTTCAAAGTGATTTTTTCACCATTTTTTGGTATATTTTATTATTTATTTAAAAGAATCAAATCTGCAACTTCTCGTAAGACTCCATCCCCACCTTTGCATGAACAAGTATAATGACAGATTTTCTTAACTATCTTCATTCCATCTTTTGGGGTTGCAGAAAATCCTACTTTTTTAAGTAATGGTATATCGTTAATATCATCACCTATGTATGCAACTTCTTCAGAATTAACTTTGAAATTTTTACATACTATATCTAGAATTTTTTCTTTTTGTAAAACACCTTGATAAGTTTTTTTGATTTTCATTTTTTGAGCCCATTTTTTTATAATCGTGTTTTTCTCTTTAGTAACTATAACTGTCGGTATGTTGCTTTTTCTCAAAATTGTAATTCCCATTCCATCTCTAGCATGAAATTTCTTTAGAATATCACCATCTTTGGAATAATACATTCCTCCATCAGTCAAAACTCCATCCACATCAGTCAGTACTAGTTTGATTCTTTTACATCTTTGATTAACTATCTTTGTCAATTTTGATTTTTACCTAAATTTTATAATATTTCAATGTAGTTGTTTGAATATGGAAGATTTGTTTTCGATCAAAAATCAGATTATTATTATAACCGGTGCTGGAAGGGGAATAGGCCAGAATTTAGCCAAATCCTTTGCTCAAAGAAAAGCTGTCGTTTATGCTTTTGATAAAACATTCGAAAAGAATTATTCAACAGAAAATGATCAAATTAAACTAATTAAGTGTGAATTGACTAACGTAGAAGAATTTCAAAAAGCTTGTAATTCAATTTACAGTAAACATAAACGAATTGATGTTTTGATTAACAATGTTGGTGTAACTCTTCCTTCTAACGAAAAATTCTACTCTACTAAAAAATGGAAACAAACTATTGATGTCAACTTAACTGTTGCATTTACTTGTTCTCAAACTGTTATTAAAAACATGATTAAAAGAAAAAAAGGTTCCATTGTAAATATCACAAGTATTAATGCTGAATTAGGATTTCCATCTAATCCTGCTTATGTTGCTTCTAAAGGTGGTTTAAAACAATTAGGAAAAGCACTTGCTCGTGATTGGGGCAAGTATGGAATACGAGTTAATAATTTAGGTCCAGGATATATTATTACTGAAATGACCAAAAAAAGTTATTCAAACAAAAGATCTCGAAAATTAAGAGAGAGTCAAACCATGTTAGGTAGATGGGGAACAGTTGATGATTTGATAGGACCATGTTTGTTTTTGGCATCTAATGCATCTCAATATGTCACTGGTCAAGACATCTATGTTGATGGTGGATGGATTTCTAATGGTTTGCCTGATTTATGACAAAATACTATGATTGATATTTAAAAAAATTACCTAGTAAGGACTGAATTATACTAGTTTAGATTTATTACCTATTATGGAGTCAAAACTATATTGGTTTTTGTAACTGCCGAAATTGGCATTAATCACAATGGTGATATAGAAATTGCAAAAAAACTCATTGACATTGCTGTCTCTGCTGGATGTGATGCTGTAAAATTTCAAAAAAGAACTGTTGATCAAGTTTATTCAAAAGAAGTTTTAGATTCTCCACGTGAAAGTCCATGGGGAACTACTACAAGAGAACAAAAATTAGGATTAGAATTTACATTAAATGATTTTAAAATTATTGACAAATATTGTAAAAAAGAAGGCATTGAATGGTTTGTATCCTCTTGGGATATTGATAGCCAAATACAAATGAGAAAATTCAAAACAAAATATAATAAAATTGCTTCTGCAATGCTTACTCATTATGAATTATTAGAAGAGGTAGCTAAAGAAAAAAAATACACTTTCATCTCTACTGGTATGAGTATAATGAAAGAAATTGAAAAAGCTGTCAAAATTTTCAAAAAATACAAATGTCCTTTTGAATTAATGCACAGTCATAGTGCTTATCCTATGCCCTTGCATGAAGCAAATCTAAAGGTAATTACTACATTGAAGCAAAAATTCAAATGCAAAGTTGGTTATAGTGGACATGAATCTGTTGGTTACCTTGTCTGTATTACTGCAATTATGATGGGTGCCACATCAATTGAACGTCATATTACTCTTGATAGGTCTATGTATGGTTCTGATCAATCTGCATCATTAGAATCTGCTGGATTGATAAGACTAGTCAGAGATATACGCTCTATTGACAAGCTACTAGGAGATGGCAAAAAAATTGTTTGGCCATCAGAATTACCTGCTAAGAAAAAACTTAGAGATATTTTTGTGTAATTTTGAAATTTTTAATAAATAATTACTGTTTTTTTGTAGGAGGAATTTTCATCGTCCAAATTGGTTTTGGTACTTTTCCCTCTAAGTGTTTCTCAAAATTATCATTTTGAACATTTTTCATTATATTATCACAAACATCCCTTAATGTTAGTAAAGTATTATCTATGTCATTTTTTGAATGAGAATATGATATGTACAGTGGTCCCATAGGAGAAATGAAAATTCCTTTTTTAAGTAATTCTTGGACTAGTAATGATTTCATCGACATTGATTCTTTGTTATTTGAATCATAACATTTTAACCCCATACGAATTGGATATCCAACAATCTTTGCATTAAATCCTATCTCATTAGTAATCTTATTCCATCCTTCGAAAAATCTAGAGCCTATTTCCCAACAATGTTTAATTGTATTTTTTGATATCATTTCATTAATCGTTGCAATTGTACCAGCAATTGACATGTTTTCCATATTATTAGTAGATGAAACCCAAACTTTTTCAAAAATTTTCATAAATTCAGTAGGACCGGTAATTGCTGATATTGGAAGACCATTTCCTAATGCTTTTCCAAAACATACAATATCTCCATTAATATCAAAATATTTCTGACCCCCTCTAAGATCAAATCTAAACCCTGTAACGATTTCATCTAAAATTAAAATTGCATTATTTTCAGAAGTGATTTTTCTTACTTTTTGCAAAAAATTATTTTGTGGTTTTTCAAATTGTGTCGGTTCAATTATTACTGCTGCTATTTCTTCTTTATTATCTTCGAAAATTTGTTCTAATCCCTCGGCATCATTATAAGCAAAAATTTTAATCAGTTTTTTATTAAATTCTGGAACCCCTTCATCTAAACTAACCATAGCTGCTTGCCAATCATGCCAAACTCCACCTGTTCCACAATAAGCAATTTTTTCTTTTTTGGTAATGGCTCTTGCAGCTCTAACTGCACCTGTAACTGCGTTTGATCCACTTTTCTCAAATTTTGCCATTTCAGCATTAGGAATAATCTTGCATAATAATTCAGCAAGCTCTACTTCTCTTGAATGAGGAAGAGAAAAAAGTATGCCTTTTTTCAATTGTTCTATGATGGCATTATTTACTTGTGGATAGTTGTAACCTAGTGAAATTGGACCAAATCCACATACAAGATCTAAAAACTCATTTCCATCAATATCCTTGAATCTAGCACCATTTGCAGATTCAGCATAAACTGGAAAAACTCCTTCAACAAAAGATGTTGGGGCTCTACTAAAAGTTCCGGTGACACCTGGATAAACATTTTTTGCCCTTTCTTTATACTGATTTGATTTTTCTAAGTTTATCATTAAAATACAATATAATATTTCATTTTAAAACCTTTTACAACATTAAATTGTAGACAAAATTCAGCAAAGTAAATTTTTATGTAACGTTAGAAAAAAAATTAAGTGAAATCTTGAAGAGCAATATTCTTTTTATCCTCATTGATTCATTGCGTGCTGATAAATTTTATAGATCTTCAAATAACATCAATCCTACAATTCACAAGTTAATCCATAATGGAACATATTTTTCAAATACATTTAGTTCTTCAGATTACACTATTACTGGATATGGAAGCATCTTTACTTCTAGATATCCAATTAATGCAGGTTTAACTGGAATGAATTATCATAAAATTTTTTCAACTAACCAAAATTATATTTCGCTTTTACAAGACGCAGGTTATCATACTTATACTACAATGGACAATAGTTTTCAAAATCTAGGATTTTCTTCATTTTTTGAAAATGAAGATCAAGGGTATGATAGAACCACAACTAGTCTTTTTGAAGGATTAGATCAAAAAATAATTGATAAAATCACATCTGGTAACTTGAAAGAACCATGGTTTTATTTTATTCATTTAGATGATCTTCATATTCCTGTTAGAGTTCCAGCAGAATATAAAATGAAAAAATATGATGAACGGTATGATTTAGTTATTTCAAAAATTGATTCATGGTTAAATGATATTCTAGAAAAGATAGATTTAGAAAAAACAATTGTTATTATTACATCTGATCATGGAGACTATATTCCTCAAAATGAAACAATTAAAAAATCTAATTTTAGTACTAAACTTAAATCTAAACTAAAAACTAATATTTCAAAAAAATCTTATGACACTCTTTCAACTATAAAAAAAGATGTAAAAAAACAAGTAAGTGATACACTTCTAGTTTCAAATATTAAAAAAACAATTGACTCACGAACATCTCGAAAGCGCTATCTATATGATGATGTTATACATGTTCCATTGTTATTTTTTGGAAAAACCATCCCAAAAAATGATGTACTGGAACATCTTGTAAGGAGTATAGATATTTTTCCAACTATTTGGGAAATAATTGATCTGCCTAAAGTTAATTTTAGAGTAGATGGAAGAAGCTTACTCCCACTATTTCATGGAGAATCTATAGAGAAAGTTCCTGCATATCTAGAAAACACTGTTTTTGCAACCGGACAAGAAGTTGTTAGCTCATGTATTGGATTAAGAACAGAGAAATACAAATTTTTTCGATTTTTACAACAAAATAGTCCCTCCGAATCAGTTAAAGAATGGTGGAAAAATTTACCAATATCCGGCTTTAAATCAATTAAAACCAACAAAAAATTTTCTAATATCTCAAAAAAATCTTTATGGTCTGAAATGACATCTGAACAACAAGAATCAATTAGAGCGTATTATAATTCGAATATAACATCAAACTTTCCAGAAAATTCCTCAAAAATAAAACATGATGAAGTTTTTCTTTATGATATCAAGTCAGATCCTAATGAATTAATAAATATCTCCGAATCTAAACCCGATATTACACAAGATTTTGAAAACAATCTCGAACGAATTAGAAAAGAACTACTCATGAATTTTGACTCTCCAGAATTAGATGATGATGAAACAAAAAAAATTGAGGATGAATTACGAAAATTAGGATATGTTTAATTTGAATAATCTGAAAAAAAATGTAATCATTATAATGATTGATGGTGGCAGATACGATCGAGCAATTAATTCAAAAATATTCGATAACATAAAATCAAAATCAATTTATTTTTCTCAACCCATTACATATGGACCACATACTATAGCAGCAATGCATGCTGTTTTTAGTGGCGTATATGGTTCAAGAAATGGTACTAACAGTTATTGGTCTACATATAGATTTAAGAAAGTTAAATTTAAAACAATTTCTGAATATTTGCATGATAAAAATTATTACACTAAGGCAGATGTCGTAAATGAATTAGTTATCCCAAAACAAGGACTTGATGAATTTTTGATCCATGATGAAATGAAAGATGATCTAACTTCAAGACATAAAATATTCCTAGAAGAGATGAAATCAAAGAATGATCAAGGACAAAACTTTTTCCTTTATCTACAATATAGTAATATTCATACAGGAATAATGAATGAAGTTTTGAAAGTTTATAATAATTTTAGCAAAGACTATTTTGATAATAGAGAAAAAAACGAACAACGATATGACTCACTTTTCAAAAATGCAGAAAAATATCTATCTGAAATGTTACAAAAAATCAAAGAGTTAGGACTTATTGAAAATTCACTAGTTTTAGTCATGTCGGATCATGGAATTAGTGTTGGTGAAAAAATAGGAGAAAGGGCGTATGGAGCATTTTGTTATGATTACACCTTACGAACATTTGCATATTTCCTTATGCCAGAAATATCACCTGTTGAAATATCTCAGCAAGTAAGAATGATTGATTTTATGCCTACCATTTTGGATTATCTTAGGATACCCCTGGATACAAACTATCAATTAATTGATGGCGAATCATTAATTCCTCTTATTAAAGGAGAAAATATACCTGAAAAAATAGCATATTCTGAGACAGGAAATCCTCAACAGGACACGAAGCCTCCTAAGGAACCAAATACAAAATCTGTTCGTACGTCTCAGTGGAAATTAATTCTCAATGAATATGATGGTACAAAAGAACTTTATGATTTAGCCAATGATCCTCATGAAAATAAAAATCTCTCTGGAACTGGATTAAAAATAGAAGAGACATTATTAAAAAAACTTGAAATTCTTAACACTGGTGAGATTTTATCGGAATAATTTTCTCGCTCTCTCTAAATCTTGTTGAGTATCAATTTCACACCATTTTCCATTAATAATTATAGGTTTCACATCATATTCTAAATCAATCAACTCTTGTAACATATCTGTTGTATATGCTTTTTTTAATGAATGTGCTTTGTGAAAGGAACCTTGATTTGTTTGTTCTAATTTAAGATAATTCTCCACAAAGATTTTTGATCCTCTTTCTGAGAAAATCATAGGTCCCAAAAATTCTCCTATTACATCACTATCATCTTTTTTCTCTATCTGTTTTTGTATTTGGATTATTTTTTCATTTTTGATAAGCACATTGTCAGCTTCTGATTTTGGGTGCTCAGTTCTATTTTCATATGATTTTTCCCAATCTAAATCAACTGGAACTCCAATATCTCCAGAAAATTCTAGTAATTGGTGTAAAATTGACTCCTCAAATAAAATGTCTGAATAAGATGTTAAGATTTTTCCCTTTATTTCATCTTTAGCAACCATCAAACTTCCTAAAACATCATGCTGTTCATAATTTGTATCGTTAATATAGGAAACATTTTCAATACCAAAATTCTTGTTAGGTCCAGTAATTATAATAATCTCATTTATTCCATTTTTTTTAAATAAAGAAATCTGTCTATCAAGAATTGTCTTGCCATTAATATCTAGAAGACCTTTTGATTTTTCTTTTGCTAGTTTTCCCAATCTATTGGCAGAACCAGCTGCAATAATTATAGCCTTCATTTTCTGTAATCTAAATTGCTTTCATAAACCTACTTTTAATTTTAGTAGGAGAATATGTTACTCTGGAACTGATCGCTTTACTCGCATCGACTTTAACAAGAATCATAATTGGACCACGAATTTTTATAATATTTCTTAAAATATTTCTTAATTTTATTTTTGAATTTGTCTTATATACAGTATAACCACATGACTGTGCAATCTTTTCAATATTAATTACTGAAGAATGTGTTGGTTGTCCTCCAGTTGATTCATGAATAGAATTATCAAATACTATATGGATTAGATTTCTGGGGGAAATTCTTCCTATTGTGGCAAGTGAGCCCAGGTTCATCAGTATATTCCCATCACCGTCAAAAACAAAGACTCTTTTTTTTGGCTTTTTTAAGGCTACACCAAGGGCTATCGATGAGGCAAGACCCATTGAGCCTATCATGTAAAAATTTGATGAGGTGTCACATGTTTGAAAGAGATCTCTGCTTATGTAGCCATTGGCTGAAACTATCGGATAATTTTTACACATCTTTGCTGTTACTTCTATGGCTTCTTTTCTAATCATGAAATTCCCTTTTTATAATAAGTGAACATGGTTTCCCTGCTTTTGACTGAGCTAATGCCCACTTGCAAGATTTTTCCCAATTAGATTCACTAAGAATTTTTGATTTTAATCCTAGACTCTTTATTATCTCTGGCTGAATTTTTCCAAACTTTGTATGTTCAGGTGCATCACTGTGTAAATAACCTCTCCACCCAATTAAAAAAATAAGCGGTATTTTATACAATTGAACAAGAGAAGTGATAGTACTAATAGAATTTCCAAAACCTGCATTTTGCATGAAAACTAGAGATGGGCTTTTAGATAGTGACATTCCTGTTGCAATACCTATTGCTTCTTCTTCTCTAGTGGTAATAATGATCTTCTTCTTTTTGATTCCATATTTTATAAAATGCTTCATTGTGGAATCGGGAACTCCTACAAAACTTTCAATACCATGTTTATTGAAAAATTTAAACATGAGTATCTGTGAATCTTCATTCATTTTACATATCCAAGTTTTTTAAGATTTTCTTCAATTTCTTTTTCCTGTTTTTTAATGTCATACATCTGTTGTAATTGAAAAATTTCTTCCATAGATGACATCTTTTGATCTATCTCCGACAAACTATTTGCCTTTGAAATACTTTCTAATAGTTTTGACATGGCGAAATAAGATGAGCGGAGTGTATGGTTTGCGTAAATTACCATTTTGAAATTATGAGAAACTAATTCATCAATTGTTACAGTTGGATAAGATGTAGGAATAGAAATTAGTGGCACGCTACCAGTCCATTTTTCACTGAATTCAAAAATTTCCTTTGGTGTATTTTTCTTTGAGTGAATTAATATCGCATCAGCTCCAGCAGATTCATATGCATTAGCTCGTTTAATTGCTTCTTCAACTCCTAAATCTGCAATCAATGCTTCAACTCTTGCTATTATCATAAAATTCTCTGATGTTTTGGCATCTTTTGCAGCAATTAATTTTGCAACAAAATCTTTTTCAGAAAGTAGCTCTTGTGTACCACCCTCTAACAAACTATTTTGCTTAGGAAAAATTTTGTCTTCAATACTTATTGCAGCAACTCCGGCTTTTTCATATTTTTTTACCATATGACCAACGTTACTTGGTCCGCCAAAACCTGTATCACAATCTGCAATTACTGGAATTTGACATGATTCAACCATATTAGAAGATGCATGTAAGAATTCGGTCATGGTTAAAATGCTAGCATCAGGCAGTGCATGAGTAGCAGAAATTGCAAAACTTCCTGCCCAAACAGCATCAAATCCATGAATTTCTACTAATTTTGCTGACATAGCGTCAAATGCGCCACCTACTTTAACAATAGGCTTGGTTGTTAGTTTTTCTCGAAGAATTTTTGAACTACTAATGTGTTCAGTCAATACTAAAACATCTTTTTAGCTTATAATAATAGATTGTTACAAAATAGGCAGTATGTTTGTCATCAAGCAGCCTTCTAAGATTATTTTTGGTAAGAATTCTGTGCAAGAATTTCTTTTCCCTCAAGACTGTCTTGTGATAACCAGCAGAGGTGCAAAATCTAGAGGCTGGCTTGACAAATTAGATATCAAAAATTTATTTTTATTTGACCAAGTTGAACCTAATCCTTCTTTAGAAACTACACAAAAAATCATTTCTAAATTTAAAAACCAGGCATTTTCAACTGTTATTGGATTAGGTGGTGGTAGCTCATTAGATGTTGCAAAATTTGTTGCAAAGGAACTTAATAAAACAAAAATTATGATTCCTACAACTTTTGGGAGTGGGAGTGAAGTTACCAGAATTTCAGTTTTAAAAGTAAATAATAAAAAACAAAGCTTTCATGATGATAAACTAATATCTAATATTGCAATTACCGATTCATCATTTTTAGACACAACTCCTACTACAATTTTAAAAAATTCAGCTATTGATGCTTGTGCTCAATGTACTGAAGCGTTTGATAGTAAGAATGGAAATGTTTACACTAAATTCTTTTGCAAAAAGGCATTTGACATTTTAGAATCTGCTTTACAAGAAAAAAATTATGATAAATTAGCCTATGGTTCTTTGCTTACAGGAATTGGATTTGGAAATAGTTCAACCACACTTGGTCACGCATTATCATATGTTTTTTCTAATGAAGGTTATTCTCATGGTCATGCATTAGCTTTTACAACTTCTGTTGCTCATAAATTTAATAATTCTATATTTTATTCTAGATTTAAAAAAATAATTGAAGCACTGTCTTTTGAGCCTATTGAGCTGAAACAAAATGTTGAAAATGCAGCTGAAATAATTCTCAAAGACAAAAAACACCTAGATAATAACCCTCAAGATGTTTCTAAATCTGATATAATTTCTTTATTAACAAAAATTAAATCAAGACAAATTTTTGACTAAAAGTCTAGTATGAATTATCGATAATACTTGTATAATAACACCTAAAAAATTTAGAATATGATTGAAATGTTGAATTTTTCAAAGAAAAATTACTCTAAAATTGACTCTATTGTCATTTTAGTAAAAATTGCAGTTTTTATTTTTGTAGCTGTATATCTATTTGGAAATTTTACCCCATTTTATGAAGGAAATGATTCTTACACTCTTGCAACCATTGCAATGAAAATTTCAAATGGTGAATATATTGACACAAATGAATTACTTGAAAAGACAAGTAGATCTGAATTTATTCCTGGTGATTGGGCAAAAACTCTTGACGAGAAGCATGCATTTCCATTAGGCCCTGTAGGCTTTCATTTTTTTACAGCATTTTTTTATGTTCTAGGTAATAATTATGCATTATTTTACCTTGGACCAATTTTTGGAATTTTATTTTTATTTTTTTCAGAACGTGTTGCAACTAAATTATTTAATAGTAATGTTGGATTGCTTACTTTGCTCTTTTTGGCAACTAATCATTTGTTTTATAGATCAGCTATACATTTGAATGTTGATGTAATTTTTTCTTTATTTTTTGTTGTAGGGAGTTATTTTTTTATTAAATTTTTAAAGGAACCAAATCAAACTAAAATTTTTATTGCATCAATATTTTTTGTTTTTGCAACATTAATGAGAGTTAACGGAGTTATTGTCTTTCCAATAGAAATAATTATCTTTTTACTTTATTTTATAATTAATAGGAACTCAATTAAAAAATTTAAGTTTAAACATATTCAACTACCAACAAAAAAATTATATCTGTTTGGATTGTTCATGGTTATTCCATGGATTATATTCTTTGGTTTTTACTTCGGTTACAATCAGATTTTCTTTGATGATCCATTAACAAATTATGCTATTCAACAAAGAGGATATGAAAATACTGATGCAAAATTTACTTCATTATTTTTAATTGGAGATAAGCATTTTGAAAATTTTAAGCAGTATTCAAAATATCTTCTCCCATATCAATTTCCAGCCATGGAATCTTCACTTTTTAATCAATTTAACAGTATTTTAGGAACATTCTGGTTAGGTATAGCATCTTTAATTATGTTATTTTCTACGTTAATTCTATCTTTAAAACTAAAACAACATAGGATTCCATTAATCGTTTTTACATTATTTATTTTTGGAATTTTATGGTTTTTTGCATCTGTAACTTCAGAAGAACGAGCTATAGATGGTGTGCCTGGTAGATATGTAATGCCTGCGTTCACACTTTTTTTTATGGTCATTGGCTATTTACTGGTTACAACATTTCAAGAATCATACAAGTTGATTAAATCAAAAGCTTGGATGGGCAAATCATATCGATTTTTATTGATATCATTTGTTGCTATTTTCTTTATCTGCTCTTTCTTTTTTATACCTCCAACTGAAAAGATTAAATCAAATTCATTTGAATTCAAAAATCCCCAGGATTACAATCAAGCTCACCCTCCAAATGTTGAGGGCTTAACGGAAGATAGTGTAATTGTATCTATTAAAACAGATCGTGTTTTGGAGTATGATGTTATTCCCTTCCATATATTACCTCTTGATAGAGGTGGTTCTCAAGATTCAATTGTGCTTCTTAAAGAGATTATTTTAGATGATTATAACACATTTATTTTTAAAGAACCAACTACAATTCAGGAAAAACCACTATTGAGTTATTTGGTCAAAGAACATAATTTTGTGCTCAAAAATTATTCTGAATCATTTTGTAAAATTTCAATTTCAGAGAATACACAAAAAGAAATATCTGATGTTGAATGTTTATTGAACTAGAATAATGTACAAAATTTTCATTTA
>Ga0315338_1003108_pt1 | contig 15039 bp, 12 predicted proteins | sample ASW8metaG_FD_204518 | JGI IMG/M metagenome (GOLD analysis project Ga0315338, IMG submission 204518) | Ammonia-oxidizing marine archaeal communities from Monterey Bay, California, United States - ASW #8 | ecosystem: Environmental > Aquatic > Marine > Coastal | place: USA: California | collected... | reverse complement strand
CCGTCTCGTACTCGACGTGCGCCGTCGCGATCGTGATCCCCCGCGCCTTCTCTTCGGGCGCTTTGTCGATCTGGTCGAACGCGACGAACTCGCCCATCGAGTTCTCCGCTTGCACCTTCGTGATCGCTGCCGTCAACGTCGTCTTCCCATGATCGACGTGCCCGATCGTGCCCACATTCGCGTGCGGCTTCGTCCGCTCGAATTTCGCCTTACCCATTGCTCCTCCGGTGCGGCGCCTACGCGCCGACAGCCTTGGCCGTGATCTCTTCCGAGATCGTGGCCGGTACAGCCTCGTAGTGATCGTACTGCATTGTGTAAGTCGCCCGGCCCTGTGTGCGCGAACGCAGATCGGTCGCGTAGCCGAACATCTGCGCCAGCGGCACGTGAGCGGAGATGACCTGCGCGTTGCCGCGCGAGTCCATGCCCTGAATGCGGCCACGGCGACCGTTCAGATCGCCCATCACCTCACCCATGAATTCCTCGGGCACGACGACCTCGACGCTCATGATCGGCTCGAGGATGATCGGCTTCGCCTTCGCCGCGCCCTGCTTCACCGCCATCGACGCCGCGACTTTGAACGCAACCTCTGATGAGTCGACATCGTGATAGGAACCGTCGGTCAAAATGATTTTGATGTCGACGACCGGGTACCCGGCGAGAATGCCGCCGGTCAACGCCTCGCGTGCGCCCCGCTCGACCGCCGGAATGTAGTCCTTCGGGACGGTGCCACCCTTGGTCTTGTCCGCGAACTCGACGCCACCGCCGACCGGAAGAGGCTCGAGGGTCAGCCAGACATGGCCATACTGCCCACGACCACCGGTCTGCCGCACGAACTTGCCTTCCTGCTCGACGGTCTTGCGGATCGTCTCACGATAGGCGACCTGCGGCTTCCCGACGTTGGCGTCAACCTTGAACTCGCGCATGAGGCGATCGACGATGATCTCGAGGTGGAGCTCCCCCATGCCGGCAATGATCGTCTGGCTCGTCTCTTCATCCGTGTGAACCCGGAACGAAGGATCTTCTGTGGCAAGCTTCTGCAGCGCGACGCCAAGCCTCTCCTGATCGTCCTTCGTCTTCGGCTCGATCGCAATATGAATGACGGGATCGGGAAACTCGATCGACTCGAGGATGATCGGACGGTCGGCGTCGGAGAGCGTGTCGCCGGTGGTCGCCTGGCGCAGACCCACCGCGGCAGCGATGTCGCCCGCGTAGACCTCTTTGATCTCCTCACGCTTGTTGGCGTGCATCTTCAGGATACGACCGACGCGCTCTTTGCGGCCCTTCGTCGCGTTGTACACCTGCCCGCCGGAGGCGAGGACGCCCGAGTACACCCGGAAGAAGGCCAGGGTTCCGACGAAAGGATCGGTCATGATCTTGAAGGCCAGCGCGGAAAAAGGTTCGGTGTCACTCGACTCGCGCGTCTCTTCCTTCTTGGTATCGGGATTGACACCCTGCATCGGCGGCAAATCGATCGGGGACGGAAGATACTGAACAACCGCGTCGAGCAACGGCTGTACGCCGCGATTCTTGAACGCCGAGCCACAGAAGACCGGCACGAACGTCATCGCAAGCGAGCCCTTCCGAAGCGCCGTCCGCACCTCGTCTTCGGAGATCTCCCCACCATCGAGGTAGCGCTCCATGATCGACTCGTCCGCGTCGGAGGCAGCCTCCATGACCTTCTCACGGTACTCGTTGGCGGTGTCGACCATTTCAGCGGGAATCTCGGCCACGCGAAAGTTGGCACCCAAGCTGTCGTCGTCCCAGACGATCGCCTTCATCGCGATCAGGTCGATCACGCCGACGTGCGCATCCTCGGCACCGTACGGAAGCTGGAGCGGAACGGGATTGGCACCGAGACGATCGCGCATCATGTCGACCGTGCGAAAGAAGTCGGCCCCGACCCGGTCCATCTTGTTGACGAACGCGATCCGCGGCACGTTGTACTTGTCGGCCTGACGCCACACGGTCTCGGACTGCGGCTCGACGCCGGCCACAGAGTCGAACACAGCGACGGCACCGTCGAGCACCCGGAGCGAGCGCTCGACCTCCATCGTGAAATCGACGTGGCCAGGGGTGTCGATGATGTTGATCCGGTGATCGTTCCAGGAACACGTCGTCGCCGCCGACGTGATGGTGATACCCCGCTCCTGCTCCTGAACCATCCAGTCCATGGTGGCCGTACCCTCATGAACTTCACCGATCTTATAATTGATACCGGTGTAATAGAGGATGCGTTCCGTACACGTCGTCTTCCCAGCATCAATGTGGGCCATGATGCCGATGTTACGCGTACGTTCGAGGGAGACTTGACGAGGCATCGGATCCTACCAGCGATAGTGCGCGAACGCCTTGTTGGCTTCGGCCATCCGGTGAGTGTCTTCCCGCTTCTTGATCGACGATCCGCGACTACTGGCCGCGTCGTGCAACTCGCCGGCCAGCCGCTCGATCATCGACTTCTCGGGCCGCGCGCGGGCGTACTGCACGAGCCACCGCATCCCGAGTGAGAGCCGGCGCGTCGGTCGAACCTCGACGGGCACCTGATAGGTGGCACCACCGACACGACGCGACCGCACTTCGACCGCGGGCTTCACGTTGTCGAGCGCCTTCTTGAAGATCGCAAGCGGCTCTTCCTTGGTGCGCTCCGCGATGAGATCGAGCGCGCCGTAGAGCGTACGCTCGGCGAGGCTCTTCTTGCCGGACCCCATGATGGTATTCATGAACTTGGTCACGAGCCTGTCGTGATACTTCGGGTCCGGCAAAACATCCCGCCGGCGAACTTCTCCCTTCCGTGGCATCCTGCGTTCCTTCCCGCGCCCGCTACTTCGGCCGCTTGGCCCCGTACTTCGAGCGACCGCGTCGGCGCTCGGACACCCCGATGGAATCGAGCGTGCCGCGCACGACGTGATAGCGAACACCGGGCAGATCCTTCACACGCCCGCCCCGGATGAGCACGACCGAGTGCTCCTGCAAGTTGTGCCCGACACCTGGGATGTAGGACGTGACCTCGATCCCGTTGGTCAACCGAACGCGTGCCACCTTGCGCAGTGCCGAGTTCGGCTTCTTCGGCGTCGCGGTGTAGACGCGCGTGCACACACCCCGACGCTGCGGGCATGCCTGCAGCGCCGGTGCGGCGCGCTTCGGTCGTTGGGGCTTACGCCCTCGTCGAATCAACTGGTTGATCGTCGGCATCGCGTCCTACTTTTCTCGTGTCGCAGGGGGAAAAAGAGAGTGACCGGCGCGGTCACGACGAAGCCAGCCAAGCTATTCGAGTCCATATAAACTGTCAACCTTCAAGCCCTCTTATGCGAGTATGCCCTCAGCCTCGTCGGTGATGGTCGGCACCTCGAGCAGGTCCTCGGGGCGCTCCTCGGGCTGTTCACACTCGAGATTGACCACGGCATACGACTTCAGCCCGGTCCCAGCCGGAATCAGCCGGCCCATGATGACGTTCTCCTTCAACCCGGTGAGCTTATCGAGCTTGCCGTTGATGGCAGCCTCGGTGAGCACCTTGGTCGTCTCCTGGAAGGAGGCCGCCGAGATGAAGCTCTCGGTAGAGAGGCTCGCCTTCGTGATGCCGAGCAGCAATGGCTCTGCCGTCGCGGTCATCCCGCCGGACTCCTCGACCTTCCGGTTGGCCTCCTCGAAGCGCCACTTCTCGGTGTGATCCCCGATCAGGAATTCGGTATCCCCGACCTCCTTGATACGGACCCGCCGGAGCATCTGGCGAACGATCACCTCGATGTGCTTGTCGTTGATGCGCACGCCCTGGAGGCGGTAGATCTCCTGCACCTCGTCGACCAGGTACTTCGCGAGCGCCTTCTCGCCGAGAATCGTCAGAATGTCGTGCGGATTCGACGAGCCGTCCATCAGGGCTTCACCCGCCTGCACGTGGTCACCCTCGTGGGCACTGATGTGCTTGCCCTTCGGAATCAGGTACTCGCGCGGCTCGCCGATCTCTGGCGTCACGACGACCTTCCGCTTGCCCTTGGTGTCCTTGCCAAACGAAATCACGCCGTCGATCTCGGTGACGACCGCGACTTCCTTCGGCTTCCGGGCCTCGAAGAGCTCGGCCACCCGGGGCAGACCGCCGGTGATGTCCTTCGTCTTGGTCGTTTCGCGCGGCATCTTGGCGAGGATCTCGCCCGGCGAGACTTCCTGCCCGTCGATGACGTTCAGGTGAATGCCAACCGGCAACTGGTAGCGCGCGTCGATCCCACTCGGGAGCTTCTGCGTGTTGCCCTCGGCATCCTTGACGCTGATCCGGGGACGCTTCTCGACGTCCTTCGTATCAATGATGACCTTCGTCGACAGGCCCGTGCGTTCGTCGACCCGCTCCTCGAACGTCACACCCTCGATGAGATCGCCGAATCGAAGCGTCCCGCTGACCTGGGTGATCATCGGCAGCGTGTACGGATCCCACTCGACGAGCATGTCGCCGCTCTTCACCTTGGCGCCGTCGTGCTTCTTCAGCTTGGCACCGTAGACGACGGGATACCGCTCGCGTTCCCGCTCGCGACCCTTCTCGGGAAAATCGACGATCGCCACTTCACCGTTCCGGTTGGTGATGACCTCGTCCCCTTCACTATTGGTGACCGTGTGCAGATTGATGAACTTCATCACTCCGGCGTTGCGAGCCTCGAGCGTCGTCTGCTCCGCGCGCCGGCTGGCAGTACCACCGATGTGGAAGGTACGCATGGTGAGCTGAGTTCCCGGCTCGCCGATGGACTGCGCCGCGATGACGCCGATCGTCTCACCGAGATTGACGACGTGGCCGCGGGCCAGATCACGGCCGTAGCAGAGGCCGCACACTCCTTGCCGAGATTGGCAGGTCAGCACCGACCGGATCTTCACCCGCTCGATCCCCGCCTCTTCGATGAGGGCAACGTCGGCCTCGTTGATCTCCTCGTTGGTGCGCTTGATCACCTGGTCGTTGAAAGGATCGCGGATATCCTCGAGCGCCGTCCGCCCGAGCACACGATCGCCAAGCGCCTCGATGATCTCGCCACCTTCGACGAGCGGGGTCATCTCGATCCCGTCGGGCGTCCCGCAGTCGACCTCGGTAATGATCGCGTCCTGCGCCACGTCGACCAGGCGACGCGTGAGATAACCGGAGTTCGCGGTCTTCAGAGCCGTATCGGCAAGACCCTTCCGAGCGCCGTGCGTCGAGATGAAGTACTGGAGGACGGTCAGCCCCTCACGGAAGTTGGCCGTGATGGGAGTCTCGATGATTTCGCCCGACGGCTTCGCCATCAACCCGCGCATCCCGGCGAGCTGCCGGATCTGCTGCGCGCTACCGCGGGCACCGGAGTCGGCCATCATGAAGATCGGATTGAAACTGGGACAGGTCTGCTCGGCGCCCTTCTCGTCCGTGTACGTCTCACTACCCAGCTGGCCGAGCATCTCGTCGGCGATCCGGTCCGTCACCTGCGCCCAGATATCGACGACTTTGTTGTACCGCTCGCCGTCGGTGATGAGCCCCTTGTTGTACTGGTCCTCGATCTCCCGCACCTCACCGGTCGCTTCACCGAGCAAGGCTCCCTTTTCGCTGGGGATCAGCATGTCCTTGATGCCGATCGAGATCCCCGCCCGCGTGGCGAATGAGAATCCCAGGTCTTTCAGCTTGTCTGCGAGAATGACCGTCGCCTTGTTCCCGGAGCGGCGATACGACAGATCGATCAGGTTCCCGAGCTCGCGCTTGTTCATCACGCGATTGACTTCGGCGAAGCTGATGTGATCCGGCACGATCTCGCTGAGCAGCACGCGACCGACCGTCGTCTCGACCATGGCACCGTCCATACGAACGCGAATGGCGGCCTGTAGGTGCACCGCGCCCTGATCGTACGCGATCCGCACTTCCTCGGAGCTGGAGAAGGACTTCCCTTCGCCCTGCACCATCGGCCGATCCCGGGTCAGGTAGTACAGCCCGAGAACGATATCCTGCGTTGGCACGATGATCGGCTTCCCGTTGGCTGGCGACAGGATGTTGTTCGTCGACATCATGAGCGCCCGGGCTTCGACCTGCGCCTCGACCGAGAGGGGCACGTGCACGGCCATCTGGTCGCCGTCGAAGTCGGCGTTGTACGCCGCGCACACCAGCGGGTGAAGCTGAATCGCCTTCCCCTCAATGAGGGTCGGCTCGAAGGCCTGGATCCCGAGGCGGTGCAGCGTCGGTGCGCGGTTCAGCAACACCGGGTGCTCGCGAATGACCTCGTCGAGAATGTCCCAGACCTCGGACTTCTCTTTCTCCACCATCTTCTTCGCGCTCTTGATGGTCGTGACGAAGCCGCGCTCTTCCAACTTATTGTAGATAAAGGGCTTGAAGAGCTCGAGCGCCATCTTCTTCGGCAGGCCACACTGATGCAGCCGAAGCTCGGGGCCGACGACGATGACCGAGCGGCCGGAGTAGTCGACGCGCTTCCCGAGCAGGTTCTGGCGGAACCGACCACTCTTGCCCTTCAACATGTCGGACAGTGACTTCAGAGGCCGCTTGTTGGGCCCGGTGATCGCACGACCGCGACGCCCGTTGTCGAACAGCGCGTCGACGGCCTCCTGCAGCATCCGCTTCTCGTTCCGAACGATGATGTCCGGCGCGTTCAGCTCCATCAGGCGCTTCAAGCGGTTGTTGCGGTTGATGACACGACGATAGAGATCGTTCAGATCCGACGTGGCAAAGCGCCCACCGTCGAGCGGCACGAGCGGCCGCAGGTCGGGTGGAATGACGGGAATGACTTCGAGGATCAACCACTCGGGACGATTCCCGGACACCCGGAAGGCGTTCACGACCTTCAAGCGCTTCGCGATCTTCTTCCGCCGGGCCTCGCTCCCGACCTCGCGCATCTCGATGCGGAGACGCTCGCCCTCGCCCTGGATATCGATCTCGGCGAGGAGCTTGCGAATCGCCGACGCGCCCATCTCTGCACGGAAGGAGTCCGGACCGTGCTCCTGCATCGCCTCGCGATACCGATGCTCGGTCAGCACTTCCTTGTACTCGAAGGGCTGGTTCGGGAATTCCTTCTTGTCGCTGATAACGACGTAGCACTCGAAATAGAGGATCTTCTCGAGATCCTTCAGGGTCATGTCGACGAGCGTGCCGATGCGCGAGGGCAGGCTCTTCAGGAACCAGATGTGCGCTACAGGCGTGGCCAGGTCGACGTGCCCCATGCGCTCGCGCCGAACCTTCGACTGGATGACCTCGACGCCACACTTCTCACACACGACGCCCCGGTGCCGCATGCGCTTGTACTTGCCGCAATTGCACTCGTAGTCCTTCGTCGGTCCGAAGATCTTCGCGCAAAAGAGCCCGTCGCGCTCCGGCTTGAACGTCCGATAGTTGATGGTCTCGGGCTTTCGTACCTCGCCGTGCGACCACGAACGCACCTTCTCGGGCGACGCGAGCGAGATCCGAAGCGCGTTGAACGCAATGGGATTCTTGGGCTTCTCGAAGAGATTGAAGAGATCTTCCATTACCATGAAGTCAGCCCCTCTTACTGGTCGTCCTGCAAAGACTTATCCTCGATGAGATCCACGTCGAGGCCGAGGCTCTGCAACTCCTTGACCATGACGTTGAACGACTCGGGCAGCCCCGGCTCGAGGACGTTCTCACCCTTGACGATGGCCTCATACATGCGGGTCCGCCCGGCGACATCGTCGGACTTGACGGTGAGCATCTCCTGCAAGCTGTACGCGGCGCCGTAGGCCTCGAGTGCCCAGACTTCCATCTCACCCAGACGCTGACCGCCGAACTGCGCCTTACCGCCAAGCGGCTGCTGGGTGACCAGAGAGTAGGGCCCCGTCGAACGTGCGTGAATCTTGTCGTCGACCAGGTGGTGCAGCTTCATCATGTACATGATGCCCACCGTGACCGCCTGCTCGAACGGTTCACCCGTACGACCGTCGTAGAGCGGAATCTGCCCGGACGGGGGCATCCCCGCCCGCTTCAAGAGATCGAAGATCTCGCTCTCGGCCGCACCATCAAACACGGGGGAACCCATGTGGATGCCACGCGCAGCCTTGCGTACGAGACGCCCGACGTCCTCGTCGCTCAGATTCTCGATGAGCCCGACGGCTACCGGATTGGCGTAGATCTCCATCAGCTTCTGGCGCACCGCCGCCACGCCCGCGGCACCGTTCGCGTCGAGTTCCTCGCTCAGCTGTCGGCCGAGTTCACGCCCCGCCCAACCGAGGTGCGTCTCGAGAATCTGGCCGACGTTCATACGCGAAGGAACGCCGAGCGGATTCAGCACGATATCGACGGGCGTCCCGTCAGGCAGGTACGGCAGGTCTTCCTCAGGCAGGATCCGCGAGAGCACGCCCTTGTTCCCGTGCCGTCCCGCCATCTTGTCACCAACCTGCAACTTCCGCTTGATGGCGACGAAGATCTTCACCATCTTGATGACGCCCGGCGGGAGTTCATCGCCGCCCCGCAGGCGCTCGATCTTCTCCTGGAAGGTCGTCGTGATGCGCTCGATCTGCTCACGCATGGCGTCGACCACCCGCGACAGCTCGTCTTCGATGCGATCGTTCCCGACCTTGATGTCGCCCCAGTAGCCCGTAGGAATCCCGTCGAGGCTCTCGGCACTGATCGGCTCGCCCTTCGGCAGCAGCACCTGCCGTTGGTCGTCGGTGAGTCGAACACTCGCCTCCCGACCCACGAGGAGCTTCTTCACCTTCTTGAGACTCGACTCTTTGATGATGCCGATCTCGTCGTGCTGATCCTTGGTGAGTCGCGCGACCTCGTCCTCTTCGATCTGCGCGCTGCGCTCGTCCTTCGTCACACCCTTACGCGAGAACACCCGGGCGTTGATGGTCGTCCCCTCGACGCCCGGCGGAACGCGCAGCGAGGTGTCACGCACCTCACCGGCCTTCTCACCAAAGATCGCGCGCAGCAGCTTCTCTTCCGGCGACAGCTGCGTCTCGCCTTTCGGCGTGATCTTGCCGACGAGAATATCGCCCGGCTTCACCTCAGCGCCGATCCGGATGATGCCCGAGTCGTCGAGGTCTTTCAGCGCCTCGTCGCCGACGTTCGGAATGTCGCGCGTGATCTCCTCGGGACCGAGCTTCGTATCGCGGGCAACACACTCGAACTCTTCGATGTGCACCGACGTGAAGTAGTCCTCACGGACGACGCGTTCGCTGATGAGGATCGAATCCTCGAAGTTGTACCCGCCCCACGGCATGAAGGCGACGACGATGTTCCGTCCGAGCGCCAGCTCACCCATATCTGTAGATGGGCCGTCGGCGATGACATCGCCCGCATGCACCTGATCGCCCGCGACCACGATCGGCCGCTGATTCATGCAGGTGTTCTGGTTTGAGCGTTGGTACTTGACCAGATTGTAGATATCGACACCGGCATCGAGCCCGTCGCTGCTGGGCTTCTCGGCGCGGACGACGATGCGCATCGCATCGACCGCCTCGACCGTGCCGTCGCGGTCGGCGACGATCGTAACGCCGGAGTCCCGGGCCACGACCCGCTCCATGCCGGTACCGACGAGCGGCGCATCCGTACGGAGCAGCGGGACCGCCTGGCGCTGCATGTTGGATCCCATGAGCGCCCGGTTGGCGTCGTCGTTCTCGAGGAACGGCACCAACGAGGCGGCGACACTGACGAGCTGGTTCGGCGAGACGTCCATGTACTGCACGCGATCGGGTGGCACCTGCTGGAAATCGCCGCCGATCCGGGCCGAAACCATGTCACGGACGAAGGCCCCGCTATCATCGACGGGGGCGTTGGCCTGCGCGATGACGAGATCCTCTTCCTCGAGCGCCGACAGGAAGCGAATGTCCTCGCTGACCTTCCCCTTCTCTGCGTGCCGATACGGGGTCTCGACAAAGCCGTACTCGTTGACCCGCGCGTAGGTCGAAAGCGATGCGATCAGACCGATGTTCGGGCCTTCCGGCGTCTCGATCGGACACACGCGACCGTAGTGCGTGGGGTGGACGTCGCGTACTTCGAACCCGGCCCGCTCACGCGTGAGACCGCCCGGGCCGAGGGCCGACAGACGTCGCTTGTGCGTGATTTCGGAGAGCGGGTTCGTCTGATCCATGAACTGCGAGAGCTGACTCGACCCGAAGAACTCTTTGACGACGGCGGAGACCGGCTTGTAGTTGATCAGCTCCTGCGGCATCAGCGTCTCGATGTCCTGCAGGCTCATCCGCTCCTTGATCGCGCGCTCCATGCGCACGAGCCCGATGCGATACTGATTCTCGACGAGCTCACCGACCGCGCGCACACGGCGGTTGCCGAGATGGTCGATGTCATCGACCTGCCCGTTCCCGTTCTTGAGCTCCATCAGGTATCGCACCACCTCGAGGATGTCCTCGCGACGGAGCGTGCCCTGCTCGAGCGGCACATTCAGCTTGAGCTTGTGGTTCAGCTTCAACCGTCCGACTTTGGACAGGTCGTAGCGATCGGGATTGAAGAACAGGTTGTGAAAGAAGGCCGTCGCCGTCTCCTGCGTCGGCGGATCGCCCGGACGGAGCCGGCGGTAGATCTCGAGCACGGCCTCCGAGTCGAACGTCATCTTGTCCTGGAGCAGCGTCGTACGGAGCGATGGGCCGACGTGGAGATCGTCGATGAACAGCACCTCGACGGACTTGATGCCGCACTCCCGGAGCTGGTCGTACTTCTCGGCCGTGATCTCCTGGTTGCACTCGAGCAGCACTTCGCCGGTTTTGGGATGGGGCACGTCATGCGCCGAAACACACCCGATCACCTCTTCCTGAGTGATCGGAACCTGCTCGACGTTGGCGGCCTCCATCTGGCGAATGGCGGCCTTGGTGAACTTCCGCCCCGCCTTGACGATCATGTCGTTCGTCTCGGGGTGGCGAATGTCGCTGGTGGCCCGGATGCCTGAAAGTTGATCCGCCTTGAAGATCTTGGAGGCCTTGCGACCGTCGAAATTAATCGTGTCGGTCTTGTAGTAATAGTTGAGCAGATCTTCGCCGGTCATGCCGAGCGCACGGAGGAGGATCGTGGCGTGAAACTTTCGCCGACGATCGACACGCACGTACAGGATGTCGCGCGCGTCGAACTCGAAATCGATCCACGAACCACGGTACGGAATGATGCGTCCCGAGAAGAGGAGGCGCCCGCTTGCGTGCGTCTTCCCCTTGTCGTGATCAAAAAAGACGCCGGGCGACCGATGCAACTGGCTCACGATCACACGCTCGGTGCCGTTCACCATGAACGTACCGTTCTTGGTCATGATCGGAATCTCGCCGAAATAGACCTCTTGCTCCTTCACGTTCTTGATGGAGCGAGCCCCGGTTTCAGGGTCGACATCCCAGATCACGAGCTGAATCGTGACCTTGAGTGGTGCCGCATAGGTCATACCGCGCTGATGACACTCGTCGACGTCGTACTTCGGCTCCCCGAGCGTGTAGCTCACGAACTCCAACGAAGCGGTCTCGTTGAAGTCCTTGATCGGGAACACGGACCGAAACACACCCTGCAGCCCGAGATCAGCCCTGGCTTCGGGCTGCACATCGCGCTGGAGGAAGTCGTCGTACGATCGCTGCTGAATGTCGATCAGGTTCGGGATTTCAACAATCTGCTTGATGTTCCCGAACGAGCGGCGAAGGCGAACATTATTGGCGAGCTGCACTGCCATCCGTACCTCCCTTCCTCAGGTGCTACTTGACCTCGACCTGCCCGCCGGCTTCTTCGATCTTCGCCTTCATCTCGTCGGACTCGGCCTTGGTCACGCCTTCTTTGACCGCCTTCGGCGCGCTATCGACGAGATCCTTCGCTTCCTTCAGCCCAAGGCCGGTGATCTCACGGACCACCTTGATGACCTGAATCTTCTTGTCGCCGGAACTGGTGAGGACGACACTGAACTCGGTCTGCTCCTCGGCCTCTGCCGGGGCCGCACCACCTGCGCCCGCAGCCGCCACGGCCACTGGCGCCGCCGCGCTCACGCCGAGCTCTTCCTCGAGCTCCTTCACCAGCGTTGATGCATCCATCAACGACATGTTCTTGATGAAATCCTTGACCTGCTCCATCGAGACGTCACTCATCGGCTCTGCTCCTTCGTAACGGTGTAGTGGAAGATGGACGACCGCGTTACGCGGCCGGTTCCTGCTCTTTCTTTGATCGCTCCAACGCGCCGAGTAGACGCACGAACTGCGCACTCGGCTCCTGAATCGTTCGCAACAGCGTCGAGGCCGGCGCCTGCAACAGGCCGAGGAACTGGCCCAGCAACACTTCGCGGCTCGGCAACTTCGCCAGCTCGCCCAGCTGGGCCGCCGGCATCGCTTCGCCGTCGAGCACGCCGCCGCTGATCTTCAGCTTGTCGTGCTTCTCGGCAAACTTGACGAGAATTTTTGCCGCCGCCACAGGATCATCGCCTGAGGTGACGATCCCGATCGGCCCGCTCAAGAACTCGTCGAGCTTCGCGAAGGTCGTGTCCTTCAGCGCCAGGCGCGTCAGCGTGTTCTTCGAGACCCGGTACCGGGCGTTGACGCCCTTCAGATCACGCCGAAGCTCGTTCATCTCGGCCACGGTCAGGCCGCGATATTCGGTTGCCACCGCGAAGGTCGCCACCTGAAACCGCTCGTGCAAGCTATCGACGAATGTCGCTTTCTCAGCCGAAGTCACTGATGCCTCCCGCTCATGCCGCTTCGGAGTGCGCGCGCGCCGAGGCGGGATCGATCGTCACACCCGGGCCCATGGTCGTCGCCACTGACACACTCTTGAGGTAGGTACCCTTCGCCGACGAGGGCTTGGCACGGATCAGTGCCGCCACGAGCGCCGTCGCGTTCTCCACGAGTTGGGCGGAATCGAACGACGCCTTGCCGATCGCCACGTGCACGATGCCGGCCTTCTCGACGCGGTACTCGACCTTACCCGCCTTCACTTCCTTCACGGTCGTGCCGACATCGAACGTCACCGTCCCGACCTTTGGGTTCGGCATCAACCCGCGCGGACCGAGCACCTTCCCAAGACGTCCGACCGCACCCATCATGTCGGGAGTCGCAATGACCGTGTCGAAGTCGAGCCAGTTCTCTTCCTGAATCTTCTTGGTGAGCTCTTCGCCCCCGGCGAAATCGGCACCGGCATCCTCGGCCTCTTTCACCTTCTCGCCCTTGGCGATCACCAACACACGCACGCTCTTCCCGGTGCCGTTCGGCAATGCCACGGTGCCACGTACGTTCTGCTCGGCCTGGCGCGGATCGACACCGAGGCGAATCGCCATCTCGACCGTCTCGTCGAACTTCGCGCCGCTGGCCGCGACCGCCAACTTGATGGCTTCGTCAAGCGCGTAGGCCTTGTCGCCATCGACCGTACCCGCGGCGTTCCGATATTTCTTTCCGTGTTTCGGCATCTTTTAATCCTCGACCGCTTTCGACATGGCCTAGCCCTCGACCGTCAGACCCATGCTGCGCGCGGTCCCCTCGACGGTCCGCATCGCGGCCTCGATGTCACCGGCGCTCAGGTCCGGGGTTTTGAGCTCGGCGATCTCTCGAATCTGCGCCTTGGTCACCGTGCCCACTTTGGTCTTGTTCGGCTCTCCCGAGCCCTTCTGAATGCTGGCCGCGCGCTTCAACAACACCGCCGCCGGCGGCGTCTTGGTGATGAAGGTGAAGGACCGGTCGGCGTACACAGTGATGACCACCGGAATGATCAGCCCCTGCTGCTCTTGCGTGCGCGCGTTGAACGCCTTGCAGAACTCCATGATGTTCACGCCGCGCTGTCCGAGCGCTGGGCCAACGGGCGGACTCGGGTTCGCCGCACCCGCGGCAATCTGGAGCTTGATCTCGGCTATGACTTTCTTCGCCATGCGTTAGGTCCTCGTTAGGCCTTCTCGACCTGGATGAAATCGAGTTCGACAGGCGTCGCACGACCGAAGATGCTGATCAGCACGCGCAGCTTGCCCTTCTCGGGCTTCACTTCCTCGACGACGCCATTGAAATCCTGGAACGGCCCGTCGACGACTTTGACGTTCTCGCCGGTCTCGAAGAAGACTTTCGGTTTCGGTTTGACTGCGCCCTCTTCGACCTGCTGCGCGATCTGCCGCACCTCGGTCTCGGAGATCGACGGGGGATTGGTGGCGCCCCCGACAAACCCGGTGACCTTCGGCGTGGCTTTGATGATATGCCAGGTCTCGTCACTCAGGAGCATGTTGACCAGAATGTAGCCCGGGAAGAACTTCCGCGACGACGTGCGCCGCTTCCCCTTGACCAACTCGACGACCTTCTCCGCCGGCACCAGCACTTCGCCGAAGAGTTCTTCCTTCCCGAGCGAGCGGATGCGCTCCTCGAGCGCGGCTTTCACCTTGTGCTCGAAGCCAGAGTACGTGTGCACCACGTACCATTTCTTCTCGGGTTCGGTCGCCGTTTCCGCCATGCCTCAGGTTCCCAGAAATCGTGTGAAGAAGAAGGACAGGACCCCATCCACCAGGCTGAGCCAGAGCGAAACGATGGTGACCACGACGAGGACGACAACCGTCGCCGCGATCGTCTCCTGACGGGTCGGCCAGTGCACCTTGCGCAGCTCTGACATGACCTCGGTGAGGAATTGACGACTCCGAGGAATCGCGTCTTTGATTTGTTCCAATTGCGACATGGGGTTCTCTCGATGCTCCGCGTTACGCCCGTGCGCCGTCCGCACGACGAGGGACAGGCCAGGCAGGATTCGAACCTGCAACCCCCGGATTTGGAGTCCGGTGCTCTAGCCAGTTCGAGCTACTGGCCCTCACGTCAGACTTTGCCTTCTTTGTGCAACTGATGACTCCGGCATGCCGGACAGAACTTCTTCAGCGCGAGCTTCTCGGTCATCGACTTCTTGTTCCGACTGGTCGTGTAGTTCTTCCTTTTGCAGGATTCGCAGACCAACGAGATGAGATCACGCATCGGGTTACTCCAGCTACGCTTGAGGATCGCTCGAGGACGACTCGAGGATCATTGGAGAACGACTCGAGAACTACTCGAGAATTTTGGCGACGACGCCAGCGCCGACGGTGTGGCCACCTTCGCGGATCGCGAATCGCAGCCCTTCGTCCATGGCGATCGGCGTGATCAACTTCACCGTCATCTGGA
>Ga0315338_1003106_pt1 | contig 15049 bp, 12 predicted proteins | sample ASW8metaG_FD_204518 | JGI IMG/M metagenome (GOLD analysis project Ga0315338, IMG submission 204518) | Ammonia-oxidizing marine archaeal communities from Monterey Bay, California, United States - ASW #8 | ecosystem: Environmental > Aquatic > Marine > Coastal | place: USA: California | collected... | reverse complement strand
ATCTATATCTGGCGGAAATGGTGGAGTGGCACGTTATCCCGCCGAACCTACAGGAATTGCCGTGTCCGATTATCGGGCAAACAGGCGATTACGACATGCATATCCATACGCTCCTGCCCTGGTTGCGCTTGTTCGACGAGATTGTCGTCTCCGACAGCACCGAGTTTGCCGACTTGGCAGGATTGGTCGATGCCCCGGTGTCGACTTTCTGCAAGCCGATGTCGCTGCCGCCAAATCTCCCGTCGCCTATCACGTGCTCAAAAGACCTCGACGTCGTGGTGACCGGTACGTTGCTGCACAGCTACTATCCCGACAAAGCCGAAATGATGCGGCAAATCCTGGATGCCGATAATGTCGAACCGTTTTTGTACAACGGCTTTTTCCAGGCTAAGGCTTACTATCCGATCCTGGCGCGCAGCAAACTGGCCACCGCGCTTACGCGCCATCTTGGCGCAATTCCGACACGCGGCTTCGAAGCTTTGGCGATGGGCATTGTACTTCTGGCACCGCACCAATCCTGCATGCGCCTGTTCGTCGACAACGATGACGGCATCGTTCCCTATTCGCTCGAAAAGGATGGCCTGCGCCGCGCGATCGAAACCGTGCTGGCGGATTACAAACGATATGAAGAGGGTGCTTCGCGGGCCATGCAGACGGTCCGTGCCGAATTCGAACCGTGGCGGACCTCGTCGCAGTATCTCCGCATGGTCGCCTTCCGCGCCGCACGGCCGCGGCCGACGCGCAAATTGGCAGCACGGAGACCGCTGCAAATGCGGTCCGTCTCCTACAAGGGTCACCTTCAGGCGGGCGGCGAAAAGACCTACCTCGCCTTGCGCGATGCCGCGCTTGAGAAATGGAAAACGACCGACGAGGCCGAACATACGCTGGCCAGTTTCACCCTGCCCGCCCGCGAACTCCTGTTGGAATACGAACTCGGTATCCTGATGCCGCCGAAAACGTCACCGGCGCCTTTAATCAACACCGTGTTCCAACTGTTCGATGCTGCCCTCAAACGATATCCGTTATCGCTCGCGCTGCGTTTCAATATCGTGCGCGCCGCCTTCCATTTCGGCGGAGAGACAGAAATTGAAAACGCTATCGCCATCACCAAAGCCACGTTGGAAGCCGATCCGCGCGCGCTGACGCTTGAGCCGCTGGACGACATCATGCCGTGGGATTTCTGCCAGAATTTCTTCAACTACAGGAACTACCTCCAAATCGTCACGGAGGCATTGCGCGACAAAACGGATCGAACCGAAGAATTGAAGGCTCTAGTCCTCGCGAGCCTGCATTATTACTTCGGTCGAATGGCGGACCAGCCGGCGCATTTCGAACAGGCCGTTGCGCTCGATCCTGAGTTTTCCGCCTATCGTCTTTGGCACGCGAAAACGCTCCGCCAGAGTGGCGATGCCGCACAGGCAATTGCGTCTCTTTCGGAGGTCGTACGCGAAATGCTCTACGCACCGGAAGCCTGGTCGCTGATTCAAGCGCTCAAGTCCGAACACGGTGTCGCGGTGCCTGAAGAGGCGGCACTACGCGACCTGGTCGCCACGTTCGAAGGCAGCACGTTGATCGACGAATCCTATGCGGCGATCCGGGTGGGTCCCTATCACCGGGCGCAATGCCTGCAGCTGGCCCGCAACACCGGCTTCGAGTACCGGAAACAGTCGGATCGAAAAGCGCCGTCGGTTTCGATACTGCTCGCCGACACCAACGGTAGCCGTTACCGAACACTTTTGGCCTCCCTGGCACGGCAATCGCTTGACCGAGAAAACTTCGAAATCATTCTCTGCGACGTTTTCGATTGCGAGTCACCTCTTGCGATTCAACACGCCGACACCGTCATCGTTTATGGCCAAAGTGAGCATCTCTACAATCGGAATGCCGCTTTCAACCGCGCCCTGATCGAAGCCAAGGGATCGTTTGTCGTCTTTTGCGACGCGGACAGCGCTTTTTCCGAAGACGCCCTCACCGCCGTCGCTGCAGAAGCCTGCGGAACCACGCAAACGGCACTCGTTAACCCGGGCAGCAATATTCGCGAAAATGTCCATACCCTCTGTCTGTCGCGCGAACGGGCAATCGACGCCGGCGGACTCGACGAGAGTGCCTATCTCGGCGGCGTCTATGGCGGCCCCTATGAACTTGTTCAGCGCCTTGAAGCCGCGCACTGGAATATCCAGGAATTCGAAGCACTTCCCGCAGCGCCGGATCACGAAGCCGCCGCGGCACGATTCAAATTGCCGGCCATCATTCGCGAAATCTGGTCGGATAAGTTTTCACCGACCCGGGTGACGCCTTTGCGCGAGAATCCTGATATTTCGAGCCTGCGCACGAGGCTTGCATGACGGCAGTACTTCATACCGACGCGGATCCTGGATTGTGGTGCGAGCGGTTTGGCGGTGACACCATCCCTGCCGGCTCGAAAAGGCCCGCCCTGTTCCTCGATCGCGATGGCGTCTTGGTAGAAGAAGTTAATTACCTGCACAAGGCCACCGAGATGCGGATTATTCCCGGCGCACCGGCCGCCGTGCGCGCCGCCAACGACGCCGGCCTGCCGGTCATCGTGGTGACAAACCAGTCCGGCGTCGGGCGCGGTTATTACGGCTGGACCGAGTTCGCCGCCTTGCAGGCAGCCCTGGTACTGGCCTTTGTCAAGGAAGGCGCGCAATTCGACATGGTGCTCGCCTGCGCCTATCACGCCGACGCGCGAGCGCCCTTCGACCGGCCCGACCATCCCTGGCGCAAACCGCAACCGGGCATGATAAAGGCCGCGGCCGACGCGCTGGCGCTTGACCTGTCGCGCTCATGGATCGTCGGCGACGCGGCCAGCGACATAGAAGCCGGACGCAATGCCGGCCTCGTCGGCGCGGTTCACGTCGCGACCGGGCATGGCGCCCGCGACCGCGACATCGCGCTCTCCATTGCGACCAGGTCCTATCTGGTGCGAACCGCCGCCTCACTCTCCGAGGCGGCGCCTATGATCATGTCGCGTAGCGGGTAAACGCCGTCGTCGTCGCCCGCGCGGCATAATCCGTCAAGACATTGACGACAGCCGGTTGGCCCGCCGCATTGGCCTGCGCCGCCCGTTCCAAGGCGGGGCGGATATCGTCCGGCGTCTCGACAAATTCCGCATGGGCGCCGAGCGCTTCGGCCATCTGGTCGTAGCGTTTGTAGCCCAAATTTCGACCCGGCTTGTCGCCGTCTGGATCGCCCGTCCAACCGCCATTCAAACTGATCACCACGGTGATCGGCACGCTGTGCCGGACAGCGGTGTCGATCTCCATCGCGTTCAACCCGAACGAACCGTCGCCGTGCAGCACGACCACCTGCTTGTCGGGTGCCGCGATCTTGGCGCCGACGCCGAACGGCAACCCCACGCCCATCGTGCCGAAACAGCCGGAATTGATGCGGTGACGCGGCATGAAGGTCGGGATCGACTGGCGTCCGTAGTTGAGAATTTCCTGTCCGTCGACGACCAATACCGCGTCCCTGTCGAGGAAATCTCCGACTTCCTTACACAGGCGCAACGGGTGGATCGGCGTAGCATCGTTCGCCAGCACCTTCTCCTGCTCCGCCACCTTGCTGGCGTTGGTTCCGGCGAGCCGGTCGCGCCAAGTTTGATAGGTGGCGGGGGAAACCTTACCCGCACAGCCCGCGATAAGCTGGTTCAGCGCGACCTTGATATCCGCAACCACCCCGATATCGACTCGTTTGCTTGTATCGATCTCCGTCGAATCGATATCGATCCGAACCAGTGTTGCATCCGCGTTGAAGCGCGGCGGCGCGGCATTGCCGATGACGTAATTCATACGCGTCGCCAGTACCATGATCAGATCGGCCTCGCGGAAGGCGGAGGAACGCGCCGTCAGGTAGCAGAATTCATGATCTTCCGGGATCACGCCGCGGCTCTGCGGCGTCGTGTAGAACGGAATGCCGGCTTGCTCGACGAAGGTTTGCAATTCGGCTTCTGCCGCACCCCATTGGATACCGCTGCCTGAAATGATCACCGGCCGCTCGGCCTTTTCCAGCAACGCAATAATTGACGCAACGTCCGCATCGTTTGCTTGTGGCCGGGCGCGCTTTTCATGACTCCAGGGTTCGGGCCAGACAATCGTGTCCTCTTCCACGTCCCGATACAGCACATCGCCCGGGAAATCGAGATAGACGGGGCCGGGTTTGCCGGACATCGCCTGCTGGAAGGCCTGATTGATCATTTCCGGGATGCGCGCCGGGTCGTAGACCCGCTCCGCCCATTTCGTGCAGGGCTCCATCATGGCCAGTTGGTCGATTTCCTGGAAAGCGCCATTGCCCTTGTTGCCGTACGGCGCCGAACCGCCGAGCGCGATCACCGGCGTGCAGTCGGCCCAGGCGTGCGCCACGCCGGTAATCAGATTGGTCACGCCCGGCCCCGACGCCGCCATGCAGATACCCGGACGGTTCTGCAGGCGCGCATAGGCGTGTGCCATCATCGCCGCGGCCTGTTCATGGCGCACATCGACCGCCCGCAGCCCCTGGTCGATGCATTCGGACTCCACCAGCAGCATCGGGCCGCCCATGATGAAGAAGAAATCGTCAACGCCCTGTCGCTTCAGCGCCCGCGCGATGATCTGCGAACCGTTCAATGCCATGTTCCGGGTCCTCCCTCGGTTTGTTCGTTCGTGTTACTTTAGGACACGCGCGCGAAGCGGGACAACAAAGCGGAGACTTTCCAGAATGTGCGATGCCCCTCAGGACGTCGGTCTCGGCTGGCGCGGCTGGTTGGAATTGCCGGCGGCGACCAACATCACACCGACCGGCCCCTGGATCGACCTGTCCCATCCGCTGAGCAGCACCATGCCGCGGGTCTCGTTTTTTCCAGAGCCCCGGTTCGAACAGATCATGGAGATGCCGGAACACCCGCTCAACGTAACCGAGATGCAAATGGTCGTGCATATAGGCACCCACGTGGACTCGCCGCGGCATTTCTTCCGCGACGGGCCGGCCTTTGAAGACGTACCGATCGAACGGCTGCATGGTCCCGGCGTGGTATGGCGGGTCGACATAGGACCGAGCGGGATCATCGAGCCGGCGGACCTGGAAGCCTGCACGCCGAAGCTGCAGCCCGGCGACATCCTGCTGCTAAGCGCGGGGTGGAGCGGCTGCGTGGGCAGCGCGAAATACGACGACGAACATCCGGCGCTGAGTGTCGCCGCGGCGGAATGGATCGTGGCGCAGAAGGTGAAACTGCTGGCAGTCGACGTGCCCACGCCGGACCTGCCGGTGGCGCTGCGTCCGGACGGATTCAACTGGCCGGTCCATCACGCGCTGCTCGGCGACGGCGTGATCGTGGCGGAGCATCTCTGCAACACCGCCACCCTGGAAGGGAAACGTGCGGAGTTCGTGTTTTGCGCGCTAAATATCGCCAAGGCAGATGGCGCGCCGGCCCGCGTACTCGCCCGTCCCATCGCCAGTTGACCCACACAACAATAAGCTAAAACCGACCAAGGAGAATTCATGACCGGGCCCGATTATTCGGACGAAGATATCCAGGAAAACATCGTCACCGTGGTACAGGGTATCGAGCAGTTCGTCGCCGCAGGGCAGAACACCGAAGCGTCCGATCTCCTCGATCAACTCATCCCCGTCATCGCGCATGGCATCGACTTCGTCGAAAACGCCGACGAAGTCGGCCTGTTTTCGGGGCTGGCGCTCGCCTGCGCGCGTCTGTCGCGGACGGACGACGCACAGAACTATGCCAGGCGGGCGATTATCGAGAACCCGTCCGATTTACTCGCCCATGCGCTGCTGGCGCCAGAGCTGCGCGTCGCCGTGGCCCGGCAGCTGATCCGACATCAGCGGCACGATCTGGCGCGCGACCTGCTGAAGACCATGGGCATGACCGGCCAGTCGAACGAAGGCGAGTTCTATCTGGAGCTGCTCGATTTTTACGACACGCAGAAAGCGCTGGCTCGCCGCCTTCCCTCGCAGCCCTATCGCGACGAGCAGCGCCCGACACTGCTCAACCTCGTGGTCTGGGGCGAAGAAACTATCGAAAAGTGCCTGAAATACGCGATCCCCAGCTTGCTCGCGCCGGGCAATATCCCGGCGCTTGCGTCCGAGAGCGGCATCATCGTCGATATCTACACCTCGGAGGACGGGCGTGCCCTCATCGAGGACGATCCTGCTTTCGGCGCCATGGCGAAATTCGCGGAGATCAGGTTCACGGAAATCCCAGACTCACTTCTGGGATACGAGAAAACCGAATCGACCCCCGATCCCGAAAGCTGGTGCGTCGCCGGTGCACAGTACACCGCTGCCATTGCCGCGCGTCATCTGGATGCGGATCTCGTCTTCATCGGCGTCGACGATATTTACAGCGACAGTTACCTGTCCGGCTCCAAGGCCTATATCGACGCCGGTCACAGCGGTGTGGTCGCGAGCCCCCTCCAGACCCAGGAGGCGCCGATCGACGATTACCTCAAGGAGGAAGTACCCGGCGCCGGCGCGCCCGACATCGAAATCGACAGCGCGCAGCTCCTCGCATTCGCGACACAGAATATGAATGAGCGGTTTTTCGACTCTTTCATCAGCTCAGAGTCTTCGCACGGGGTGCCAGACCCCGGAGCGATGTTCTTCGCCACCGAAGACGGTTTTGCGTCGCACACTTTCCAGCTTCACCCGGCGATGATTTCAGGCGACCTGCTGCCCGACGACTTCGTCTTCGACTTTCATGCAACGGAAACACGATTCCTGGCGGAGATCGTCAATGGACGCGATTCGGAAGCGCTGATCAAAATCGTCGAAGAATCCGATGGCGACATCGCGGTCGTCAATCTCGAACCTTATTCCATGGATAAGGTGCACCGTATCGACGAACTGCCCCTCACCCCGGACAGCTGCGCCAAGGCTGGCCTTGCTTGCTGTTACAGGGAATCGGATATTCCTTATTTTCTCTGGGCCATCCGGCAACGATTCACGGTGCCTTGCGGCGACTACGGGTTGGCACTGCCGGACAGCGACATGGATGAAGAAGACACCGTCGAAGAGGTTCTCGACCAGTTCGAAGCGGGCGTCCAGGACACCGTCCAGCGCATCCGCTACTACAACGGCGCCTACCGCTAAACGTCTTCCAGGATCATCGCCGACGCCTTTTCCGCGATCATCATCGTCGGCGAGTTGGTGTTGCCGGAGGTGATATTCGGCATGACCGAGGCATCGACGATCCGCAACCCTTCGAGGCCGCGCACGCGCAGGCGCTCGTCCGTCACCGCCATGGGATCGCTGTCGATGCCCATCTTCGCCGTACCGACGGGGTGGAAGATCGTCGTGCCGATATCGCCGGCCGCCGCGGCCAGATCCTCGTCCGATTTCACCTGAGCGCCGGGCAGGAACTCTTCCGGCCGGTAGCACTGCAGCGACGGCGACGCGACGATGCCGCGCGACACCCGGATCGCGTCGACGGCGACCCGGCGGTCCTCGGGCGCCGACAGGTAGTTCGGTGCGATCACCGGGGCATCGCCGGGGTCTGTCGAGCGCGCATGGATAGAACCGCGGCTCAAGGGACGCAGGTTGCAGACGCTGACGGTGAAGGCATCAAAGCTGTGCAGCGGATCGCCGAACTTATCCAAGGACAGCGGCTGGATGTGGTACTGGATATTGGGCATGTCGAAACCGCTCGACGATCGTGTGAAGGCGCCCAACTGCGAGGGCGCCATGGTCAGCGGGCCGCGCCGGAAGAGCGCGTATTGCAGCCCCATCCCGACCCGCTTGGCGATCGACTGGTACTCGGTATTCATCGTCTTCACGCCGGACACCTTGAAGATCATGCGCATCTGCAGATGATCCTGCAGGTTCTCGCCCACGCCCGGCAGGTGATGCACGGGATCAACGCCGAGCGACTTCACGCGCGCGCCGTCGCCGATGCCGGACCGTTCCAGGATTGCGGGTGTCGCCACCGCGCCGGTACTTAGAATGACGGCGCGATTGGCGGTGATCGTACGCTCGCGGCCGTTCTGCCTGATCCGTACTCCGGTCACGCGCTTTCCGTCGAGAACAAGCCGGTCGATCAAGGATTCGGTCATCAACGTCACGTTCGGACGCGCCAGCACAGGTTTCAGGAACCCGCGCGCGGCGCTCCAGCGCCGGCCGTTCAGCTGGTTTACGTGAAAGTAGCCGCAGCCCTCGTTGTTGCCGGTGTTGAAGTCGTCGGTACGCGGAATGCCGGATTCGCCCGCCGCGTCGATAAAAGAGTCGAGGATTTCCCAACTGGTGCGCGGCTCGTTGACCTTCCATGCGCCGTCCGCGCCATGCAGGTCGGTGGCGCCGCGAAAATGGTCTTCCTGATTCCGGAACAACGGCAGCACGTCGTCCCAGCCCCAACCGGTCAGGCCCATCTGCCGCCAGCCGTCATAATCCGCCGCCTGGCCGCGCATATAGACCATCGCGTTGATCGCAGAACAGCCGCCGATCACCTTGCCGCGCGGATAGGCGAGGCTGCGGCCGTTGAGGCCGGGCTCTTTCTCGGTCTTGTACATCCAGTCGGAGCGCGGATTGCCGATAGCGAACAGGTAGCCAACGGGAATGTGGAACCAGATCCAGGAATCCTTGCCGCCGCCCTCGATCACGGCGACCGAATGGCGGCCGTTCTCGCTCAACCGGTTGGCCAGCACGCAACCGGCTGACCCCGCCCCCAAGACCACATAATCGAAATTGTCGCCGCTCACCGCCGCCTCCCCCGTCGCTGCCGCGCTCAGGATATCAAAGCCGGGGGATAGCGTCTCTGCCATAACCGAAGGGTAGATACGCCAGCCTTAGCATACCGATTCTCGGATCGTGCAATGGGCAATTCCTTCCCTCTCAGCGAGATGAATCTGCCTTAGCCCATCGAAATTGGAATTATCAGCGGATAACCTAATGAATTATATACGTTAATTTCGATGTCACGTCGGCACGCAATTTGCAGCCCGTAAATTGAGTAATTCTGTGTTCAGACCGAGCGTTGTTGTTTTGCATACCGTGGCACGAAGTGCCCAGGAAACAACGGAACGACGGTCGGAGAAACACGAGAGGCATAGGCGGTAAAACCGTTATGGCGAACAATATAACCCTCAGCGCCGCGTTGCGTTCGAACCTGATCTCGTTGAATCGTACGACCGATCTCAACGACCGGACGCAGGAGCGGCTTGCCTCCGGATTGGAAGTCAATTCAGCGCTCGACGATGCCGCAGCCTTTTTTGCGTCCAGAAGCCTCAACAACCGCGCCGACGATCTCCTCAATCTAAAGGATAGCATCGATCAGGGTGTCAGCATCTTGACAGCCGCGATCAAAGGCATCGAATCGATCACGCAGCTGGTCCAGCAGGCGAAAGGACTGGCGTTGACTGCCAAGGCGACCAGCGATTTGGGCGTACGTGCGGAGCTCGCGACCCAGTTCAACGAGTTGCGGACTCAGATCGATTTTCTATCGAACGATTCGAGCTTTGGCGGGACCAACCTGATCGAAACCAATCCCGACAATCTGACGGTCAATTTCAACGAAGACGCCACCAGTTCGTTGACAATCAACGGTGTGGATTCTTCGACGACGGGACTGGGTATCGGCGCCGCCCTGGGCGCTTTCAGCGTCGATATCCTCATCGACATTGCTCTTACCCAAGTTGAGACGGCGGTTTCGACGCTGCGGTCTTCCGCCGCCACATTGGGCTCGAACGCGACGGTCTTGCAGACCCGTCTGAACTTTACGGAAGACCTGACGAACACGTTGGACGAAGGTTCCGGGAAACTGACGCTGGCTGACCTCAACGAAGAATCCGCCAATGCCCTATCCCTCGATACACGCCAACAGTTGGGACTGAACTCACTGGCCCTCGCTGCGCAGAGCGAGCGGGCCATCCTCGCGCTATTCGGCTAACCCGAAATTATTTGCGCAACAGCGACGAAAAAACAGCGCCTCACTGGGCGCTGTTTTCCGTTGAAACAGGTTGCGTGGTGTCGACGCTAAATATTCCGTTTTTTACGCCGGATCGCGGCAAGGCCCAGCAGACCGATGCCCAGCAGCGCAATCGCCCCCGGTTCCGGAACGCCGTTGCCGCTACCTTGGTTGTCCGCCAGTACGACCTCGATGTTGTCGATCGATGAAAAAGTAGCGGCATTATCACCAAAGAACGTCACACTGGATAGATTCGTGAAGGCATCTAACTCCGGAGAGCCCACGAACTCGGTTACAAGTGAAACGGGTGTTATCAGCGAGGTACTTCCACCGCCATCGAAAAATCCCTGTACCGTGAAATTGAAAATCGATGGGATAAAAAGTTCTATATCGAAGCCCAGAAGGTCGAAGGCATTACCATTTTCCTCAACCAATGTCAGACTGCCACCGGAAAAGAAGGCGATGTTCGGAAACGCTTCGTTTTCGCCGGGTGTTGTATCGCCCGCACCGACAAAAACCAAGCCGGAACTGGATGTAATGTCAAAGCCGTCCTCATTAAATACAGCCGTTGTACCAACAGTATCGGTGCCGAAATCGATAATGACGGCGTTTGCGGCCGGCACCATCGCAACCATCATGGCGCCACCGAAGAGTGCTGCAGAAATTCTTTTAAAAGTAGTCATAAATGGGAACCTCGTTCCAATTACTTCCGATAACCTAATCGAACTGCTCAAAATCAACAGAACAATGGTATTGCACTAAAATAAAGCAATTCCCATGCCATTTTAGCAGTGCATTGAAAACAAACATTTTAATGCATTATTAACCAATGAGAAATCCTCAATCCGTAAAGTTTTTCGACACAACAATTTTTCTAAAGTTTTATTTAGTTAAATTTTATCCGTATATACCAACGCCTTAGGTCGAATTTCATATCCGAATCGGCATTGTAAAGAATTCCGTCACTCAATTTTTATGACGCCTTCTCAACTAGTTACCGTCCAAGGGTGGGGATCCGTTCCCCGTTAAGGGCCACTGACTCTTGTAGAATCCTTGCGGTTGGCTTTTCATACCGGTTCCCGCCCGTTAAGTTCGCGGCAACTTCGCCATAGCCGCGAATTCCGTAGATACCCAGGGGAGAAATATAAAATGAGCAGCGATCTCGTCACCTACGAGTCGAACGACGGCATTGCCGTCATCACGATCAACCGGGCGGATAAGATGAACGCGCTGAGCAACGGCGTGGTCGCGGAAATACGCGACGCCTTCATCCAGTTGAACGAGTCGGACGACCGTTGCGCGATCCTCACCGCTGCCGGCGACCGTGCCTTTTCGGTCGGCGCGGATCTCAAGGACCCGCCGCGCGACCCGGAACTGTGGGAATGCATGCCCGGCGTCGGCGTCGATGTCGACAAGCCGTTGATCGCCGCGATTTCCGGCTATTGCGTCGGCGGCGCCTATTGCCTGGTTCAGTTCTGCGACATCGCAGTCGCCGACGAGACCGCCGATTTCTTCTATCCCGAAGCGCAGATCGGCTTCTGCGGCGGGCTGATCGCCGGGCTGGCCGCCCGTCTGCCTTATAAGATCGCTATGGAATTCATGATGACCGGCATCCACTACGACGCCCAGCGCGCCTATGAGACCTGCATGGTCAACAAGGTGGTGCCGAAAGGGCAGTTGATGGAAGGCGCGATGGAATACGCCGAAATCTTCCGCGACAGTTCGCCGATGGTCATGGGCGCCTTGAAACGTTTCGTGCGCAACGAAGTGTTGCCGCGTGGTCCCTCCGAGCAGGCCGGCCTGGCGCGGCGCGATCTTTTGGCAATCTCGCGCAGCGAGGATCAACAGGAAGGCGGCCGCGCGTTCCGCGAGAAGCGTAAACCGGTCTTCAAGGGGCGCTAAGAGCAGGCACCGGCGCGGTTTCTTTTGCGGCGGTGCAGTATCCTGCTATAAAGCGCCGTCGGTATCTCGGACGCACATTAGAAACGCAGGACAAGTTGCTGAAATGTATCTGCTAATCGATAACTACGACAGCTTTACCTATAACCTCTGGCACTTCCTGGGAGAGCTGGGAGCCGTCTTCGAGGTACATCGCAACGACGCCATTTCGGTCGATGAGGCGATGGCGATGAATCCGTCGGGCATCGTCATTTCGCCGGGGCCCTGCGATCCGGACAAGGCGGGCATCTGCCTCGACCTCGTCAAGGCGGCGGCGGGCAAGGTGCCTGTCCTGGGCGTCTGTCTCGGCTATCAGTCCGTCGGCCAGGCGTTGGGCGCGCGGGTCGTGCGCGCGCCGGAATGCATGCATGGTAAGCTCAGCGAGGTACGCCATCATGGCACCGGCCTCTTTCAGGGCATCCCGAGCCCGTTGACGGCGACGCGCTATCATTCGCTGATCCTGGAGCGAGAGTCCGTGCCCGACTGCTTCGACATCACGGCGGAGACGGAAGACGGTATCGTCATGGCCATCGCGCACAAGGAGTTGCCGCTGTACGGCGTGCAGTTCCACCCCGAGAGCATCGCGTCCGAGCACGGGCACGATCTGCTCAAGAATTTTCTCGATACGACGGTCCACTGAGGCGCGCGATGGCCGAAAACGCGGATATCTTCAAGGGGTTGCTGGCCAAGGTCGGAAGCGGCGGCACCTTAAGCACGGATGAAGCGGCGCACGCCTTCGACATCATGATGTCCGGCGATGCCACGGCCTCGCAGATGGGCGGCCTACTGCTGGCGCTGCACACGCGCGGCGAGACGGTCGAGGAAATCACCGGCGCGGCGACCACGATGCGGGCCAAGGCGACGCATATCGAAGCGCCGGACGGCGCGATGGATGTGGTCGGCACCGGCGGCGACCGCTCGGGGACCTACAATATCTCGACCTGCACGGCGATCGTCGTGGCCGGGTGTGGAATACCGATCGCCAAGCATGGCAACCGCGCCGCCTCTTCCCAGTCGGGCGCGGCGGACGTCTTGGGGACGCTCGGCATCGATATCGACGCCGACTTCCCGTTGCTCGAAAAGTCAGTCCGCGAGGCGGGTATCTGTTTCATGATGGCACAGCGCCACCACGGCGCCATGCGCAACGTCATGCCGACCCGGATCGAGCTGGGCACGCCGACGATCTTCAACATATTGGGCCCCCTCTCCAACCCGGCCGGCGTCAAACGCCTGCTGGTCGGTACCTACGCGCCGAAATGGGTCGAGCCGATGGCGACGACCTTGGGTGCGCTGGGCGCGGAACGGGCGTGGGTGGTGCACGGTTCCGACGGGCTCGACGAGCTCACGACGACGGGTCCCTCGACGATCTGCGAATACTACGAAGGCGCGACCCGCACGTTCGAACTTTCGCCCGAAGACGCCGGCCTGCCCCTGTCCAAGCCGGAAGACCTCAAGGGCGGCGATGCGGATTACAACGCGGCCGCGATCCAAGCAGTGCTCGCGGGCGAGCCCAGCGCGTACCGCGATATCGTGCTGTTCGGCACGGCGGCGGCGCTGAAGGTCGCCGGGCGCGCGGACGATCTGCACGACGGCGTCGCCCTGGCGGCGGAAGCGATCGCGAGCGGCAAGGCCAAGGCGGCCCTGGACGGCATGGTCGCGATTACAAACGGACCCAACGCATGAGCGACGTCCTGGATAGAATTTGCGCCGACAAGCGCGACCACGTCGCAGCCTGCAAAGCCGGGACATCTCTGGAAGAGATGAAATCCCGTGCCGACGACGGTCCGCCGCCGCGGGGTTTCGCCAACGCGCTGGCGAAAGCATCCGCGAATGGCGGCTACGGCCTGATCGCGGAACTCAAGAAAGCGTCACCGAGCAAGGGGCTGATCCGTCCGGATTTCGCCCCCTCGGCCATCGCACGGGCGTATCAGGCGGGCGGCGCCACTTGCCTGTCCGTGTTGACCGACATCCCCTATTTCCAGGGCAAGAACGATTATCTTACCGCCGCCCGGATGGCGACAAGTCTGCCGGTACTGCGCAAGGATTTTATGCTCGACCCGTATCAGATCTACGAGGCACGCGCGATTGGCGGCGACTGCATCCTGCTGATCATGGCCGCGCTCGAGGACGGTATTGCCGGCGAGTTGGAAGCGCTTGCGGTTGAACTCGGTATGGATGTCCTTGTCGAAGTCCACAACGCCGAAGAACTGGATCGCGCCTTGGCTCTCGAGTCCGGCCTGATCGGCATCAACAACCGTGATCTCAAGACGCTCGACGTCGATCTCGCGACAACAGAAACCCTCGCGCAAAACGTGCCCGAAGGCCGCATGGTTGTCGGTGAAAGCGGGCTGGGATCGCCGGCCGACCTGGCGCGCTGCGCCGAACAAGGCGTGCGCTGCTTCCTGATCGGCGAGTCGCTGATGCGCCAGGACGACGTTGCGGCGGCGACTCGCGCGATCCTTGAAATGCCCGCCGCGGCACCGGCCTGATGACGACGCTGACCCACTTCGATTCCGACGGCAATGCGGTGATGGTCGACGTCTCCGCGAAAGACGAGACAGAACGGGTCGCGGCGGCGGCCGGATCGGTAATCATGCAGCCAGAAACCCTGCAGTTGATCGTCGATGGCGGCGTGAAAAAAGGCGACGTGCTGTCCGTGGCCCGACTCGCCGGGATCATGGGCGCGAAGAAGACGCCGGACCTGATCCCACTGTGCCATCCGCTGGCGCTGTCCTCGGTCAAGGTCGAACTCAGCGTCGATTCGAACCGCAACGCCGTCGATATTACCGCAACCTGCAAGCTGACCGGCCGTACGGGCGTCGAAATGGAAGCGTTGACCGCCGTCTCGGTTGCCGCCTTGACGGTCTACGACATGTGCAAGGCCGTTGACCGCGGCATGCAAATCGGCGATATCCGCCTAACCCACAAATCCGGCGGCAAGTCCGGGACCTACGAAGCTACCTGATGCTCTCGGTCGAAGAAGCGCGCACCCGGGTCCTGTCGGCCTTCACGCCCTTGCAAGCCGAGCAAGTCAGCCTGCCGGAAAGCCTCGGCCGCGTATTGGCCGCCGACGTCCGCTCGCGCCGGACACAACCGCCCGTCGCGGTCTCTGCAATGGATGGGTACGCGGTGCGCTTCATGGACGTCGCCAGCCCGCCGGCAACACTCGACGTGGCGGGTTACGCACCGGCGGGCGGTCAGCAT
>Ga0315338_1003105_pt1 | contig 15050 bp, 12 predicted proteins | sample ASW8metaG_FD_204518 | JGI IMG/M metagenome (GOLD analysis project Ga0315338, IMG submission 204518) | Ammonia-oxidizing marine archaeal communities from Monterey Bay, California, United States - ASW #8 | ecosystem: Environmental > Aquatic > Marine > Coastal | place: USA: California | collected... | reverse complement strand
GGATCGGCCCTGGCTCGATCTGCACGACCAGGGTGGTCGCTGGTGTCGGAGTCCCCCAGATCAGCGCAGTGTTCGATTGTGCTCAAGCCGCGGCTCGCCACGATGTGCCCGTCATCGCCGATGGAGGCATGCAGTTCTCCGGCGACCTCGCCAAGGCCATCGCCGCGGGTGCTGAGGCAGCGATGGTCGGCAGCCTGCTTGCAGGTGTCGACGAGAGCCCAGGCGAAGTCGTGCTCTACCAAGGTGAGCGGTTCAAGGAGTACCGCGGCATGGGTTCGATCGGAGCCATGAAGGGCCGGTCGTTCTCGAAGGACCGCTATTTCCAGGACGGGGCAGCCGAATCGACGCTGATCCCCGAGGGAATCGAGGGTCGGGTTGCGTACAAGGGTCCGCTCGACAATGTGGTGCACCAGCTGGTCGGCGGACTCCGTCAGGCCATGGGCTATTGCGGGGCGGTCGACATTGCCACGCTGCGATTGAAGACCGAGTTCGTCCGCATCACCGGTGCTGCGCTTCGCGAGAGTCACCCGCACGACATCATCATCACGAAGGAAGCGCCGAACTATCGCACTGGGTCGCGGTGAAAACCGCGGAAGCGCCGCTGCCTCAGAGTCGCCGGATCGTGTCGAGCACGACGACGGGTTTGTCAGCGCCGATGCTGGCGTCGACGTCGACGTGTGCCTCGATGCGCCACTCGTGGAACTCCTCAGGGTCGACCAGTACCTGGGTGATCGGCCACTGGTCGCCATCTTCGCTGAGCACGAAGTGTTCGCCGCTGCGGGCTACCTGGTCGACGAGCATCGTGTCGAAGTCGGTCCAGTAGTCGGCGAGCGTCTCTTCGAGATCGTCAGCCCTCCACCCGCCGGCGCCTGAGCGCAGCAGTTCGCTGAGTGAGTGGTATTGCTGCATCGCCAGCAGCTGAACCCAGCGGAAGACCTCATTGCGGATCATCACCCTGAACGCTCGGCGGTTCGTGGTGATGTCGACCGGGGCGGGTGGCCTGACCTCTTCCTCGCCAACCTCAATCTGTGGTGCTGTCATCTTTTCCCACTCGTCGATGAGGCTCGAGTCGGTGTGGCGAACCACCGCGCCCAGCCATTCGATGATGTCGGTGACCTGCTCCGAACGACCGTCTGCCGGCACCGTCTGCAACATGGCTTTGTAGGCATCAGAGAGGTAGCGCAGAAGTACTCCCTCCGCGCCTTTCAGGCCGTAGAAGGTGACGTATTCGCGGAAGGTCATCGCTCGTTCGAACAAGTCGCGGGCGATCGACTTCGGCCGAACGGTCTCACCGCCGACCCACGGGTGGTGTGTGGCCCAAGCGGTGAAGGCGTTCCACAGCACCTCGCGCAATGGCTGCGGCCAGGTCACCTCGTCGAGGCGCTCCATACGTTCGTCGTATTCGACGCCGTCGGCTTTCAGCGCGGTGATCAGCTCGGTCTTCTCGTGGTCGAGCTGCCTGGTGAGAACGACCCCTGGGTTCTCGAGAACCGACTCGATGATGGTCAGCGTGTCGAGGGCATGGTCGCTGTCCTCTGGGTCGAGAAGGTCGAGGGCCTCGACCGCGAACAGCGACAGGGGCTGGTTCAACGCGAATTCGTTCTGGAGGTCGACGTTGACTCTGACCAGACGGTCGTAATCGTCTGGGGTATCGAGCTGTTCGATGATCTCGGCATCGATGAGCGAGCGGTACATCCCGATGGCGCGTCGGATGTGACGTCGTTGACGATCGCGGGAGTCGTGATTTCGAACGAGGATGCTTCGCGTCGCGGCACATCCATCGCCCGGCCGGTCGAGGAGGTGCAACAGCATCGAGTGGCTGACGTTGAACCGCGACCCGAGGGCCTCCGGCGCGCCGTTTGCCATCTTGTCGAAGGTGTTCTCATCCCAGTGCACATAGCCGCGCTCAGGGGGCTTTTTCCGCGGGAACTTCCTCTTCTTCTTGGCGTCGGCGAGTTCTTTCTCGAGCAACTTCTTGTTCTCGATCACGTGGCCAGGGGCTTGACACCAGACGTACCCGACGTCGTCGAAGCCCTTGCGTCCGGCGCGGCCTGCGATCTGCTGAAAGTCGCGATTGGTCAACACGCGGGTGCGTGTGCCGTCCCACTTGCACAACTGGGTGAACAGCACGGTTCTGATGGGCACATTCACGCCGACGCCGAGCGTGTCTGTGCCGCAGATGACCTTGAGCAGACCCTGTTGGGCAAGCTTCTCGACGAGCAGCCGATACTTGGGGAGCAGTCCTGCGTGGTGGACGCCGATGCCGGCTGAGACGAATCGTTTGAGATCGGTGCCGAAGACGCTGTCGAAGCTGAAGCCCCCGATGGCTTCCTTGATTGCAGCCTTCTCTTCTTTGCTCAGGATGTCGACCGACGTCAGCGCTTGGGCGGCGTCAGTTGCGTTCTTCTGAGTGAAGTGCACGATGTACACGGGTGCCTGATCGAGGCCCATGAGGTCGGCGACGGTCTCGTGTATGGGTGTTTCTCGGTACTGGTAGTGAAGCGGCACCGGCCTTGTTGCTGATGAGACCAGCGCCGTCTCTTTGCCGTTCAACGCCGTCATCTGGTCGACCAGCTCGTCGGTAGCGCCGAGCGTGGCCGACATCACGATGATCTGCGCCTGGGGGAGCTCGAGTAGTGGAACTTGCCAGGCCCATCCGCGGTCGCGGTCGCCGTAGTAGTGGAACTCGTCCATGACGACGATGTCCACCGGCGCGAGTCCGCCGTCTCTGAGGGCTGCGTTCGCGAGGATCTCCGCGGTACAGCACACGACAGGTGCGGCAGCGTTGACCGAGGCGTCGCCAGTGATCATCGCGACCCGGTCGGTGCCGAGGTCGCGACAGAGCGAAAAGAACTTCTCGCTCACGAGCGCTTTGATCGGTGCGGTGTACCAGGACCGCTGGCCCCTCGCGAGGCCGGCGAAGTGGGCTGCGAGCGCGATCAGCGACTTCCCACTTCCTGTGGGTGTGTTCACGATCACGTTGTTGCCGGCCAGGATTTCGAGGATTGCCTCTTCCTGGGCCGGGTACAGCTCGAGCCCGGCCTCGGCGACATATGCGAGAAACCCCTCGAGAAGAGCGTCCTCGTCGTCGCTGTCAGGCAGGTGTTTCAGCAGTTCGAGCACTCGGCCAGGGTACGCCCGACCGGGGATTGTTCGTTCTGGACCTCAGCGGCAGTTCGAACGAGCCTTGCTCGCGTCGATGCGGGCGCTGAACAGGCTGCTCTGGGCTTCGATGCGAGCTCGTGGTTCTGCATCGATCTCACGCAAGCGCTGAACGAGGTTCGACGCGTCGAGCAGCTTCTGGAACGTTTCATCGAACGCGAGATCTGTTTGCGGATCGCTCTGCGGGGAAGACGGAGTTGCAAGTGCTGTTGTCACGATGACGTTCCTTCCAAAAGGGACTTGAAGTGGACTAGGCCATCGTGCATGATTGGACTTGATCCAATCGAGAGCCAACTGGTAGAGCCAATTCGGTTTTGGCCCACTGGCTCAGTCAGTCCAAAATGGGGGAATGCACAGTGGATGAGGAATCGATTGCCGACGCACTCGGCGCTTGGGGAAGCGAGACCGGTCCGCTCTACCTCACGCTCGCGAGTGCCCTCGACGAGTTGATCCGGGCAGGAAGGCTCGAGGTCGGATCTCGTCTCCCGGCCGAGCGTCGACTCGCCGCTTCGCTTCATGTCAGCAGGGGAACGGTCGTCGCGGCCTATGACGAGCTCCGTCGACGAGGCCGCCTCGTCACCCGTCAGGGCAGCGGTACCGCCGTTGCCGGTGAATCTGAAAGGGACGCTGTTCACGTCTTCGATCCCGTGCCAGAGCACGGCGGCATTTTCGATGGGTTTCTCGATCACGAGCATCCTGTCGATGAGGTCATCGATCTCCGCAGCGCATACTGGATGGGAGTCGACGACCTCCCTCCCGACTCGTTCGTGCTTCCAGCCGAGGAGTGGCAAGAAGCGTTGAGGGGCGCCGGCTATCACCCTGCGGGATATCCCGCACTCCGAGAGGCCATCGCGGCTCGGCTGTCGCGCCTTGGCCTGTCGACGACATCCGAGGAGATCCTCGTCACCAACGGAGCTCAGCAGGCACTTGCGTTGACAGTCCAGGCAAACCTCGCGCCAAACGATCTGTGCGTTGTCGAGGAGCTGACCTACCCGGGAATCATCGGTCTGGTGAAAGCGCTCCGGGGGCGACTCCACACCACTCCGATCGACTCATCAGGCGTCGACGTCGAACTGCTCGACCGAGCGGTGCGGCGAGTCAAGCCGGAAGTCGTCTACCTCATGGCGAACGTGCACAACCCGACAGGTGCGTTGTTCCCCGAACACCGGCGTCGCGAACTGGCAGAGGTCGCTGCGACGTGGGATGCGGTTGTCATCGACGACCGAACTCTCGTCGAGCTCACGATCGACGGATCGATCCCACTCCCGCTCGGCGCCGCCCCGAACGAACCGCTGCCAAACGTCGTGTCGATTGGTTCGACGAGCAAGTCTCTGTGGGGGGGTTTGCGGGTCGGATGGATCCGGGCTGACGTTGCCCAGATCGACCGGTTCGCCAGGCTGAAGGCGCTCATGGATCTCGGCACTCCAATCGCGAGCCAGATGATGGCGACGCGGCTGCTGCCGCTGTCCGAAGGTCTTTCGAGCCGTCGTCGGGTCGAGCTCAAGCAGCGCCGCGACGCACTGGTCGATGCACTTCACGAGCTGATTCCCGATTGGACCTTCGACATTCCCGACGGAGGTCTGTGTCTGTGGGTTCGGTTGCCTGTCGACGACGTCAGGCGGTTCATCCCGTACGCGGCCCGTCACGGGGTGGGGCTTGCGCCCGGCGACGTCAGCTCACCCGACGGGTCCGGGCGCGATCATCTCCGTCTGCCCTTCGGGCACTGCGCTGAAGATCTACTCGACGCGGTCGATCGCCTCGCTCTGGCGTGGGCCGACATGCAGCATCGTCCAGCGAGGACCCGTCGGGTAGGTGTGATCGTGTGACAGCGTGATCAGGTCGCGTGCGGGGTGTTCTCGCGGTATCCCAAGGGCGACACCCTGACGAACCTGGCGAGCTCGTGGAACTCGTCGATCGATCGCGCGTTTGTGTAGCTCATGGCGCTGCGAAGACCGGCGATCAACTGCCAGATGACCTTCGAGGCTTCGCCCCGATAGGGGACGCTTCCCTCGACGCCCTCGGGAGCTCGCTGCTCGAAGTACTCGTCGTCGATGTCCTCGCCCTGACGCTCGGCGCGAGCTTCGATCGCCTCGAAACTGGCCATCCCTCTGACGCGCTTGCGAAGTCCCTGTGGGCCTTGCTCGACTTCGCCGGGGCTCTCTTTGGTGCCGGCGAGCAGGCTGCCGATCATGACTGTGTCGCCACCGGCCGCAAGTGCTTTGGCGATGTCACCGCTGGTCTTGATGCCTCCATCGGCGATGAGGGGAACATCGATGCCACGGACCGAGTCGATGGCAGTGAGCTGTGGCACGCCGACGCCTGCGACGAGTCGTGTCGTGCACACCCCGCCTGGTCCTACGCCGACTTTGATGGCGTCGGCTCCGGCCGCGATGAGGTCCTCTGCACCTTCGCGGGTTGCGACGTTGCCAGCGATGACGTCGACGTCGCTGAAGGCGTCTTTGAGTCGTTTGGTGCCCTCGATCGCGTGATCGGCGTGGCCGTGAGCGATGTCGAGGACGAGCACGTTCGCTCCGGCAGCGACGAGTGCTCTTGCCCTGTCGAGCATGTCGTGATCGGTACCGACAGCACCGCCAGAGAGCAGGCCGGCGTCGCTGACCTTTGCGATCTGGGCGGCGTGCGCCTCGATCGTCATGAAGCGGTGAATGATGCCGATGCCACCGAGCTCGGCCAGGCTCGTCGCCATCTCGAACTCGCACACCGTGTCCATGTTCGCGGCGACGATGGGGAGGTCGAGCGTGATGTTGCGGCTCAGCTTCGCCGTGATGTCGACGTCACTTCTCGAGCGAATGGACGACCGCTGAGGGACAAGAAGAACGTCGTCGAACGTGAGGCCGGTTGGGGTGTCATCGAGGCGCATCGGAACTCCTGTGGCGCTGGCGGCGCCGCAGGTTCACGGCACGAGCCGAGAGTGAACGCTACCCGTTTTGAAGGCGTTCGTTCACCGCGAACACGAGCCCCGCTGGGTCGGCTCGAACGGCAGGCTGCCGAGCAGCTGCCTGAACTCGTCGAGATGCAGAGCGAAGGAGATTCCGAGCTCTGGTGCGACCGAGACAATGACTCCGACGACATCGCCAACGCCATCGAGAACAGCAGCCCCTGAGTCCCCGACCTCGACGAGCACATCGAGTTCGAGGACCAGCTTTGTCACCTCGTGCTCCCGGTGGATGTCGGTGGTCACCGCCCAAGCGACTTGGCGAAGTGGCGCTTTCACCAGCGAGTTTTCGCCGGCGAGAGCCACTGCTGCGACCGATCGCACGGGTCGTGGCGAAAGGCGCAATGCCGGGGCGTCCAGTCCGACGACCCGAAGCACACCGACATCGAGGTCGGTGTCCACGACTACAGGAACCCCGTCGTAGCTCGCCGTGCCGCTCGTGACCTCGATTGTTCGCGCGCCTGCGACGACGTGTGCTGCTGTCAGCACAATGCCATCGTCGACGATCGCGCCCGTTCCGACTTGCACCGGCTGACATCCCTCCGTGGCGATGGTGACGACCGATGCAAGCTCTCGCGAATCGTCGGAAGCATCGGCTCCGCAGCCTGCAAGCACGAGCGCTGCTGCAGTGAACGTCACCGCGATGCGGGTCACGGGCGGCCGACGATGACGCACACCCATCCGTCCTCGGTCGTGGTGGCGAGTTCGTGAAGTCCGGTGTGTGCCGCGACAACTCCCGAGACCTGCGATTCCAGCACTCCAGAGAGCACGATGCGGCCGCGTGGCGCAATGAGATTCACCAATGACGGAGCGAGCTCGATCAGCGTCGGAGCGAGAATGTTGGCGACGATGACGTCATAGGTGTCGTCGAGCGCAATGAGGTCGTCTCTGACGTGAACCAGCGACGAAACGCCATTCCGTGCCGCGTTGGCCATCGTCGTTCTGATGGCTTCTGGATCGGTGTCGATCGCATCGACGAGCGTCGCTCCGATTCGTGCAGCTCCGATCGAGAGGAGGCCGCTGCCACACCCGACGTCGAGCACCCGCTCGTCGCCCTCGAGCAATCCCTCCAGCGCGGCGAGGCACATCCGCGTCGTCGCGTGCGACCCACTGCCGAATGCTCGCCCTGGGTCGACATGCAAAACGATGTCGCCGGGCTCGGCCTCATGCTCGAGCCAGAGCGGTCTGATCACGAACCTCGAGCCGGCCCTGGTGACGGCCGCGAACTCCTGCCATGCGTCGAGCCACTCATCTGAGGTCACCAGCTCGACGACGCCGGTGCCGATCGCGGTCTTCGCATCGGCAGCGCCCTGCGCGTCCTCGAACCCAGCCAGAAGGCGAACAGTGCCGTCAGCGTTCTGTTGCTCCTCGACGCCGATGGTGCCGAGGGCCCACAGTTGGCCGCTGAGGTTGTCGGCGGAATCGATGTTTGTGTCGATGATGAGCCTGGCAGGCGTCACGTGCCGTCTGGCCAAGCCGCGAGCAACGTGGCGCGGAGCGCTGCTCGATCGTCGGCAGGCAACTCGACCCCGGATCCGAGCGCTGGGAGTGCCGGCCAGCCTTCGTCAGCGATGGTCGTCGAGCCAATCGTGCGTGGCTCCGAGTAACGGGGGATCACATGCCAGTGAACGTGAGGATCAACCATCATCAGCATCAGGTGGTTGATCTTCTCGGCACCGAACGCTCCGCGTAGCGCCCCTTCTGCGCCGTTGAAAACGGATTCGAGTTCTGCAAAGGCGGCCGACGGCATGTCGGCCATGCGGGTCTGGCGACCAACAGTGCACACGACCATCGATCCGATCGTCACCTGTTGTGGCCGAAGCAGGACTGCCCAGTGCTCGTACTCTCGAAGCGCACTCATCGGATAGCCGAACGTGGCGAGCGTGTCGTTCACGAATCTGTCCTCTACTGACCGGTGAAAATCGGAGGTCGCTTCTCAGTGAAGGCCGTTGCACCTTCGCGATGGTCATCGGAGCGGCCAGCACGCACCATTCCAATGGCCTCCTGATCAAGGCACTCCTCGAGGTCATCGGTGAGGGCTCTGTTCAAGTTCGCCTTCATGTACCTGAACGCAAGGCCAGGACCTGTCGCGAGCTGCGTCACGTAGTCGGCGACCGCCTGATCGAAGTCGTCGTCGTCGACGACCTTGTTGACGATGCCGATGTCCTCTGCTTCCTCTGCCGTGAGCTTGGCTGAAAGGAAGTAGAGCTCTCGTGCCTTGGCGGGACCGACCAGTTGGGTCAAGAACCATGAACCGCCGTAGTCGCCGCTGAAGCCGACCTTTGCGAACGCTGTCGTGAGCTTCGCCGAGCGCTTGGCGATACGCAGATCACAGGCAAGCGCTATCGAGAGTCCTGCTCCTGCCGCTGGACCATTGATCGCGGCGATCGTCGGTTTCGGTATCCGGTGGAGCGCTACTGAGGTCGCCCGTTGGCTGTGGTGTAGCCGCTCGAAGTGCTGCTCGAACGTTTCGCTCGCCGCTGTTCCGGTTGCACGAGCTTTCTGGTTCTGCACGTCGCCGCCGGCGCAGAATCCACGGCCGGCCCCTGTGAGAGTGATGGCCCTGACGTTCTGGTCCTTCTCAGCCCTTCGGAGTCCTTCGGCGAGACCGGCGAGCATGGCGGGGCTGAATGCGTTCAGCCTGTCCGGCCGATTCAGGGTGAACGTGGCGATGGAATCGACGACGTCGATGAGAAGATCGTCGGTCTCTGGGTCGAACTCGGCGAGAGTCATGTTGGCGCCTCTGGTGCTTGTCGGTCAGCGAATCGCGTCAGCGGCGCGTAGCTGTTGGATGGTGGCTTCATCGATTCCGAGCTCGGCAAGGATCTCATCGGTGTGTTCGCCTTGGCCGGGCGTTGGTCGAGCTGTCGCTCCGCTGCTCCGCGTCATCGTGACCGGGTTTCGAATGAGATCGATGGCCCCGAGCTCGGGATGTTCATAGGTCCGAGTGAGGCCAAGGTGCTGGATCTGCTCGTCCTCGAACGCCTCGGAGATGGTCTGGACCGGTCCGCACGGCACCCCGTGCTCGTCGAGGATGCTGATCCAGTCGTTCGTTGTCTTGGTTGCCAGCACTGCCGCGATCTCTTCGGTGAGCGAGCCGCGATTGCGCGACCGTGCTGGTGGGTCGGCGTAATCGGGGTTGTCGAGGAGGTCGGCGCGACCGATCGCCCTGCAGAACGAAGCCCAGATGCGGCCGCTCGGCGCTGCGATGTTCATGTGACCGTCTGCTGACTCGAACGTCCCCATCGGGATCAACGTCGGATGATCGTTTCCTGCTTGTTCGGGGGTCTCGCCGTCGATCGTCCAGCGGGTTGCCTGGAAGTCGAGCATCGCGGCCATTGCCTCGAGCAACGAGGTCTTCACCCACTGGCCTTTCCCCGACCGAGAGCGTTCGTGGATGGCGGCCAAGATGCCCGTCGCGAGATGGATGCCAGCCGCAAGGTCCGAAATCGGGACGCCCACTCTGGTCGGTCCTTGTCCCCTGTGACCGGTGATGCTCATCAACCCAACGCGCCCCTGAGCGATCTGGTCGACGCCGCCACGTTCAGCGTCAGGACCGTCCTGACCAAAGCCAGAGATCGACGCGTAGATGAGCCGAGGGTTGACCGCCATCAGCTCGTCAGGGCCGACGCCGAGCTTGTGTTTCACCGGTGGACGCCAGTTCTCGACGACGACGTCTGCGGTCTTTGCCAGCTCGACGAGCAGCTCGCGGCCGAGGTGGGTCTTCAGATCGATCGATATCGCTCGCTTGTTTCGATGCAGATTCTGGAAGTCGGACGTGAGTCGACCCGAGTCTGCGCTGCTTGCAGGAACGGGTGGTTCGACGCGGATGACGTCGGCCCCCCAGTCGGCGAGAACTCGGACGGCGGTGGGCCCCGCTCGTGCGATGGTCAGGTCAATGACGCGGATATCGCTCAGGGGCATGTCCAAGTGTGGTGGACAGTGTGCCTCGGCATCAATCCCAGAGGTCAGGGAGCGTCGCCTTCCCAGCGCCAGCCCTTGTTCGACATCACGAGGCGCCGGTACGGGCCTGCCAGATCGAGGTCGTCTGTGGTGTAGGCGGGATCGCCCTCCCACACCGCCACCGGAGCTTCGGGTCCCATGACGATCTTGGTGACAAAGAACGGAGACTGTCGATTGGCCGCTTCGGCGAGAGCTTCATCGACTGACGTGGCCCGCGCGAGCCTGTGAAGCGTCACCCAGGTTGGTGGAACCAACTCGATCTTTCCGGCATCACGGGCTCGCAATGCGGTCGCCGGTGTGGTCCATCGGTGGTTGGTGATCTCTCCGTCATCGATGATGACCTCGCCGTCGGGAGCTCGGGCGATGAAGAACCACGTCGAGTATCGCCGGCCCTGCCGTGCTGGTGGCAGCCAGTGGGAGTGTGTGACGAATTCTGATCGTTCGGCGAGGAGCCCCGCTTCCTCCATTGTTTCTCGCGCAGCTGCGGCGCGTGCTGCCTCGAGCGTGTTCGTATCGGTGTCAATGCCGTCCCAGTCACCGGAATCGACACGACCGCCGGGAAACACCCACATGCCGCCAAAGGTGATTTCTGGGTTCCGTTCGAGCATCAACACCTGGACGCCGAGGTCTGAATCGCGGATGAGCACGACGGTCGCAGCCTCGATCGGCTCAGCAACCTCTTGGCTCATTCATCCTCCAACAGCTTCGGGGCGGAGCCGTCGACGGTAGCCGACGGTGGCTGTCGCTCTTCCACTGGGCTGGAACGTCTGGCGTCGAGGCGATGCGAGCCGGCATCGATGCCTGGGAGCGGGGTCTGCACAGCGCCATGCGTCGCGGCTGCGGCCACAACGATCTCTTCGACTTCAGTCCACGACGTGGCCCGAGGCCCTGGGAGGCCAGCGTTGTACGGCTGGTCGAACACGATGACCTCGTTGCCGAGTTCGCGGAGCGCTTCGATGTTGTGAGGGGCATCGTCGATGTACATGTCGGCCTCGACCTCGGGCTTGGCGCCGAGAAAGCAAAGGTCGCGATAGGGGAGGCGATGCGTATCGAGCCAATGCGCAGTATCGGAGATCGCGATCTCGTGGCCCCAATTGACGTAAAGGCGGTGCGTGATGATGCGAATCCAGATACCGGCATCGGACAAACGCCACAGAGCCTCGGCCGCGCCGCGCACCACGGGCATGTCGCGGAACATCCTTCGCTCCATCACCGCGATCCGGTGCAGCCGTTCGAAATCGCCCTCGCGCATACCCCACTCGGAGAATCCCCAGGAGCGCTCGAGAGGAAGCGAGTTGGCTTCGACGCCATAGTCGTCGGCGACGACCTGGCGGAACGCGAGGGTGTGATCGGCGCACACACCGTCAAGGTCGACGCCGAGAATGAATGCGCGATCGGACACGGCGCTCAGTCGGATCGAAGGTTCGCCAAAGCGCGATACACGGCGAGTTGGAGCGTGTTGTCCGGGGTGCCGAGCATCCGAAGCACGATGGTGGCCATGTGCTCTTCGATGTCGTCGGGCACGTCGCGACTTGTCAGGTGAATGAGGCTTTGGCGTATGAGTCCGAGGGTGAGCCGCGCCGCGAGTTCAGCCGAGGGGATGGTGAAACATCCTTGCTCCGCTCCTCGTTCGATGGAGGGTTGCAGCAGGTCGGCGATGAGGTCGCTTTGCGTGAGTCCGGCCGATGCGATGGCCTCGGCGATGAAGACGCCCCATGCCGGCCGCTCCCGAGTCCGGCGCACCAACATGATCGTGGCCGCGGCGACCCGATCGGCTTCGGTCTCGAACTCGGAGTGTCTCGTGCTTCGGATGTCTTCGAGCCAGTCCATCGTTTGCTCGAGGAACAGAACTCTGAGGTAGTGCTCTCTGTCTTCGAAGTGGTTGTAGAACGAACCGAGCGCGACGTCGGCAGCTTCGGTGATGCTGGCGATCGTGAGTCCTGAAACGCCGACGCGGGCGATGACGTCGACTCCTGCGCCCAGGAGTGCTTGGTGCGTGCGCCGACGACGGCGTTCGGTACGTGTCTCTGGCACCTCGGCCTGTTGAGCCGACGCGTCACCGCTGTCTTGGTGTGGTTCGCCTACCACAGGCACTCTCCTCGGGTTGATCTTTCTACACCACGAACGGGGCCGACCGGACAGATCCGGTCGGCCTCGTCCCGGAACCGGTGACTGTGGTGGGACAGACCGGCTCCTTTTCAGACACGGCCAACGGGTGAAGGTGGGCCGTGTCAGAGGCCCGATGGTGGTGGATCACCGGGCCCAGGTGACACTCCGGTGAACGTGGGTGATGTTCATCGGAGCGAACAGACCGTCTCGCGACGCACCTGTCAGTGGTTGAAACGGCGAGTAGGTCGGATCGATTCCCACTCGCGGCCATTTCGTCTCTCACCAGGCGAAACCTGGGTCACGATCGCCGGAAGATTCCCTTTTTCTTTTCTGGAGCTTGCTCATCGATCGATGGATCGTCTGGCCACGCATCAACGATGGCATCGTGACCTTGGGTACGTACTTCTTCGAGTTCGGCGAGGCTGTACGGGCTGTCCCTGGGATCGAGTGCTCGATATCGCATCTCGGCGGCTTCGATTGTCGTCGGGTCGAGCAGGTCGGTGATCAGTGCTGCCCTGGACCACGACGATCTCGGCGAGACGAAGATGTATCCGTCGGCGATGTCCTCGAGATCGAAGCTTCGATCGGCACCACCGAGTGATCCGGTGAGGCCATGGAACCGCACACCACCAAGGGTGCTCGAAGCAAGGTCGAGGCCGAACGAGGTTTCCGGATCGGGGCTCGCCGCAACGAGTTGCTCGAGCCGTCCGAGCGCCTCGTCGTCGTCGATGGCACCGTGGAAGACGACTCGAGCGACGCCCTCACCCATCCAGTTGTGCAGCAGGTTGCCTGGCCCGAGCGACACCTGGCCATCGATCCACTCGACGAAACGGGTGTTGGTTCTCGAAGTGTCGCAGTAGACGATGCCGCGCTGACCAGAGCGGATGATCTCCGCCGTGATGATGTTGGCCATGTGGCTCGCGCTGATGTCGCGGTAGTGCCCGCCCATCCACCAGTTGCGAAGTGTCGCCTCGCCGGCCGATCGGCCTTCGAGAAGGTCGGGATCCTCGACGTAAGTCGCGAGACCGAGACCGATGAGCCTGAAGGGTTCGGAGTCGGTTGCCAGCGTGTGGTTGTGATGCCAGATCGCATGGACAACGTCGAGGTACTCCTCGTATCCGTGACCAATGCCGAGCAGATCGACGAACAAGTCGATCGCTGCTCTTCGGTTCCAGGCGTCTGCCGTGGTGACTGTGTCGAGGTCGGCTTGACGGCGCGAGTTCGTGAACTCCCATGCCAGGTTGGTGACTCCGGCTTCATGCAGCGGGGTGATCGCGTCGCGCAGCACATGCAGATGTTCGGCCACGCTCCTGCGGTCGGCGAGCATGACGACCTGGCGCGATTGGGCGACGTCGACGAGGTACTCGACTGGCGTCGGAATGCCCGTGGTCGTGCCAGCGTGTTCGTCGCCGGCATCATCAGCTGGCGTCACGTCGAAGACTTCAGTCATGAACGGCTCACAATAGGGCGAGCAAGTGATGGCCACTACCCGATGATGGTGACAGTTCCTGCGTCGCCGTCGACCTCGACGATGTCGCCGTCGCGGATCTTCTTCGTGGCATCGGTCACGCTGACGACGCACGGAATGCCGAGCTCTCTCGACACGATGGCTGCGTGACTCATCACTGCGCCGACGTCGACGACGACGGCATCGGCTGGCACGAACAGCGGCGTCCACGCAGGATCAGTGAGCGGTGCAATGAGCACATCGCCTGGACCAAGGGCGCCTGGGTCGCCGGGGTTCATCACGATCCGCGCGGTTCCGCGAGCCACGCCCGCGCAGCCAGGCAATCCGGTCAGCACTGTGCCTGGCGTTGCGCGGTCGAGCGTGCCGCCACGCTTCGGCCACGTGTCGATCGGCGGCATCTCACCTTCGATGAAGAAGGGAGGTTCGAGCGAACTCAGATGATCGAACATGGCGCGGCGCTCGGCGATCTCGGTTTTGACGCTCGCTGGGTCGGCCAAAAACTGGTCGAGCTCATCAGTCGTCACGAACAAGATGTCTCCTTGCTGGCCGCCAACGCCTCGTTCGAGGGCACGCCGGTCGAGCTCTCGAACGGCCAACCTGACCTCGTGAATGCCGGCGACGATGGTGGTCTTGGCGCGTTCTCGACCCTGCGAGAAGAGCACCGTGGCCTCCAGAACCCGATTGAAGAATTTGCGCGTCAGACCCTTGAGTTGCGACCTGGCTTCCTCGATCGCCATCTGCCTCTCGGCCGAGAGGCGCTGCTGCTGAAGCGCTGGGTCGTGGCCGTCGGTTGCGCCGCGCATCCTGTCGAGCAACGCGAGGGGGAGTCGATGGTCGGTGTCCCAGACTTCTGAGCCCAGGTCCCACTCGTTGGGGCCGCGCGAACCGAAATCGGACAGGAATCGCGCGAAGTGCTTGGCGAACTCTGCTGCGTCTGCGGAATCGAGCTCTGCGATGTGATTCTCGATGTCATCGATGCCGCGATCGAACTCGGCAGTCAGCGCTTCGGAGTTGGCGACGAGTCTCCCGAGCTGGAACAACGCGGCCGAGGGTGCGGCTGACTCGACATCGCCGATGCCACCGGTCAGCCGAATGGCCAAGTGCGGATCGTCGAGATTGTCTTCGCAGATCTTCGTCAAGACGCCGGACATCATCGCCGCCTGCCCGCTGACGTACAGGTGCGTGGTGAAGAGCTCCTCGAAGAATGGCTGGAGCCTGTCGATCTCGGCGCTGAGTTCCTCGTCTGTCCTGTCAGACAGCGCGCCAAGGCGATTCTGCGCCTCCCTGACCTTGGCTTTGTCGGTCTCGAGCTGCGGCAGCTCCTTGGTGCGCAGCGTTCGGATCACGTGGCGGAGCCCGCGAAGAGAAGCCACGAGCGACTTGTCATCGGGGTGA
>Ga0315338_1003104_pt1 | contig 15052 bp, 11 predicted proteins | sample ASW8metaG_FD_204518 | JGI IMG/M metagenome (GOLD analysis project Ga0315338, IMG submission 204518) | Ammonia-oxidizing marine archaeal communities from Monterey Bay, California, United States - ASW #8 | ecosystem: Environmental > Aquatic > Marine > Coastal | place: USA: California | collected... | reverse complement strand
CGGCGCCTGGTACAAGTACCGGCGCCGCTTTCGTTTGCCGTCCTGTATCCCCGACGTTGTCGCTCCGGGCGGATTCGGCGCACGTAGTTCCAGCAGTTCGTGATACACTGGTTATGCCCATGCGCTCTCGGGGGAAAGCGCGGGGGGCCATTGGCCATCCCCAATTGTCATAATCTGGAGACCACTCAACATGAAGAAATTATTATGGAGCGGGATCGCAGTCGGTGCAGCCTGCGTTCTTGGCGCCACTTCGAGCTACGCTGTCTCGGCCTTCACCCAGGTCGAGGAAACGTCGATCGCGAGCACGGGGAACCGTAATGGCGATCCGGTTCGGTCGGCAACGTTCCGCGCCGATGTCCTACGAATTGAGAATGAACTCGCTCTGGCTCCACTCGCCCGTTCGAGCAGCACTCTCGCACCTGCCACTCTCGAGCTTCCGATGCCGGACGGCTCGCAGCAGATGTTCCGGGTCTACGAATCACCGATCATGGCACCGGAGTTGGCCGCCAGGTACCCGGAGCTTCGGACCTACGAAGCCTATGGCGTCGACGACCGTTCCGTCTTCGCTCGCTTCAGTGTCACGCCGAAGGGTTTCCACGCGATCGCCTTCACCCAGGAAGGCACCGTTTGGGTCGACCCGTACCAAGAGCGTGACAGCGACCACTACGTGTCGTACTACGCAAACGACTATCGCCGGACTCCGGATCACTTCGACGGATCCTGGGCCTGTGAGTTCGTCGAAGACCCGGAGCGCACAGCCGAAATCGCAACCCTGGTCGCCGAGTCGGCCAACCGCGGCGGTATCTCGACCGGGGACGAACTCCGTACCTACCGCCTCGCGCTCGCCGCGACCGGTGAATACACCTCCTTTCACGGCGGCACCGTTGCTGCCGGAATGGCCGCCATCGTCGTGGCGATGAATCGCGTCAATGGAATCTATCAGAAGGACGTTTCGGTTCTGATGGAGCTCGTGGCCAACAATGACGTCCTTGTCTACACGAATTCCGGAACCGATCCCTACACGAACAACAACGGTGGCGCGATGCTCGGACAGAACCAGTCCAACATCGATAGCGTCATCGGAAACGCCAACTACGATATCGGCCACGTCTTCTCGACAGGTGGCGGAGGGATCGCTGGATTGGCCGTTGTTTGCCGGACCAATAACAAGGCCCGTGGCGTCACCGGTCTCCCCTCTCCGATCAATGATGGATTCTACGTCGACTACGTCGCTCACGAGATGGGTCACCAGTACGGCGCGAACCACACGTTCAACGGAACGGCCGGATCCTGTGCGGGTGGAAACCGGAGCGCCGGCCATGCCTATGAGCCAGGCAGTGGATCGACGATCATGGCCTATGCCGGAATCTGTGGATCGCACAACATCCAGTTCAGAAGTGATGACTACTTCCACAACGACAGCTTCAATGCGATTCGCGCCTGGACCGAGGGCCCGACAGGCGGCGCTTGCCCAACTGTCGCGGCAACCGGTAACACGGCTCCTGTCGTCGACGCTGACTTCGGCAACCCGACGATCCCACTGGGTACGCCCTTTGAGTTCACCGGCAGCGCGGTCGACGGCGAAGGTGACGACATGACTTACTGTTGGGAGCAGTACAACCTCGGACCGGGCGGCCATCCGAACACGCCTTCCGGCAATGCTCCGATCTTCCGCTCCTTCGTCCCGAAGGACACGCCGACCCGAATCTGTCCACGGATCGAAGACGTCGTAACCGGCGTTCAGACCAAGGGCGAGATCCTCCCCAGCTACGCGCGCGGCCTGACCTTCCGGCTCACGGTTCGTGACGGTCTCGGTGGAACGTCCTACAACTCCACCTCGCTCACCGTAACCGCGGACGGTCCGTTCCTCGTGACAGCACCGTCAAATGCTGGACTCGACTTCCCGGCCAACTCCTCTCAGGTCGTTACCTGGGACGTGGCAGGAACGAGTGGCGGCTCGATCGGCGCCGCCAACGTGGACATCTTCTTCTCGGACGACGGTGGGTTTACCTATCCGGTGACTCTCGCTTCTAACGTCCCGAACGATGGATCACAGATCGTGACGATGCCGGGAACGGAAACGACGACGGGGCGGATCAAGGTCAAGGCGTCGGACAACATTTTCTTCGACATCTCGAACTTCAACTTCACCATCACCGAAGACGTTTCGTCCGTGGACGACGACGTCGTATCCGCCGACGGCCTCATCCTGGGCAGTTCACCGAACCCGTTCCGCAACGTGACGCATCTCAGCTTCCGCGTGCAGAACGAAGAGCAGGTCTCCCTCCAGGTCTACTCCCCATCCGGTCGGACCGTCGCGGTCCTCGCCGATGGTGTATTCCCAGCTGGCGATCACACGCTCTCCTGGAACGGTAAGAACATGGACGAACGGAAGATGCCTTCTGGAGTCTATTTCTACAACCTGACCATCGGGGATGAGACCCAAACTGCTCGGATCGTCTTGAACTAAGACTTCGATACTGTTCGGTTCGAGTTACTCGGACCGATACGTGCTGCGGCGCCTCGTTCTACGGGGCGCCGTTTTCGTTTCGTGGCGGCACCCAACGAAGTAGTGAAGCGACCGCCAAGGCCGTGCGGAGATAGAACTCGGAGACCGGAATCCCCGCCGCGTTGGCATCTCGGGCAATTCCGAGATACCAGGCGACGGCGTAGGGACCCACGTCGACCAATCCAAGCGGCTTCGGCCCGCTGGCGCTGTACGACGAAAAGAAAGCCTGCAGGATCGGATGGTCCGGGCCTCGCTCGTCTCCAAACTCCCGCCCCGGAAATGCCTCGCCAAGAATATTGAGAAAGGGATGAACGAGGTCGAGTTCGACCGGGGCGACCGACGCCTCTTCGAAATCGATGAAGGTAAGGAGCGGCCCCGAATCGGTCTTCTCGTAAAAGACGTTCTCGTTATGCACGTCGCCGTGGATCCATCCTTCGTTGGACTCTTCCCACCGATCCTTCAGCTCAGCCGGACCGGGGAACGTGGCCATCCCGAGTTTCAACCCGTCCGCCTCCTCAGCAGAGAGCTTTCCGGCCGAGGACAAATCACCGACAAAAACATCGAAGTTGAGCCGATCGTCCAGGCGTGCCTGCGGAAGCGGCGAATCCCAGGCTCCGCTCCGCCCCGGTAGATCGGAAGAATGGAGCAACCCAAGCGAGCGGCCGAGGATCTTGGCGAGCTCTTCGTATTCTATCGCCGTCAGATCGAGATAGACCTGATCGAGGATTCGCCCGGGAGCTGGTTCGAGAAGAAGCAAGCTTCCACGTTTCCCGAAATCCTCCGATGCAAGTAGCTTGGGACGGGCCAGGCCCGGGATGTCGCTGCTCAGAGTGAAGACCTCCCGCGCATACCGATTCCCGGCGTCGGCCGCAAACTGTTTGATAAACCCAAGCTCTGGAACGAACCAGACTCGACGATCGGGTAGGTCGTTGACGCTAACGTCCTCGAGACGGCCGTCAACGGCAAAACCCTCCTTGTCGATCCAGCGCCTGATCTCGAAATCTCTGAGCATTACAGATCTCCTCGTCTATCCTAGGAATCGTGGAGTGAAGATTGTCGGTGACGAGCCAGCGGCGGGCGACCTCGAATGAAGATAAATCCCCTTTTTCGTTTTGCTCTGCTCGCTCCGCTCGCGTTCGTAGCGGCGACCGTTGGCCTCGTCCTTCTGGCCGCATCCTGGCCAGGGGATCTCACCCAGGCGGTGGAACGACTTTTTTCCCCGACGATTCGGTCCTCGATCTGGCTTTCGCTTTGGACAAGTATCCTGAGCACAAGCCTGGCCCTGCTCGTTGGGGTACCGGCCGCCTACGCCTTCGCGCGCGACAAGATCCCGGGTCGGGCCGGCCTTCGGCTCCTCCTCGACCTTCCCCTCGTTCTCCCTCCGATTGTTACAGGATTGGGGCTCCTCATCCTCGCTGGCTTCTGGCCCGGGTTCGCCACCGAGAGTGCGGGGCGACATTTCGGACCGCTCATGGTAATCATCGCCCAGATGACCTTGGCCATCCCCCTTGCGGTGCGTCTCCTCATCGACACCTTCGAACGAATTCCCACCCGAGTCGAAACAATGTCGCGAACCCTCGGTCTTTCCGCCGCACACACGTTCGTTCGAGTCTCCCTTCCTTTGGCCAGGAACGGAATCGTCTGTAGCGCACTCCTTGTCTGGACTCGCGCGCTCTCCATCTTCGCTCCCATTCTCATCTTCGCGGGGGCAATCGAACAACGAAACGATGTCCTGCCTATCGCCATCCTCCGGGATGCGGGCGGCGGCGACCTGGAAGGGGCAAAGGTCATGGCCCTGCTCCTCGTCTTCGTTGCCATAATCGTGCTCCTGGCCATCCGAAGGTTAGGAGGACGACTCCTCGTCGGTTAGCATCAGCGAGTGATCAAGGAGGCCCGATGATTTCCAATCGCGATCCCCTTGGAGGAGTCCCTCCCGTATTCGAGTGGCGATCGATTACCCTTCGTTTGGACGGCTCTTCCCTGGAAGACGTTTCCCTCGTCGCCCCGAGCGGACGCTGGCTTTGTCTGGTCGGGCCGACCGGAGCCGGCAAGTCACTCCTGCTCGAAGTCGCGGCCGGTTTTCACGAAGCGGGCTTTGGACGGGTCTTCCGCAACGGGATCGACGTCACCGACCTCCCCCCTGAGGAACGCGAAATCGCATTCGTGCCCAGTGACGGGCTCCTCTTCTCCCATCTGGATGTGCGTCAAAATCTGCTTTTCGGGACCAGGGAGGAACCGACCTCGCTCGACCGCAGCCATCAATTCGCCCGCATCGTAACGCGGCTTGGAATCACCCATCTCCTCGAACGCCGGACCGATTCCCTTACCCCAGGAGAGAGCAGGCGGGTGGCAATCGGCCGGGCCATTCTTTCTGGGCACCAACTCCTTTTTCTCGACGAATTCGCCCCTCAGATGGATGCGGATTCACACGAGGTCATCTCGGCCTTCCTTTCAGCCGAGAAGGAAGCCCAGAAGCTCTCTGTCGTCTATACGACGTCCGACCTCAGCGAGGCCCACCGGTTCGCCGACACGGTTGTTTCGATCGAGAACGGACGGATTCGAGGAGTGGTCGGCGGAAACGTCGCCAATGTCTCTCGGATCGTGCCCTTCCCTCTCCATCGCCGCTAGACTGGGCAAGTTTTTCCCCATCCGCCGCCCCACCTCACGCTGCCAAGACCGCCGGTAGAGAGGCGAGAGATGAAATGATACAATTTCTCCTCGTGTCTTCGGTGCGAGCCGATCTTAGTCGAGTGTGCCTTGGAGCTTTTTCAGCGACGTATTGATGGCTTTGGGAAAGGAAACGTGTGGCTACCTATATCCTCGGGATCTCCGCTTTTTATCATGACAGCGCCGCCTGCATCCTCCGCGATGGCGAGCTTATCGGAGCGGCTCAAGAGGAGCGGTTCACGCGGAAAAAGCACGATTTCAACTATCCCGCCAAGGCCGTCGAGTACTGCCTGGACCACGCCGGTATCGGGTCGAAAGACTTGGAAGTCGTGGCGTTCTATGACAAACCGCTCCTGAAGTTCGAGCGTCTCCTCGAGACCTATTTCGCTTTTGCCCCGCGTGGATTCACGTCGTTTCTCAACGCGATGCCGATCTGGACTCGGCAGAAGCTCTTCCTCGCCGATACGATCAAGAAAAGCCTCGACCACAAGGAAGCCAAGCTCATCTTTCCGGAGCATCACGAGTCCCACGCAGCCTCGGCCTTCTTTCCGTCTCCTTACGAGGAAGCTGCCACTTTGACCACTGACGGCGTGGGTGAGTGGACCACGACCAGTTTTGGCGTGGGAAGTGGCAAAAGAGTTCAACTCCACGGGGAGATTCGCTTTCCTCATTCTCTCGGAATGCTCTACTCGGCATTCACCTACTACACCGGGTTCCGGGTCAATTCCGGCGAGTACAAAGTGATGGGCCTCGCTCCGTACGGTGAACCCAAATACGTCGATACGATTCTCGACAACATCATCGATGTGCGCGACGACGGATCCTTCCACCTGAACATGGACTACTTCGACTACTGCACGGGCATGAAGATGACGAACAACAAGTTCGCCGACCTCTTCGGAGGCCCGGCTCGCGAGCCGGAGTCCGAACTGACGCAGAGAGAGATGGACCTGGCCGCGTCCGTCCAGGTCGTGACCGAACACGTCATGTTGAAGATGGCACGCCACGTTCGCGAAGCGACCGGACAGCGCAACCTCTGCATGGCCGGGGGTGTTGCCCTCAACTGCGTGGCAAACGGCAAGATCCTTCGCGAAAAGATCTTCGACGACATCTGGATCCAACCGGCCGCCGGTGACGCCGGTGGCGCTGTTGGTGCTGCCTACCTCGCCTGGCATCACTATCTCGACCAGGGGCGCCCCACCCGCACCTTCTCGCCGAAAAGCGCGGGGGATCGGCAGGCCGGCTCCTACCTGGGCCCGGAATTCTCCGACTCAGAGATCGAGGCATTCTTCGACAAGGTCGGAGCCAAGTACACTCGCCTGGACGACGATGAACTCGCTGAGCGGGCAGCCGACATTCTCGCCAACGAAAACGTCATCGGATGGTTCCAGGGACGAATGGAGTTTGGGCCGCGTGCCTTAGGAAACCGATCAATCATCGGCGACGCACGTTCGCGCGAGATGCAGTCGACGATGAACCTGAAGATCAAGTTTCGCGAGTCCTTCCGCCCTTTCGCTCCCAGCGTGCTCGAAGAGAGGGTCGAAGACTACTTCGAGATTGATCGCCCGAGCCCGTACATGCTCCTGGTCGCCAATGTCAAAGAAGACCAGCGCATCCCTCTCCCCGAGGGAACGGAAAAACTCTTTGGCATCGACAAGCTGCGAATCAATCGATCGAAAATCCCCTCGATCACCCACGTCGACTATTCCGCTCGAATTCAAACTGTGAGCAAGTCGACGAACCCGCGCTATCACGACCTGATCTCGAAGTTCTTCGTCAAGACCGGATGCCCAGTCGTCATCAATACATCCTTCAACGTCCGAGGCGAGCCCATCGTCTGCACTCCCAGAGACGCCTACACCTGCTTCATGCGGACGGAGATGGATTTCCTCGTCGTCAACAACTACATCCTCGACAAGAAGGATCAGCCCGAACCGGCCGACGACATCGATTGGAAGAGCGAATTTGTTCTGGACTAGGCGACAGGAAAACAGTTTTGGGACTAGGTCGATTGGTTGTGGAATCCGTTTACTGATGAAGAAGGAGAGTGTTCTTGCAGACAGGTAGAGCAACCAAGAAAGAACTCCGCGAGTTTGGACTCGTCGTCGGCGCGGCCTTCGCTATCCTTGCGACCTTCCAGCACTTTTTCCACGGGAAACTCGACCCGAAGGTTCTCTACGGGATCGCTGGATTTCTCGCCGTTTCAGGTCTACTCGTGCCTCAGATCCTCAGACCGTTTCAATGGGTCTGGATGAGGTTCGCTCTCGTGCTTGGTTGGATCATGAATCGCGTAATCCTCGGCGTCATCTTTTTCGTCGTCTTTACGATCGTAGCCACCGTCATGCGGATCGTCCGGCGTGACGAGCTGGACATGGCGAAGAAGCCCCGGGACAGCTACTGGCACATGCGTGAACTCGGGCCCGTCGACCGCGAGCGATACGAGCGCCAGTTCTAACTCTTCGTGACCCGGCCAACTCGTTGCCGACCGGCCCGACCCGTAACCGACCTGGATCGGCGGGTAGCCGCATCCTCCCGACTCCGAAGCATCCGACTAACTAGACGTCGAGGCCGACCGAACGCATGAGTTCGAGCGCGTTACTTTTCTCCACGCGCCCGGAGCGAAGTTGGTAGTCGAAGACCATTTTGTCGTCTTCGAGATGATCCTGAAAATGGACATTTCGAGCCCCGGTGAGCCGGTCGACCATCTCGGTTAGCGCAAGGTCGTGCGTCGTGACCATACCGATCGCGTTCCGAGCGAGGAGATTCTTCAGAAACGCTTCGACTCCGATCTGGCGATCATGCGAGTTCGTACCTTGGAGAATCTCATCGACCAAAAAGAGGACGGGACGCTCCTTCTCGGTTTGATCGGCAATCATGCGCAATCGCCGAATCTCTGCATAGAAATGTGAGACCCCCGCCTGCATCGAATCCTGGATCCGAATCGAGCTGGCCAGTTGGATTGGCGAAACGGTGAGGCGACGCGCCCGTACCGGCGCGCCCATCTGCGTAAGAACGACACTGATACCGACCGTCCGAAGAAACGTACTCTTCCCCGACATATTCGAACCGCTCACGACCCAGAGCGGGGAGTGCGCTCCCAGATCGACGTCATTGCGAATGCAGGTATCGCGCGGTAGAAGGGGATGGCCGAGATACTCGGCGGAAAACCCGGAGGTAGTACCACGCTCCGCGAAGACGTCGTCAGGGCACTCGAAAGCATATCCCGCGACGGAAGAGATCGCCTCGAATTCACCGACCGCTTCGAGCCAGCGTTCCACCGCACCGCCATGCTGACGTCGCCAGGAACCCACGGCCTCAGCGGTATGGATATCCCAAAGCGTAAGAAAGGTCACAGGAGCGAACATTGCGTTGCGTCGAGCTTCGTAGAGATCGAGGCGTCGCTCCAGACCCTTGACGGCCCGGGAGGGACGCCTGCCCGCCGATTCGAGTACCGCACTCAGCCTCTGGAGAAGAGGCGACTGAAACGACCGTCCCTCCACGGTCTGGAGGAGATCTCCGAGAAGACGGAGATCCGGTCCCAGGTTGTCGATCCCGGCCGCCTGGGCCTCCGACCGCTTCTGGACGCGCAGACGAAATCCAATTTGGAGAAAAATGACGAAGAGAAGGGGTGTCCCGGTCGTCCAGGCGCCCCACCAGAGCCCAATTGCAGCGAGGAGCCCGAACGTTAGAACTGAAGCAAGTACCTTCTCGACGCCGCTCAGGCCCTCGACAGGCGAACCGAGGGCGTCTCGCAGGGCCTCTGAATCGGCCTCTCGCTCGAATTCGTGGCCGAGGAGAAACATCCCTTCGCGCAGGTCGAGATCTGGAGTGAGTTCGTCGACCGCCGCGCGCCGCTCATCGGTCTCGCTCCGGGAGGGTGTCTCTGTCATCCAGCGTGCGAGATGTCGCTGCCCCGTCCTGGTCCGTGCCAGGTTCATCCGTTCGAAGAGGGATCCGACACCAAACAGGTCGAGGTCGACGGCATAGGGATGTTCGACATCCAGGAGGTCCAGACCCGGAGTCCCCACACCAACCCAACGATCTTCCAACCGGTCGAGGCCGCGCCGATAGTGGTCCGCGGCTCGCTCGGCCCGGGCCTTCTGGCGAACCACCCGTTCGTGAACGAGAATCAGGACGACGAAAAGAATTGGGGGGACCCAGAGCGCGGAACTGGACACCACCCTCGCGCCAAAAACGAGCCAGAGGCCGAGGAGAAAAACCGCAAAAAGTGCGACGCGAATGTAGCTGATGCCAAGATCACGCCGCTCGAATGCGATGACGGCAGTTTTCCGCTCGTTCAGGCGCTGCGCGTAGATTGTGGCCGGGGAGGAGGCCGCGGATGCTTCCAGAGCGGTCCCCGTCACCGGGGCATTCGACATCGCATTCATCCGGGAAGGATCGTCGAACCGGAGGGCCCCGTCCAGTGCTGCTTTGTCCGCTGGAGACGAGAAAACCGCCCGCTCCTGCAACCTTCCTGCGGCTATTATCGTTTCTTACGAAGTGGGTGAACAGGGCTGGGCCTAGTTTTGGGGAGACGACCTTCACATGAATCGTTTTTTGCGCGCCGGGAATTCGTCCCGGTACGTTGGGTCGAAGGGTGGGTCACAGCTCACCCTTGACCTGCTCTTGGTGTTCCTGTTTGCGGTGCCCCTCGCCACTCCATTTGTACCCAGCATAGCGATGGCACAAGAAGAACTCACGGAAGAGAACCCGTCCGCCCTTCCTGATTCTCTCGCTTTCGAGCTTCTCCGCATGCTGGCTCGGGAGGACACGGCGAAGGTGCCGCAAATCAATTACGTCCTCGGCGAATTCGTCGAGGCGAAGGACGAACGACCGACCCTCAAAGAGATCATCGGATGGTGTATCGAAAGTGAGGAGAACCGCTTCACCGGCCTCGAAGACGCGCAGTTTCGACGTCGCTACCGCAGTATCGAGTTCTATGGCGACGCCGAGGACGACGACGCGCGGCGGATTCTCACGGAGGAGGTAGAACAGGTCTACATGCGACCTCCCGATGAAATCGTCGAAGTTTCGCTCGGAGAGCGCACCTGGGACAGCGAGGAGGCCGAGACGGACGAAGACCTGGAAGTAGAAATCGACTCTGTGCAACGAGACCTCAGTAGTCTCCCCGTCTTTTTCCAAGAACTCGACGACTACGACTTTTCTATTCTGGACCGCCGTATCTTCAGCGATCGGATCCTCTACAAGATTGCCTTCGAACCGCGAAGCGCTTTCGCCGCTTTGCCGGAGGGTTGGTTCCTCGTCGACACCGCCCGCTTTCAGATCCTTCGCGCCGAATACAAAATGATGAAGAACCTCCCCTATCCAGTGTTTCTCAAGTCGATCGATCGCGTTTCGATCCAACGGCGTGAAAACGAGGGATTCTGGTTCGTAGAGGATGTCCAAGTCGAAATCACGATGAACAAACTCATCGTTCCTCTCCCCATTCCGCGGAGAATCGAGCTCCATCTACAGATCGAAGACCTGCGCGTCAACGAAGGGATCCCTGATTCCGTCTGGGTGAACCAATGAGAGTGCGGAACATTTTCGCAAAGACGCTCCGGCGGGCTCCTCTCTCGTTGCTGGTCGGACCCGCGTTTCTCGTCTTTGGCTGGGCCAATCTTCAGGCGGCGGCCGCGAGCGATCCCTCCGGGAGTCCGAAACAGATAGATCCATTCGAGGCGGGCAGCGTGGAGGCGGTTCTGGACAGTCTACGGAACACCGGAGAGCCCACTCCTCTTTGGGAATCGCTCATCGAGTCAGCGGGATGGGACACCCTGGGCACGGAGACATGGATTCCCAACGCGGATAATCCAGCTCCGCGTTCCCCCGCCTGGCGCCGCTTTCGCCGCAGCTTTCGACCTCAACTCGGTTTTAACAAAGTGGATGGGCTCGTCTCTGGAGTAGGAGTCTCCACACAGTGGATGAAGCGACCTGGGTTGCGACTGGAGGGCGCTATGATGCGATCCTCTGGGCGGGGGCGCTACCAGGGAGAATTCATCGCGAGTTGGCAATCCGACGCACGTGCTTCACTGCCGTACTCCTGGGCCTCTCGTTCTCGTCTGACCGGCGGAAGCAAGGAAGCAAGAATCAGTCCCTTTGCGAACGGAGGGCGGCAGCAGCGGGCGTGGTCTGGTTTTGGCGGCTATTCCGAGCGAACTGTCCCCTTCGGAAGTAATCGTCCCCTCGGAAACGCAGCGCAATCACTCATCCTGGCTCTTGATGAGCAGAGCTACCTCGATCGGATCGAATCTTTCGCCGGAATCCGCCAGAAGATCTCTCGGACGATCCGATCCGAGTGGGTCTACATCGATCGGAAAGACCGCCCAATCGAATCTTCCCGGAGTCCTCACCTTCAGACCTCCCCCCGAGCTTGGAAAAACGCCCCCAGTGACCGCCAGCATATTCGGGGGGTGTCCTGGATGGGAGAATGGATCCCGGGCGGCCAACGACTAGAGGCGCAGGATGGATTGTGGCTAAAGGCCGCCGCCTGGGGTGGTGCGCTCGGAGGCGACCGCGAACTGTACACGACCGGTTTCGAAGCACGACAAACCTGGCCAGTCCCCGGTAGAGGGACTCTCGAAGTGGAGGGATGGGCTTCGGCCGTGGGCGGCGATCCGGCCACTCAGGACCTCACTGACCTCGGCGGCGCAACGAGCCTGCGCGGTTACCCAGCGCGCAGCCAGGTTGGAACGACCTCTCTTCTCCTCCGGACAGACTACAGCTTCGGCCTCGATCTCCTCGCGAAGACCAATGTTCCCTGGATCCGTTCATTCCACCTACAACCCGTCGTCTTCTTCGACGTCGGAGCGGCTTGGGGCACTCGTGGCTGGCAATCCATCTCCGACCTGACTCTCCCGGAGAGTCAGGACTGGAAAACTGACATCGGTCTGGGGGTGCAACGTCTGGTCAACTACCCCGGACTACTCACCCGCGTTCGGGTCGACTTCGGATGGCGGCTCGATCGCGCCGAAGACCGTTTCCGCGCCAGCCTCAGCTTGACGCGCTGAATCCCGGCATCCACGTCTCGTGCACATGACGCCATGTCCAGCTCCCGTCGCTCGTCTCGTCGAGCCACGCGGAGCTGAGGCGTGCCGTGCGCTGTTCACCACGCCACTGCCACTCCTCGTAGACGGCAAGATAAGACTTCGATTCCCCGGTACGGGATGGGGCAATCGATCGTGGCACGCGAACGTTCCTGACCTCGATCTCGAACCGGTCTTGGGTCGAGGCGTGAGCGTTCCAGAGGGAATCGATGAGCGGCCCTCGCTCGATGAGCTGGCCTCCCGGCGGGATCATTTGAAATTCGGGACCGAGAGCGCGTTCGACCCGGGAGAAGGCCTCTCTGGTCTCCGGAAGTTCGCCCCGAAACCATCGTTCGAAAAAAACATGGATGTCCCGAATCTCGCTGATGATCCTGGTTTCTGTACTCTCTCCGTTCACGGTGATTCGTCCCGGTGCACTGCGCCCGGAGAGAAGGCCGGCAGGCAGACCGCGATGTACTCCGCACCGTCCGGTCCCGGCGTACTGTATCTCACTCGCTCCCCGGCCTGAGCGATGATGGCCTGGCCAGCCGAAACGTGCAGGGTTCCGCCATCGTGTTCGACCTCCAGGGCACCCTTCAAAACGACGGTGTACTCGTCGAATTCCGGCGTCTGGGCTGGCTCGACCCAACCGGACGGACTCTTCATTCGGGCGATACTGAGAGCGGACGTACCGCTATTGACCCGCCCGAAATACTCTTCGATCCGCTTGGGCTTGTTTCCGACGGCCTCGACGATGGTCGGACCCGCGACATGAATGGGCATTTTTTTCCTCCTTCTGACGGATAACAGCCTTCCGCTTACCGCGCAACGCCTCAATCACGGGAGACGAAGGCCCGATAACCGAAGGAAAGAGGCGAACTCAGGCAAAAAGCATCCGAGCGAAAGGGATCCCATGGACGGGCAGAAACTCTTCGGCGAAATCCTCTGCGAGAACGGCTTCCTCGAACAAGCGCAGCTGGATTACCTGCTCGCGAAGCAGAAGGACACGCCCAGTTCTACCTTGGGTCAGCTCTGTATCGACGAGGGTCTCCTCACGCGCGTCGATATCCAACATCTGCTCAAGACCTACGGTAAGCGGATTCCTCTCGGGCAGATGCTCGTCGAATCTAACATCATCACGGTGGCTCAGCTCGAAGATGCGACTCAGCTGCAGAAGCGAAAAGGCGGGCGTATCGGCGACGCCCTCGTCGAACTCCGACATCTCGACGACGTGCAGCTCTGCGAGGCTCTTGCCAAACAGCACAACATCCCGATCGTCCTGGTCGCAAACATGAGACCGACTCGGGGACTTCGAGGTGTCATTAACCCGACTTACGCTGCCCAACGGGAGATCGTTCCCATCTCCCGGATCGGCCGTCAGCTCACGCTCGCTCTGGTGGATCCAAACATGTTCTCCGTGGCAGAAGAGTTGGCTGCTCAGAATCGCTGCCAGGTTCATATCGTCCTCGCCCCGAAGAGCCACGTGCTGACCTTCTTCCGCAAGCTCTACGGGAAGGAGCCCGCTGAGGGGCATCTCAAAGTCCCCAATTGGATCCTTGCCGCCCAACGGGGAGAAAGCGAAGAGGAGCTCGACGAGCTCGCCAACAGCGATCTCGACATGATCAGCCCGTGGGAAGACATGGATGTGGCGGACGACGATGAGGAGTTTGGTGACACCGAAGACACCGACGGTATCGAAGTCCTCGAAACGGACGTCATCGAAGAAACGGAGACCGCCTACTCTCAAACCGCGGGCGAATCACCCCTCATTACGACCATCGTCCAGACCATTATCTCCCGTGCCCTTGCGCTGCGATCGAGCGACATTCACCTGGAACGGGGACCGTCCGGCTCGAGCCTGCGATTCAGAATCGACGGACTACTCCATCGATTCAAGCTTGGCCAGATGCAGGAAGGATTCCAAAAAAACTATCGGTCGGTCATCGCCCGCTTCAAGATCCTCAGTCAAATGAACATCACGGAGAAACGTCGCCCGCAGGACGGCAGCTTCCGGATGCTGATCAAGCGGGATGGACGGCTCCACAATGTCGACTTTCGCCTCTCCACCGTGCCTGGTCGCTTTGGAGAAGGCATGGTCATTCGGCTTCTCGACCAACGCAAAGCACCTCGGTCCCTCGAGGGACTGGGGCTGAGTCGGCAGATTCAGGATCGCTTCGGCGCGGTCATCGGACGGCCGACCGGAATCGTTCTCGTGACCGGTCCGACCGGGTCCGGCAAGAGTTCGACTCTCTACGCCGCTCTTCGCACCATCGCCAATCCGCGATTGAAGATACTCACGGCCGAGGACCCGATCGAATACACCCATCCGGGCATCTTCCAAACGGAAGTTCGTGACGAGATCGGCAACACCTTCGCGCGTTATCTTCGCTCGTTCCTACGTCAGGATCCCGACGTCATCATGGTCGGGGAGATTCGGGACTCGGAAACAGCCGAGATGGCGCTGCGCGCGGCTCAGACCGGTCATCTCCTCCTCAGCACGCTCCACAGCATTAACTCGACCGCTTCGATTCAACGGCTTCTCGATCTGCATATGGAACCGAGTGCGATCATCTCCACGCTCAACGGGGTCATGGCCCAGCGCCTTCTCCGTCTCAATTGCAAGCACTGCCTGGAGAGCTACACTCCTGACGGCGCGGTCCTGGCCGATTGGTTTGTCCTCGCTCCGCACGTCGATTGGAAACGAGGGCGAGGGTGTGCTCGTTGCAATCAGACGGGATTCAACGGACGAGCCGCCATCAATGAATTCTGGGTCCCGACCGATGAACAAGGACTCATGATCAACCGAGGACTGTCTTCGGGAGCCTTGCGCAACGAGGTGCTACAAACGACT
>Ga0315338_1003103_pt1 | contig 15053 bp, 9 predicted proteins | sample ASW8metaG_FD_204518 | JGI IMG/M metagenome (GOLD analysis project Ga0315338, IMG submission 204518) | Ammonia-oxidizing marine archaeal communities from Monterey Bay, California, United States - ASW #8 | ecosystem: Environmental > Aquatic > Marine > Coastal | place: USA: California | collected... | reverse complement strand
CAACGATTGCTAATTTATATCTCGACGACTGCATGAAGGAAACTTCGACTCTTCACTCTATCAGAGCCTATTACCGGGTTCATTAACCACCACCAAGGATTTTTTTGCCGATACCGAACAACCCTTTCTTCCCTTTGTTGGCACCCGTCGTTGCTTCGGACAATTCGGGGGGTTCAGGTGGTCGGGGGAGGTCGGAGAAATGCAACTGGACAGTTTCACGAGCCATTTGGATGGAGATTTCATTATGATCAAGCGTCGATATTTCCACCAAACAGTGATTTCCTCCAGCAGCAGGAAGCTCGTCATACTGAGCCAAACGACGACCAGATGCCTTTTCTAAAACCAACATACTGGTGCCATGCCTGGCACCCTGATTATCACGCAAAGTCGCATTACCAACAAAGGCGATGATTGGCGAATCCACTGGCTGTGAGAGCATTAACGCCTGTTTTTCGACTTCTGCAGGTCGAGCCCACTTCTGCCGCCCGGTATGTTTATCAAAAACACAGATCAAACCGTCCATGACAAGAAAGTCGGTAAGATTGAGCCCGGCAACATGGTGTTTAGTATTTTTCGTCTGCTGCTTGAGTGCCAACACAAAACTATCGGTTCCGGCTTGCAAGTGAACAGCACTCAGCTTTGGCAGTGGAGCTATGTTTTGGTCAACAATGGCGTGCCCCTCATTAACATCCACTATCGAGCAATGACCAGAGACCTCGGCAGTTGCAATGTAACGACCATCAGCAATACTGATTTTGGCAGTACGATCGTAGTCGTGGCTCCACACGGTCTCGCCAGCAATCACATCAAAAGCCGATAGTTCAAAACGTCCTTCGGGCTGTCTGCGCCAACGAATAACACGACGGCCTTGGGTTGCCAGTTGCTCGCTCCACCTGGGCGTTGCTGTCTCACCCAGTTTGCGACCGTCAATAGTACTGAACAGTAGCGCCTTAATACTTCCAGGTGGAACGACAATCACATACTGCTCGTCACCAAAAAGATCGCAGCCTAGTGGCACATCGCTTCGGCTCCAGCGCTGCATTCCAGTCCAGGAGTCTACGCAAACCAGTCTCCCTTGATCCTGGTAAACACAGCTATCGTGAGTGACGGGGCCGACAATGCCGATCCATTTACCGTTCCGCTGCGCCCGCATCACTCGCTTCGACCCGGGACGCCCACTGGGCACGATGACCTGCCCACGCAACTGATGATTCGGGTTGTTGATGCTGCTGACCACGCTGCGGCGCCAAAGTGGCTTGGAGATTCCTGTTTCCACGGAGCTTAAGGTATCGAAGGCCATAATCTGTTCGCCGAAAGATACGACAAGTAGATTACCGCGTGTCACACCGTAAACTTGACTTTGATCATGAAGCCTCTGAAAACTCTTGCCACCTAGAGTTGTACGGAAAAATTCTCGTCCGTAGCTATCTCGTGCTACGAGTTCAGCCGGACGTGTAGAAAGGGTCACGTTACAGTAGCCTAGCACGTCATCGCAGCGTTCTATCCGAACGCTTGAACTAGAGCTTGTTACTCGGCGTGGCGAGCTTATGTTTTTTGGAGAGACAGTTTCGACATTCACCTTGCCATATGGCCACGATAGATTGCTAACCTTCCCTTCAGCACTCCAGGTTTCGTAAAGCTGTAGTCCGGTTTGTTCGTCTAGACAAGGGACTTCGGCATAAGTTGTTTGTAATTGCCGATCAAACGAATTTGCCAATCGATCGTACCGAACTTGATGCAACCCAAGAGAGCAGCGGGCAACGGCCTCTCCTCGTATGCGTTCATCGCTAGCCGTACTAGCTAAATACAGAAATAGTTGCTGGGCTTCCAGCAATCGTTCAGTCTGCGAATAAGCCTTCGCGAGCTGCAGCACATGGGGGCTTAGTAGGTCAAGGCAGCCGAAGCAATCGCAGAGTCTTTCTAACTGAGACACGTCCGTGTCGTTGGTGAGCTGACTGGTTAGTTCGAATATTTGTCCCGCCAGATGGTCTCTTTGATCTCCATTCGCATTTTCCCAAATCGCAGCAACCTGCCCGCGAATCCAACGGGAGATATCGACTTGGTGATGCTGACCTATTCGCATTTCCTGGTCGCCTTCCAGGCCTTGAACCATCGAATAGAGCCGGATACAGACCTCGAAAGCGCCAACTGGTTCATCAATTTCTAAAAGCCCCCGTGCTTGAAGGCGCATTAAGGTAAGCAGCCCACCATCCACCGAATCATGCATTTCTTCCAGTAGCGGCAAGTGCTCGCGATAACTGGCAAAATCGGTATCTAAGGCGACTACGATCGCTTCGCTAAGTACTTCGCGAGTACGCAAGTCCTCGGGTGACGACTGATGTGCCCTACTCAACAGGTCGATGGCCTGCGATAACTGGCTTTCGTTGTAGGCAATTTCACCGAGCGTACGCAAAGCTTCGAAATCATCCGCATCTTGCTCAAGTTGTTGCTCCGATTTCTTGCGCAGGACGTCAACTTGATCGTAGCGAACAAGAAACTGACCATCCTGCGAGATCACGGCCCCGCGATGGCAGATCAGGTTTCCTAACAACTGTCCGTTCCGAGACTTGGTCTGATCGACGATGGCTCCAATCTCGAGATCGATGGCAACCACCTCAGCCGACGAGAGTGGCAGGTAATACTTCCCTTGGCTGACAAACCCACGGCCAGTCGGCACGCTGCCAGGCGGGAAGGGAGTCTTGGGCGTCTGCCACGCCCAACTGCCTGTATCGAGGCGAAGGGCTGATACCCCATCGCTGCCAACTAGCACAACGCGATTCTGATGAACTCCGGCTACAAACAAACGCTTCTCTCGCGGCTTTTTCCATAAGAGTTTTCCAGTCTCTAAATCGAGACAATGCAGCGAATTCGACTCCGGTGGGGTCAACAGCACTCGTCCTTCAGAAATAGTTGCGGTGCTGTCAATCCATTTTCCTTCGGCTAGCCCACGGGAACCTTCGCCCTGATGAAAAGCGCGGATCGGATCAAGATTTGTTTGATAGCGGTAGGCCCACGCCAAAGCGTTCCTGGCAATATCGATGCCAATCACTGCCCCTGCCCCAGTTGGGCAAACAAGGATGCCTGCATCGTACGACGGAGTCGAGGCCTGCAATTTTCGCGAGGCGCCGCCAAGCAAAGCAGACTCGAGTTCAGCCAATTGTTGCCGCCACTGCAATTGGCCTGTCTCGCGATCTAATACCGCTAGAAAAACTTCACCATCTTTCGTCTCTGCCATGCAATAGAGAGATTGCCCCACAGCCAACGGAGCCCCCAGGAAAAATACATCCTTAAACGGCCCTTGGCTCGCTGCACCATCAATTTCCCAGATCAATTTCCCCTGGGTTGCCAACTCAAATGCACACAATCGGTTCGTCATCGGCTGAGAGATCTGCTGACGCCTGCCATTGAGGATAGGCATCATAAGCGGATCGATTTGGTTCTTGTTTGTTGGCCTGAGGTCGCGAATCACATATACCCGCTGACCATCGCTGCTGATGCTGCTGTAGAGGAAATCTTGCCAAATTCTCCGCGAAAATGCTTGAGAATGTGTCGTGGTTGCTTCTTCAGCCTCGGTCTCAGCAATTTCGACCAGTCGGTCGAATTCAGGGACACGCTGCGGCTCGGCCCGCCACACCAGCTTGCCTGTACGAAAATCAACAGCAATCAAGTTGTGCGGCGAACGAGCGATAATGTAGTCGCCAACAGCAAGCGGCACGGCTGCGACAGGCACAGCTCCGGTGTTCTGTATTAAGTTGACTGAAATCTCATTATAAAGCTCCTCCAACTTCGCATGAGAAAGCAGGCGCGACCGCCAATGCAATCGCATGTGTGGCAAGCCGCCGTTTGCTTGTCCGTTACGAGCAGCATTGCCTCGATAGGTTAGCCATTGATCTTCTTGAGAAAAGCCAGGGAGATCAGGTTCGCCGACAATTTTTTTCAACCAACCGAGAGGGTCTCCGCCAGGCGGATTAATCTCAATCTTTTCACCAGCGATATTGACAGTGCGAAACGATTTGTTTCTTAGGTCTTTGATATATGCAGAAGTCTGCGCAGGATTATTGGCAGCTAGGCTACTAGTCGCTGCAAGTATAGAAAGTTGCGGCTCAAAGCGAGCGGCAGCATCTGGAGTGTTTAGCAGTTGCTGGTACAGCAAAGCAGCCGCTAAATGCTGACCGCGGTCCGATTCGTACTGTGCGAGTAAGAAAGAAGCCTCATATCCGGCAGGAGTATCGAAATACTGCCCGACAATTCTTTGTACTTCCCCGATATCCCCCGCTGCAATCGCCGCCTCTAGCTCTCTACGAGCTATGGGAGCAAATATTGCTTGATAGGCTTGTCGACCCTCGTGGGGAAGCTCACGCAGCACACGGCGAGCCATTGCCTTTAAACCGGCATGCTCTCCTGAATCTTCAATTTCTAAGAATGTGTCCTGCTCCTCGCTCAGTATCTCATCGAGAAAGCGGATTGCTTGAGAGTACTCACCTTCGGAAATTCGCTGACGTGCCTGTTGCATACCTCTAGATAGGTTGCGGTCGAATGGCAGGATAACCCCGTCCAAGTTCTCTAACTCATCAGACTGACCTACGATGTCACCTAGTCGCCTTTGCGCCTGAGCATTTCCCTGAAATGATGCTACGAAAACAATTGATCCCAGGAGCAGAATCGCAGAAAAACCGCGCCAAACTGGTAATGCTGACATTCGATGGACCATCCTTACCCCTCTTCTATCGCCAGCACTTCGTACGTGGCTCGATATCGCCCCGCAAGAGAGACAATGCCTATCTTGCAATCTTCTCTGTATCGGCATCGTGTAATGGCAACATGCGTGCCTGCCACTCCTAGGCTGGACTCGGATTTCCAAAGTTCTGGTCACCATTTAGCATCCATTCATGGCGTGAAAAGCTTGGCAAGTGGCGTAACACATTTGCGTTACTAAGTTTATAGCCGATGGCAAAATAGATCAATCCGGCGAAGATTGCCGGACGCACCCCTCTTATGGGTGGTTTTAGATCGGTTTTTGGCACTTCAACACACCGCCTAAACCCCGCAAAATCCTCCCCGAGAGGCTCCCCAAGCGGAAAAACCCTGTTTTTCCCGTGTTTTTTGCAAAGACGGCTTGTAATTTCGCCTCAACACCCTTAAAAGTCAGCACATCGCGTTGATTGAATGCTAGATTTCTAGGTAATTCAGTTTCTAGCCCTTGTGACCACCCGTAAGCACTAAGGAGGGTTTTCCAAAATGGCAAAGGCCGCAACACAAAAACCACCTACGAAGACAGAGATTTACAACAACATTTCCGAAGCCACTGGTTTGGCTAAAAAGGACGTCGGCGCTGTGTTCGACGCCTTGAACGATGAAATCGCGAAAGCCTTGAGCAAGAAGGGTCCACAAACCTTCACCTTGCCTGGTTTGTGCAAGATCGTCGTACAAAACAAGCCCGCCACGCCAGAGCGTGAAGGCGTTAATCCCTTCACAGGCGAGACAACGATGTTCAAGGCTAAGCCAGCTCGCAACGTCGTAAAAGTCCGTCCGCTGAAGAAACTTAAGGACATGGTATAAGCGAATAAAGCTGTATTTATCAGCTTTGACGCATATCTGAGTTCGTAAGACACGGTGTATTACTGCCTTTATCGGCAGCTCGAACCGCCCCATGCCGGTGGCAGAGCAGGAGGAATTTCTTCTAGCTCTAGCAACCGCTGAGGGCGGTTTTTTTTGTGTTATTACCTACAGGATTGGCACAAATTGCCAACGAACTTTCTTTAGTAGCGCATGAAAATGCCGTAAGGCCTTGTTTTCAAAGAACTTACGGCAGTGGTCAGGGGCGGGCTCGAACCGCCGACACCGGCCTTTTCAGGGCCGTGCTCTACCAACTGAGCTACCTGACCAATCTCTATCAAGCAAACAATTGTTTGCCGAAGCTCGCAATCGTAGGCCTCACCGCTGTTTATGTCAATTAGTTCCCTAATATTGGGGCGACCTTTTGCAATATAGCTCAGGGTGGATATCGGCACTTGGACAGCCCGAATCCAGAACCTTGTTTACAATTCTCGCTCATCATGAAGGTCCAATGAGCTATGATTGTTGCCCTAAGACCGCAAGACAGGACTTCCAACCTATATGGCCTATCAATTAGCTAAAACTTGACATCTGGTTGTAGACGCAGCTACGATACCAGACGGATGCCTTGTAGCTTACCAGAGAGTTATTCCGACATCAGATCGCTTGGAGTACGCTTATTTGCGAGCCACCATGAGGCAGGTGGGAGTCAAAGATGGCTCTTGAGGCATCCCTATATCTACGGGACAGCAATCTACAACTATGAGTCGACTATGGCACGCATTCAACGGTGCGCAGCTACAACTGGGCCGTTAACTTCGACACAACTTTTTTGCTGGTCCCGTATCTTCGTCTGGAGTCACTTTCTGCGTTGCTTAGTAGCGCTTCTTGTCTGCTTACAAAGTGTCGAGATACTTGCTGTTAATTCAGAGAGCCCTGAAGTCCGTGAGCTGGTTAACCAAGGCTTTGCTTATCTCGAAGAAAACACCGACAGCCGACTTGGCGCGAAGTGTTTAATAGCCTTGGCATTTTATAAAGATGGTGCCTCGCCGAACCATCATCGCATTCAAGAAGCAATAAATGCGTGCCAAAATGTCAGTGCTGAGAACCTACCGAACTTAGGTAGCTACAACACTGGTTTGGCGATAATATTTCTGGCAGAACTTAATATGTCAGAGCATCGCCAACAATTAGTACGCTATGCAGAGGCCATGTCAAACACCCAAAAGCCTCATGGCGGGTGGGGATACTCTTCCTTCGAGACAGGAGACACTTCGCAAACACAGTATGCAGTGCTGAGCTACTGGGAGCTTCTTCAGAGTGGTTTAACACCCAAAGTCGAGTCGGTCGAGTCCTGTCTAAACTGGCTTTTGCGCACCCAAGATCCTCAGGGAGGCTGGGGTTATCAGGGCAATGACTCTGGCAGTAAATCGCGAGTAAAGCAAAGCGAGACTACTCTGAGCATGGCTGCAGCCGGCTTAGGGAGCACCATGATTCTTGCTAATGTACTTGGCCTTTCCGAAATCAAAGCGGAAAAAGCTGTCGAGCAAGATCAACCGAAAGTCCCCTCGTCTTTGCGGCGTGTGGAAAGTGCTGTAAGAAAAGTTGGAAAGCGATTGTCAGGAAACGGGGTTGATAAAAAGCGGCTTGCAGAATCAATCAAGCTTGGGCAGGATTGGTTCAAGAAAGTTTCGATTAGGATCGAGGGTTCCCATCCCTGCTACGTGCTGTACTCGATAGAGCGGTACAAAAGTTTCGAAGAACTTTTGTCCGGCAACATCATTCCAGAGCCTGAGTGGTACCAGCAGGGGTATGAATTTCTAAAAAAGACTCAAAAACCATATGGCGGTTGGGCAGGTCGCTCAGGAAAAGAATGCTCCACTGCTTTTGCCTTGCTTTTTCTGATGCGTTCTACTCAAAAAAGCATCAAGGCAAGCCTCGGCGAAGGAACACTTGTTGGTGGACGCGGGCTGCAAGCCGATTTGTCACGCATGAAAATGGATCATGGGCGACTTGTCGCAAGACCGAAATCGGCTGAAGTAGGAGACCTGCTAGGAATGCTCAACAGTTCGACTCCTGAGTCTCTTAAGCAGCTGCTTAGCAATCCAGACTCTTTGCGTGCCGAGCATGCAGGCCCAGAAGATTCGCGACGTTTACAGCAGATTGTTAAAAGTGGTGTTCCCGAGGCGCGGGTTTTATCAATAAGGATATTATCGCAGCAAAGAAATCTCGATCATGCCCCCACTTTACTTTACGCCATGACCGACCCTGACAAGCGAGTCGTCCGTGAGGCTCGAGATGGACTCCGTTTTTTAAGTCGACGATTTGACGGCTTTGGTCTCCCCGATGATTTCTCTGATACTGAAAGATACGACGTTATCGACAAGTGGAAGAGGTGGTATCGTCGTGTCAGGCCAGATGCTCCACCACTTCAATAGACGCACTTTGTGTGATCATGAAAACACCAACTTCAGCAACAAGTTCGATTACTAGCAGTGGTACCCGCAAGTACCAACTGTCGGTGAATGCCTATGACCGCACGGCGACACTGCTGATTTCTCTCTTGGTGCTGGTCGGCTTGATAGTCTCGGGATTGATGGTCGTTTTCGTAACCAACCGTAGTTTTCCAACTATCGAACCTGTCCCCGTTGTGCCGGTAGAAGCAAGCTCGGCCACGGCTAACCAAGGGTTCGCAACCGAGCCCGACCCACCTGGCCAGGAGGATGCCCTCGACCTAACCGAACCACAACTCCAAACTACACTTGAGGCACTTGCTAGTGCCTCGTCTATCCAAAAAGCAGTCTTGTCAGACGAAGCATTTGAAGCTGGGGAGGAAGCAGGCAAAGGTGATTCCGAGGGAGATACTCGCCAAGCTGGAAACGGGGACGAGGGCGTCGTCGAACGTGTCCCCCGCTGGGAACGGTGGAAAATACGCTTTGAACCCAAGTCAGCCAATGAGTTCGCGCGTTGGCTCGATCACCATAAGATCGAAATTGGCGTCCTAGGACGCGACAATCTTGTACACTATGCTGTCGATGTCAGCAGCGATTCACCAAGCACGCGTGCTGCACCGTCGACGGAAGAAACTCGAGGCCACACATCTTCAGCAGATGGCCCAATGCCCACATTGACCATGCAGTTGGCTCGAAAAGCCGATGTCGCTCGGCACGGACAAATAGTACTGTTGTTTTATCCCTTTGAAGTAGAAAGTGTGCTCTGGACTATAGAGAAACAGTACTCGAAAGATCGCGACGTCAATACAATTCGCGAAACCGTATTTACGGTTGTGCGCGGACGCAAAGGCTTTGATTTTGAAGTTGTCAGCCAGAAATACTTTTAACTAATTACCGCTCATTCCCTATAACCTAACAAGAAGTCTGCTATGGAAGTCCTATTCACCTCTCTCGGGTACACCATTTACGCATTACTTGCAGTCATTGCGCTATGGGGATCGTTCTGCGTGATTATGGTTTGGCGTCGTGTTGCGCAAACACGATTTGCTAATGAATTTGAGCAAGATGAGTTTCTCGGTGAATTGGAACATACGTTGGCCACAAAAGATTATCTTGCCGCCGTCGAACTCTGTGACGGCGACCGTCGCGCTATGCCACAATTGGCTCTGTTTGCTATTAACAACCGCGAATTAGGTTATACCAAACTACGCAATCGCATTGCCGAACGCTATCAGCGTGACGTAATGGCCGATATCGGCCATCGGCAAAGCTGGGTAGCAACTGTTATCAAGAGTGCTCCCATGATTGGGCTATTAGGGACGGTGATTGGCATGATGGGCGCATTTGCCAATCTCGCAGGGGGCAAAGTCGACCCGGTTGTGATGGCCAAGGATATTCAGTTTGCCCTGATTACCACAGCTTGTGGCCTGGCAATTGCTGTCCCGCTGGTCTTGTGCATGGCCAGCATTGAAGTTCGATTAAGCAAGATGGAAGACCTCATTAGTATGGGTCTTGGTCGACTATTCGAAAATTTCAAAACAATATTCCCTGATTGACTCAACTCGATCACCTAGATCATTAAGTTACCATGAGTTTGACCAAAAGCTGGATAGCCGACGATTTTGAAGAGTCGACACTTTTGCTAAAGCGAAAGCGTCGTGACGATGTCGATATGGACATCACTCCCATGATCGATATCACATTCCTGCTGCTGATATTCTTTCTGGTTTGTTCAACGCCCGATCAACAGGGGTCGGTTGATCTACCGCCAGCCCGCTACGGCATGGGGGTGGGCGAGCAAGATTCGGTTATTATTACGATCAGCGACGAAGGAATTAATTCTGCCCCCATCTATTTGTCTGACGGAAAAGTCGAATCGGAACGTCTGCCAGACGACCATGAAATGCAGCGCAGCAGAATCCAAGCAGCCATCGATAAAGGTCGCCGCGAGGAGGCGAAGGAAAATGTCTTGATCAAAGCCGACCGCAACGTAGCGCATCGCGATGTCGCTCGCGTTATCAAGGCAGCTTCACAGATTGAAGGCACAAAAATACATCTTGCCGTGCTCGAGTCCGAATAACGATTGTATGTCAGAACAATGAGCTTACTCAACAACAACATGAACCTCCCTGACGCAATTGACTTGCAAAAAAACAAGTCCGGCGCTGAGGATGAACTCGACCTCACTCCGATGGTCGACGTAACATTCCTGCTGCTAATTTTCTTTATGATTACTGCCGCATTTGCTTTGCAAAAATCCATCGAAGTTCCACCAGTCGGCGAAGGGGTTTCTGAATCTCAGTCGGTCGCGGATTTGGAGCAGGACTCCATTGTTATTCGTATCGACGCGGACAATGTTTACTGGGTAGGGGCTCCACGCTGGGAAGCTGAACAGCAATCCTTCAGCAAGCAAGATCTGCTTATCAAACTGCGCGAAGCGCGAGAAAACAATGGTCCTGTAAGACTACTCGTTCAAGCAGATGGAGATTCGCGACACGAGTATGTTGTAGCTGCACTCGACGCAGGGTCTGGAGTGGGTATGGAAGAGATACAACTTATGAGCTACGAGGAAGGCGACTTTGATCTGTAGCCCCTAGGCAATCTGCTGGTGCATAACTAAACCCTATTAACTCGATTACATAACGCGATGAACACAGAAGAATTTCTAGACATACTGCAACAACGCAAACTTGCGTCCGAATCTGAGTTGGAAGGGATTCGCTCGAAGGTTCAGCAAGGCGATCATCGTATCACGGCGAAGTCGGTACTCAAGTTTTTGGTTAAACAGGAAGTCATATCTCCTTCCCAAGCCCAGCAACTGCTTAACACAACCCTCACTGTCACCGGCAATGCGGAATCGAGCATTCTGGGCATTGGTTGGGACTCAGCCCCCACGTCGGCCCCTTCGTCAGCTGGCGAATCTCAAATAGGATCTCTATCCCTAGACAGTATACCCACGTTGCAGCCCGTCGATTCGATTGACAGCGAGAGCGCGATTGAAGACATTCGCGAACCATCACGCGGCTACGAGACTTTGCGGGAAGAAAAAGACAACTTCATCGTCGAAGCGTCCCCTCCCCCCATGCCTCCGATGGCACCTCCGATCAGCCCGCACGAGTCTTTTTCGGTGGCAGATGTCACAAAGGCACAGCAGGAAAAAGACGAGGAGGAGAAAAAGGGAAAAAAGAAGTCCCGGAAAAAGAAAAACGAATGGGACTCGCCTCTGTTACTAATTGGAGGGGGAGGGCTGTTTGTACTTGTCTTTGCTGGTGTAATTGTCTGGTTTCTTTTGAATCGTGAGAACGCGGACACGATTCTCTCTGAAGCTGGGGACTTCTTCGACAGCGGCTCTTACACGCAGGCAATCAAACAATATGAAAAATTTGTAGACCAATTCCCCAGCCACCCCCAGTATAGCGCAGCAAAAATACAGCTCGGGATGACACGCCTTTGGAACGCAACCCAAGGTGGATCCAAGTTCCCCGAGGCCCTTAGCATGGCCAAAGAGGTGCTGGATGAATTGAAAAACGAACCGGCATTCCGAGATGCACAAGACGACTTAGCAGCCCTCCTGCCGGATATAGCTCAGGGCTTGGCCAAACAGGCAGAAAAGACAGACTCGCCAGACGAGGTCAAACGCCTTGTCGAACTCACCGAGATGGCATTATCACTTTGCGCCAACACAAAATACATACCGGAACAATATCGCGACGAAGTTGTCCTGGGAGAAATCGAACAAGCACTCGATCTGATTAGACGTTCGCAAGAACATAAAGCTCTACTGCAAGAAGCATTGTCAAAAATCCAGCAAGAAATTGACAGCCAGGAAATTACCAAAGCATATAGCACGCGTCGTGATTTGCTCAAAAAAGCACCCGGTTTATTAAACAGCGAAGAACTAGCGAGCAAATTACGCGAGATTTCTGCAGCTGAACAATTAGTGATCAAGCACATCATTGAGCCGCGGGCTGCAGAGACGACTCCACGCCCCAGCAAAGTTGTCGCAAGTTTAGCCCTTGCTGACCTTGGCGGAAAACCAATCGCAGACAACCAGGGTAGTATCGCTGTAAGGATCGATGGCACCCTCTATAGCTTGAGCACCGCAGATGGGTCGCTGCTATGGCACAAACATGTGGGTATCGGCCCCTCGCTCCCACCGCAGTTGCTTGCAAACGGTGATCTACTGGTCGTGAATAGCAATCACAATGAGTTACTTAGGTTGAACGGCGAGTCGGGCAAGCTTATCTGGCGACAAGAATTTGAGAAATCAATTGCTTCTCCCACAATCGACAATCAACGCATACTTGTCGCCGAAAGTTCTGGCAAGCTTTACATCCTTGACCTGGCGGATGGCAATCGCACGAGCTACGTCCAGTTTGCCCAGCCGATACTTGTGCCAGCCACAATAGGTACCGAAGGCAAAGTGATTTATGTCGCAGGCGAGCATTCCAGCTTGTTCACCCTAACTGCCGAAGACTTTTCATGCCTGGGGGTTCATTACCTCGGACATGATAAGGGTAACATCTCTGTGCCACTTTTTACTGTACTCAATAAAGTTGTTGTGGCGGTAAATACAGGTAAGGAGTCGAGTCAACTCTCTGTGATAAGTACAACTGAAAATGGAGTTCTAAGCGAGATCGTTGGCGAGCAACGTTTGACTGGGCTGGTAAATACAAAGTTGCATTCCAGCGGCAGGCGACTAGTTGCCTTGACAAGTTCTGGCCAAATCACGGTCAACGAAATCAGTGCAGACAACGACGAAAATGCCTTTATTACTCTTGCTTCGCGCGAGGCGGATGGCAATTCCCTGGTGGCAAGGTTTGGTTTACTGCATGACGGAAGTATCTGGAGTGCCGGCAACCAACTCAACAAAATGGCGATTCTACCCACTGGCAATCGCCTACCAATGCAAAATATCGACAACAGCTACAAAGGCGACTTTTTTGATCATGCCCTCCAAGTTTCCGGCAGCAGCTTGATTCATGTTCGTAGGCCAACAAACACGGCAGGTGCCCTTGTTGCTGCCATGAATCTTAAGACGGGAAAGGCAGCTTGGGAAACTCATCTCGCCATGCCACCTGCTGGACCACCAGCAATCGACCCCCAGGGCCCGAAGATTTCGGTCGCCACTAGCTCTGGTGCTGCATTTTCTTTCGACCGAGAAACTTTACGCAGCCGAGTGCAGAATCAAGCTTCGCATTTACCGACAAGAAGCAAAATCACATTGCCCGTTACAACGATCGCCGACCTCGGCCAGGGGCGTTTTACAGCTGGAGCACCAGGTGCAAAAACAATTTTGCATTACGTACCCGGGCAGAAATCGAGGTTAACAACTATCGAACTCGCAGATCCGCTTAGCTCGCTCCCTGTAACGTGGGGCAACCACTTTGTTGTGCCAACAAGTTCTGGACAGGTATTTCTTTACGATAGCGAGAATGGCAAACAAGTCGGTACTCCATTTCAGCCGGCTCTGAAGCCTGGAGATACCTACCAATGGTTGCCCGCGACAATTTCAGGAACTGGAGAAGAATCTCGTCTTATCCTTAGCGATGGTCGAGGAAAAATCTATGTGATTGCACAATCGGCGTCACCAAGCCCCCATCTCTCCGCCGAAGCCGAAGCAGATGTAGGTCCCTCGCCGCCTAACACACGATTCGCAGCGGTGGGCGAAACCGGCTGTGCTGGCAGTACAGCCGGTGAAATACTAAGACTTCAACTGCCTACTCTCGCACCCTTAGAGCCACTGGCTATTAACGCACAGATTGCCTGGGGACCATTTGCCGTTGGCGATCAGATACTTTGCTCGACAGATACTAACGAACTCATATGCCTAGACAATCAAGCAGCCATTGCCTGGAGGCAACCCTTGGCCCATGGCCGACCAGTAGGCATGCCCGTTGCCGGCGAGGACACCCTCTTTATCGCTTGGCAATCAGGCGGGCTGTCAAAGTTAAGCTCGGCTGATGGCGTCGAAACCGGACACATCCAGCTAGAAAGTCCTGTCGTAGCAGGCCCCGTGGCTCTCGGGAAACGCTTTATTCTTTCGTCGCCCAATGGCACACTTTTCGTTGTCGACCGCCCCTAGAGTTGGATACCCACACATCATATGCCAACTCGATTTTCACAACGCCGTCTACTGGCACTACAATGCCTCGCCGCCTTGCTAGCGGTCTGCCTAAACGGCACACTAATAGCGACTGCACAGGAGCAAAAGCCCCGCCTCCTCGACCTTCCGCCATTCGATCGCATAACACTGCATGCAGATTTTAGTGGTGAGACGATCGACACCTTGCTGCTCGATTTACCTAACCGTCAAGTCCCCTCACCGTTACCAACTGAAGGTGTAATCAAACTCCGACGCGTTATTGACCCTTCTGCTCAATACACGTTGTCTTGGGAATCGATCGCAAAAGTCGAATTGTACGAACAGCTCTTACTAGCTGAAACTCGACAATTGATCGACACTAACGAGTCGGCAGAAGCATTTACTTACGTCAGCTTTCTGAGAAAGCACTATCCAAATATCAAGGGCCTCTCTGCAACAATTGAAAAGTATCTTAAGCAGGATGCTTTGCATTCGTTTGCAGAAAAACGCTATGACGATTCGATCTCTATCCTTACAGCACTTTACGATTTCAACCCCCAGCATAAAGGTCTGACGTCGGCCGTAGATAAAGCGATCGATCTTATTATCAAAGCCCGCATAGCCGAACGCGATTTTGCTGCCGCCCAAAGTGTACTCGACTCAGCAGCCGGGGCATTTCCCAAGCTAAATCTGAAGTCGGTCCCTTCGTGGCAAAAGAAATTTGAGGTGGGGGCCACTCGTCGCATCCAGGTAGCCCAACGTCACCTCGACAAACAAGAGTACCACCAAGCCCGTCGAGCCCTGCGCAGCGCAGCGACTATCCTCCCGGCAGCACCAGGCATCCAAGAGATGTTTGCTATAATCGACCGACTCGCTCCTCAGGTTATTGTTGGTGTCACTCAGCACGGCTCGGCTACATATGGCTCTACACTTGCGGATATGACGTCCCTCCGGGTGGC
>Ga0315338_1003102_pt1 | contig 15060 bp, 9 predicted proteins | sample ASW8metaG_FD_204518 | JGI IMG/M metagenome (GOLD analysis project Ga0315338, IMG submission 204518) | Ammonia-oxidizing marine archaeal communities from Monterey Bay, California, United States - ASW #8 | ecosystem: Environmental > Aquatic > Marine > Coastal | place: USA: California | collected... | reverse complement strand
AGAAGGTTTATGGGCTGGATGCTTCTGCTGCTCTTGTTCCCTTCAGCCAACCCGGAATCGTCACCATTCCTCTCGGGTTTGCCACCCTGGTGATCGTTTCGCTTTTCACGCAGCCTAAAACCAAAGTAGCCTGAGTAAGACTGCCTAGCGATGCAGCCCATAGACATCCTCAAGGATATTTTTGGTCACGATGCATTTCGTGGCCAACAACAGAAAATCATCGAGCGTGTACTCGCAGGAGGGCATGCATTGGTCATCATGCCAACCGGTGGTGGCAAATCACTCTGTTATCAGATTCCCGGTCTTGCGTTGGCCTCCGCCGAGCAGGGTATTACCGTTGTTATCTCCCCATTGATTGCGCTGATGAAGGATCAAGTCGATGTGCTGCGGCGGCGGAATGTTCGGGCATCCTTCATCAACTCTTCGCTCTCTCGTGCGCAGCGGGAATCGAGTTATGCTGCCCTGGAGCGTGGTGCCTGCGACCTGCTCTATGTCACACCCGAGCGTTTTCGTAAGCCCGATTTTCTTGCAGCCCTCTCCAAACAAAGAGTTGCCCTTTTGGCCGTGGACGAAGCCCACTGTATCAGCCAGTGGGGCCACGATTTCAGACCCGATTACACGCGCCTCGCTGAAATTCGCCACCTGGTCGGCCAGCCGGTTACCATTGCCCTGACGGCGACAGCAACCCCAGAAGTCCAAGAAGATATCATTGCCCAATTAGGCCTCACCTCAGCAGAGGTGATGTTGTTCCACGAAGGCATTGATCGGCCGAATCTAGAACTCGAGGTCCGCCAGGTGTTGGGTCAGGAAGAAAAGCTACACCACATTCTCCGCGCGCGGTCACACCTTATAGGGCCTGGAATTGTCTATTTTTCACTCATTCGCAGTCTCGAAGAGATGAGTGATCTGTTGCAGTCGCAGAAGATTGAACACTTGGTGTACCACGGCAAATTGCCTCCTCGCGAGCGAAAGGCTTTGCAAGAACAATTCATGCAGGGCGAGGATCGATTGGTACTGGCGACCAATGCTTTTGGAATGGGAATCGATAAGCAGAATATTCGATTTGTCCTCCATGCGGAAATCCCGGGTTCTATGGAATCGTATTATCAAGAGATTGGGCGTGCCGGACGCGATGGAGAGCCCTCGTTATGCCTACTGCTTTACGATGAAAGTGATTTAGCGACGCAAATGGAATTTATTCAGTGGAGCAATCCGGATGCCGATTTTTGTGTCCGCGTCCACGATTATCTGCACCGCGATGCTGAAAAGATCAATGCGTTTGGACAGGAGTGGCTCCGCGATCAATTGCACTTCAAGCATCGACATGACTTTCGCCTCGAAACGGTGTTGCAACTTTTTGATCGCTACGAGGTAATTGACGGAAGCTTGCATCCTCTCCGGATCGAAGCGATCCATCCGTTGCCTCCATCGCTGATTAATCCGAAGGAGCGGGAAGATAAATTATTGAGAGACCAAAAAAAATTGCACGCACTCCTGGAATACGTTAAGTGCAAGGCGGATCGGAAGGCCTACATCCATGCCTACTTTGGTCTACCTTATCAAGGCGTTGTTCCAGAAATCTGATCTGGTACTCATGGAAAAGGCGTCTCATGCGTATAATCAATGATCGGTACAGGGCGGGCTGTTGGAGAAGGGAATGCGAGAAAATAGAACGGTTCGAATTTTCTTTGCGGGAGCCGCAGCCTGTTGGCTGACGTTTGCTTCGCTGTCGCGGAGCGAAACGACGGATGAGTCGAAAAGTCAAGTCGATTCGGCGATCGACCGAATCCATGTAGTAGAGAATTTTTTTGTCGAGCCAATATATCGAGTTCCCCGAAAAACGCATGGCTCGTGGGTGGCGCTGACGGTTGATCGAGAGGGGCGATTGATCGCGTCGGCAGAGTCAGGAGGGCTTTTTCGAGTCACACCGCCACCAAAAGGGAGTCAAGCCACGGCAGAAGTTGAAAAAATAGATGTCCCCCTCGGCCAAGCACAGGGACTGCTCTGCGCGTTCGGCAGTCTGTATGTCGTTGTGAACGGCCAAGCGGCTCAGGGGTCGGGCCTCTATAAAGTTTCGGACACTGACGGTGATGATCGCTACGATCAGGTGCAGCTTCTGCGCCCATTCAATGGCGCCGGCGAGCATGGTCCCCACGGCGTGGTTTTGGCTCCGGATGGCAAATCGCTCTACGTCATCGGCGGCAATGGGACTGAAGTGCCACAGTGTGAGATTAGTCGCCCGCCAAAGCACTGGGCCACCGATTCGATTCTGGCAACACAGAACGATTCGCGAGGATTTGGGGCCCATCTGCGTCCGCCCGGTGGTTGGGTCTGTCGGACCGATCCGGCAGGCCGAGAGTGGGAACTGGTGGCGACCGGCTTTCGCAATCCCTACGATCTGGCAGTCAATCGCGCGGGCGATTTATTTACCTTCGATTCGGACAACGAATGGGATATGGGGATGCCCTGGTATCGACCCACCCGAGTTTGCCACGTGGTCAGTGGTGCAGAATTTGGTTGGCGAACCGGTACGGGAAAGTGGCCTGCCTATCAGCCCGATAGCCTGCCCTCGGTTATCGACGTGGGACCCGGCTCACCGACAGGAATTGCCTTTGGATACGGCACCGACTTTCCAGAAAAATATAGGAAGGCACTTTTTTTAGGTGATTGGAGCTTCGGTAACATCTATGCCGTGCATATGATTCCGCAAGGCAGTTCCTATCGCGCAAGCGTTGAATCATTTGCCTCCGCGGTACCGTTTCCGGTAACCGACCTCGCGGTCAGACCACAGGATGGAATGCTTTATTTCACGACAGGCGGTCGCGGTTTGGAATCGGGTCTCTATCGTATTGGCTACCATGGTAAAGAGCCGGACCATCCCCGTCCCAAGCCTCCAGAAAACCGCCCGCTCCCACTTCTCCGTCAGAAGCTCGAAGCCCTGCATCGCCCAAGTACTCCTGGAGAGACGGCCGGGGTGCTGGAGGATGCGTGGCCCTTCCTTTCGCATCCCGACCGTCATATTCGCTACGCGGCACGTTTGATCCTTGAGCATCAACCACTTGCCACGTGGCAGGAAAGGGCGCTGGCGGAAAAAGATCCGAGGGCGCTGATTCAGGCTGCACTTGCCCTTTCCCGCACGCGATCGCAAGTCGATCCCGTACTTCAACAAAACATTTGCACCTCACTTCAGAATATTGATTGGTCGCAACTTTCGGAAAACGAGCAGGTCGATTTGCTGCGTGCATATCAATTGGCGCTGATTCGCCTCGGTCCGCCGAACGAACAGCTCAGACAAGAACTGCTGAGCCGATTGGAACCACTTTACCCGGCGGATACTGTGGCCGTGAATCAGGAACTATGTGGTCTTCTGGTCGCACTTCGATCTCCTCAGGTCGTTTCCAAATCGCTTGTTCTCCTTGCAGCAGCAAGCACACAGCAAGAAAAGATTCAGTACATTCTTTCGCTTCGCCTTCCCGGATTGGATTGGACCGACCAACAGCGGAGGACCTATTTCGCTTGGTTCAGAGAAGCTCGAGAGTATCGCGGTGGCGAATCGTTTGATAGCTTTGCCAAGCAGATTCGTACCGAAGCGATCGAACATCTCGATGAGCAGACAAAACAGAAACTCGCTCCGCTTCTCGTCAGCGATTTTGAGTACGAGGAAGAACAATCCTCGGAATCGGACGACTCCAACAAGGCTCGAGCTAGACCTATCATTCGCCGGTGGAACGTGGAGGATTTGGTCAAAACAGTTGAGAGCGAGGAACAAAGTCTCGATTTAAATCGGGGAGAGGCACTCTTTTCTGAACTTGGATGTTTCCGCTGCCATCGCATCGCCGGGCGTGGAGGTATTCTCGGTCCAGACCTGACCGGAGTGGGACGTCGTTTCGGCAGACGCGATCTTTTAGAGGCAATCATTGAACCGAGTCGGGTTATTTCAGATCAGTACCGGGCGACAATCTTCACCCTCGCCGACGGGAAAAGCATTACGGGGCACATTGCCGACCTGCAGCGCGCGGAGTGGAGCGTGATCACCGATATGTCGCGGCCTCGCGACTACACAAAGATTCCTCGAAATCAGATCGAAGAATTTAAACCCTCACCGGTATCTATGATGCCCGCAGGTCTGCTCGATACGCTCACCCGCGAAGAAATAATTGATCTAATGGCCTATTTGCGATCCGCGGGTGATGTGAAACACCCTTTGTTTGCGCCTGCCGAGCACTGATCAATGCCTTTTGGTGGGATTTGCTTTCCGGTCGAAACCAGGCTGTTCGATGGACCATTTTGGATGTTATCCTGTTTCACACCACCCCGCGGCACCATTATGGAGATTCAGTAACGGGCGAACGACAAGGAGTTCAGCGTGGGGCCCAGTTCGAAGCAAAATATCTCAGAGTGGGGAGAAGGTGTCGCAAAGGAAGAATCCACTTCCGCGAGCCTGTTTCAAACAATGATCTCACAAGCCCGGCGCTTGTGGTATCAGGATGGTAGCCCGGCCTCCTACAAGATTGCCACTACGCTGTTTGTGAAGCTGTTGGGTGTTGTCTATCTGATCGCGTTTAGCTCATTGTGGGTACAGATAGACGGTCTCGTCGGTTCGCATGGAATCGTACCAGCCGGAGAATATTTATCAGCTGTTGAGCAGATTTGTGCTTCGGAACATCCCCCTGAGTCTGCTTTCTGGCGCGTTCCCACACTGGCATGGATCAGCAGCAGCGACTTCTTTCTCAATGCTCTCTGCGTGGCCGGTGTGGTGCTCTCTCTGTTGTTGATTATGGGATTGTTGCCCTTACCGATGGTTATCCTTCTTTGGGCCTGCTACCTTTCGCTCTATCAGGTAGGGCAGGTTTTTTTGAGCTTCCAGTGGGATATTTTGTTGTTGGAGATCGGCTTCATTGCCATCTTTCTTGTACCCGCTCTCCGCTCGCGCTGCTTTTCCGATCGCGGTGTCTCACGACTTGCGCTTTGGCTCCTCTGGTGGCTCCTTTTTCGTCTGATGTTTGAGTCGGGGGTCGTAAAATTGACTTGGAACGATGGGCCGGATCTTCCTGTCGCCAATGCCTGGGAATCGTTAACCGCCCTTGATTTTCATTACTGGACACAGCCGCTGCCGCTGAACACGAGCTGGTATACCAACCAACTCCCTGCCTGGTTTCATAAGTGTTCAGTAGTGGCCGTCTTTGTGATCGAGCTGGTGATTCCCTTCTTTATTTTTGGCCCCCCGCTATTTCGTCGCATTGCCTCGGGCACTTTCGTCGTCTTCATGCTTATGATTCTCGCGACAGGCAACTATAACTTTTTCAATGTTTTGGCTATTTGTCTTTCGCTCACACTCTTAGATGACGCGGTCTGGTCCAAGTGCATGAAGAATCGCCTCGTCCCCGCAGTCACCAGCGCTGCCATCTCATGGAGATCCTGGAAAATATACCTGTCGCTGCCGCTGTTTGCGTATGCGATCTTTTTGGGCTGCTTACAGATCAATTCCGCATTGTTTCCAGCGACACGATGGAGTCGGTTACTCATATCACAAGTTGACTCCGATCGATTTCATCTCGTCAACAGCTATGGCCTTTTTCGCCGTATGACGGAAACCCGCCCTGAAATCATTATTGAAGGCAGCAACGATGGCAAGCACTGGCAGGCCTACGAGTTTTTCTGGAAGCCTGGTGAACTCTCGCGCGCACCTCAAATCAACATGCCCCATCAGCCACGTCTTGACTGGCAGATGTGGTTTGAGGCGTTGCGGTTTGAACAGATATTCGATGCGACCGAAACAGTCGAGCCGCGCTACATGAGTCCTTGGTTTCGGGCGTTTTTGACTCGTTTAATGCAGGAGCAGCCAGAAGTTCTCAAATTGCTCAAAAAAAATCCGTTTCCCGATCACCCCCCCAAATTCTTTCGTCTTGCACTCTATCAATATCGATTTACCACCCGTCAAGAACGGCATGCTACGGGAAACTGGTGGCATCGTGATTTGCAATGGCTCAGTCCGGATTTTTCGCCAGCTCAATAGGGTATCGCACAAGTTATGAGAGTCGGTGAAATGATACTACCAGTATCTAGTGGGATGCTGGATGAAAGAGTAGGCTGAAGCACCGGGTCAAGTTTTTTATCTTCAGGAGTCGCCCATTGAGTCCGAACGGGTTGGCGCTATGCGCTCTGCTGCCCATTGTGGTGGTCGCTCTGCTGTTGGTGGTGCTTCGATGGCCGGCAAGTCGAGCAATGCCGGTCTCGTATGCTACCGTCGCACTGCTGGCTCTCTTTGTCTGGCAGGTGCCAGCGGTCCAGGTTGCCGCTGCCACGACGCGAGGGCTGATTATCACAGCATCGTTGCTGATGATTATTTTTGGGGCGATTCTTCTGCTTAATACAGTCCGCGAAAGTGGGGCCCTCGCGGTGATTCGCGACAGCTTTACCCACATATCACCCGATCGTCGCGTGCAGGTGATTATTATTGCCTGGCTGTTTGGATCCTTTATTGAGGGATCGGCCGGTTTTGGTACACCTGCAGCAGTGGCGGTTCCCCTCCTGGTTGGTCTAGGGTTTCCTGCCATGTGCGCAGTGGTGGCGGGGATGGTGATTCAAAGTACACCAGTTTCGTTCGGGGCGCTCGGTACACCGATTTTAATTGGTGTGGGAACAGGGTTGGCAGAGGATCCGGGTGTGGGGAATTTCGCACGCGATGCGGGCCTCATCACAGCCAACAATGAGGTTCTCTGGGAGGGATTCCTCGCAGAGATTGGTTTTAGGGTGGCACTACTTCATACCGTTGCTGGAGTACTCATACCGCTTCTAGTGGTGGTTTTGATGACCCGCTTCTTTGGTCCGAACCGATCTGTCATCGATGGTTTGAGGGCCTGGAAATTTTCTCTCTTTGCCTCGGCTGCGATGACCGTACCCTACTTGCTTGTAGCCCGATTTTTGGGGCCGGAATTTCCTTCAATACTGGGTGGTCTGATGGGCATGTTGATCGTGATTCCCGCCGCTAAGGCGGGGTTTTTTCTGCCCACGGATGGAACCTGGGATTTTGAGGAGAAAAAAAGCTGGGATGCCGATTGGACTGGGACGATCGATTTCGGTCAGGAGCGACTGCCACCAAATCCGATGAGTCTCCTGCGGGCCTGGAGTCCTTATATTCTCGTAGCGGTTCTGCTGGTCGCAACGCGGGTGGAGCCACTCGGAATCAAGCAACTTTTACGGGCTCCCGCAGTGACAATTGAATTATCAAACCTTTTAGGAACTGAAATTGATTCGCCGATTCAGCCACTCTACCTTCCAGGTACGATCTTCGTGTTGGTTTCTTTACTAACCTTCTTGCTGCACAAAATGCCCGTTGCGGGCTATGTGACTGCTTGGCGACGATCTTTCCGAACACTCCTGAGTGCCTCTGTGGCCTTGGTTTTTACGGTACCAATGGTACAGGTCTTCATCTTTTCGTCAGGCGGTGCGGCAGGTTACGAAAAGATGCCTCTTGCCCTGGCCGAGGGTGCCGCTTCGCTGAGCGGTTCGGCATGGCCTCTTTTTGCCCCATTCATTGGCGGACTCGGAGCCTTTGTGGCAGGGAGCAACACGGTCAGCAACATGATGTTTTCGCTTTTCCAATTTGGCATTGGCGAGAGGATAGGAGTTGATCCAATGTGGGTGGTGGCATTGCAGGCGGTTGGAGGCGCAGCTGGTAATACCATTTGCGTGCATAACGTTGTAGCAGCATCTGCAGTCGCAGGACTCGTTGGCCAGGAAGGTGCCGTGATTCGAAAAACATTGCCGGTGTTTTTCTACTATGCTCTCATTGCCGGTTCGCTCGGCTACGCCATCGTGTGGCATCGAGAGAAAGGCTGGTTGAATCTGGGGTCCTTGCTGTTTGCCATCATCGTGATTGCGATTATTTGTTATGTGACAAGAAGACTTACCCGCTCAACAGAGAGCGGACACACTCCATCCGGATGATGCCATCTATCAGTCTTTCAGCTTGAATAATCGCTTCAGGGCTTCAAGCAGCGCGTGCGGAGTACCATCACTGGCCTCCCTTCGCAAAGAATCAAGGGGTGGATGTAGAATTTTGTTGATGAAGCGATCGAAAGCATATTCGATCTCCTCACGACAAGGATCATTGATATTTGGCATTTTGTTAAAAAGCCGCTGCAATTCCTCTGTCTTCAGTTTCGCGCAACTCTCCTGCAGCTGCCGAATTGTGGGTGCCGTTGCGCGATGATGAAGATCAGCCATAAAACTGCGCGTTTCCGCTTCAATAATTTTCTCAGCAGCGGGCCATTCCTTTTGACGATCTTCCCGGTTGCGCTGGCAAACGGTTTGTAGATCGTCAATATTGTATAGATAGACTCCCAATGAATCTCCAATCAAAGGATCAAAATCACAAGGGACTGCCAGATCGAGGATGGCCAGCGGTCGCTGATAACGCTGGGATTCAACCCGTTTAAAATCCTCAAATGTGACAATCGATTCACCAGAAGACGTAGTACTTACCACCAGATCGGCTTCCACCAGCAATTCGAGCAAGCGGTCCCAGCGGGCAGGTCGACATTGCCAGCGTTGGGCCAGTTCCTCGCTTCGCGAATCATTTCGATTGACAACCGTGATGCTCTTTCCTCCCTCCTGGCGTACATATTCCAACGTTTCTTCGGCCATTTCACCGGCACCGATGAGCAATATATGTTTATCATCCAGTCGTTCGAAAATCTGTTTGGAAAGCTCCGCGATGGCAACCGCCGGTACACTGGTGCGCCGCTGATGAATCGAGGTCTGAGTCGCCACAAGACGAGCCGCTTTGAGAGCCGCTTGAAAAACCCCATGTGTTAAAGGCCCGGTACTCCCGAGGAGGGTTGCCTGTTCGTAGGCTTTTTTAACTTGTCCGAGAATTTGAGATTCGCCGATGACCATGCTCTCGAGACTGGCAGCAACATAAAAGAGATGGCGTACAGCATCTTCACCAGACTGCTCGAACAGGGCCCCTAAAATCTCCTCCGGTTTCATATTATGGAATTCTGCAAGAAAGCAGGCCATATCCTCATGGGAAGGACTGACGACCTCGTCCTCTGCGGCCGTGTAGACCTCAACACGATTGCAGGTTGAGAGCACCACAGCTTCGGTATTTGGAAAACGAAGCCGAAGATCCTCCAGTGCACTCGCTAAATCATCTGGTTGAAATGCCAATTGCTGACGGATTTCAACAGATGCAGTCAGGTGGCTGCAACCGACCATCTGAAGTTTCATGCCACGCCTCCCTCAATCTGATAGCGATCAAGGTGATTTTGCATCGAAGTGGATGCATTGGCGGTCGTTCGCGCTGGATGTTCAGAAGGAATCAGTTGCGTGAGCGCCAGCACGAGGAGAAGAAAGACCATGCTGGCCAATGTAAGGTAAGCAATTTTGCGTCCTTGTCGAGCTGGACGATAGACCATGTTAAATACCATGACCACTGCCAGCCAAAGGAGCAGCAATCCGCTGCCCCATACAACAGGGTCTGTCCAGGGTACCCTGCCGCTTTGTGCGTTGATTGCGATTCCCGAGAAGACTCCAACACCAAGAAGGACTGCAGAGATTACGATACAGCGGCTGGTTATTTTTTCACCCCATTCAAGACTCGGCAGCCGAAAGCTAGACCCTGAAAATCGCTTGTGCTTCAGTCGTGACGATTGAATCAGATACATCAGCCCACTGACAAATCCGATCATGATCACCGCCGTTCCGAGCAGCAGTGCCAACCCATGTACTAACCCCCAGGAGGACGCCCCCACCGTGAATCCACGAGCGTCGGGCAATAGATAGGCTGCGCCAATAAGGGCCAAGACAATTGGGAGTATAAAGATGCCGATCGGATTGTGTGGGTGATAAAAAGTGAGATATAGATAAGCTGCAACCAAAATCCAAGCTGCCAGTAGATACCAATCGAGCCAACCGCTGGTATTGGATTCTGTGAGTCGCGCGACTAAAAAAAGTGTTTGTGCCAAAAAACCAGCCGCCGCAAAAATAATCATCAGTGCACCGCGGATCCCACTGCGAAAAAATAACCGTGAGATTTCAAGTGCCAGCGCAACAGCATAGCTGGATGCAAAACAGACGACACTAATACTGGACATGGTTCAAGCTCGGGACATCAAATGGCGTGACGACGCATAGCCATATGCGGAACAGCAATGATTACTTAAAGGCAAACTAAGGCCCCCTGAAGGCCGGATGAAAAAATAGTCAATGGTCAAGTTCATATTCTTTGAGTTTTTTATGCAGGGTGTTTCGATTGATACCCAACCTGCCCGCGGCTTTTATTTGGATATTATCGCAGGCAGCCATCACTTGAGCAATCAATTCTCGTTCGACGCGACTGACAATTTTAGTATGCAAATTGTTTTCGCCGGCTGCAGCAGTTGCTAGGCCTTCCTGTACCACCTCATAAGAGAGGGTTTCCAAATCGACACGCTGACCCCGCCTTCGGGCAACCTGTGGTTCGAGTCTGATAACCTCCGGCAGCAACTCGAGGGAGAGTTCATCACCTTCAGCAAGGACAACGGCCCGCTCGATATAGTTCTGAAGTTCACGAACATTGCCCGGCCAATGGTAATCTTGCATGGCCTCCATCGCAGCCGGGTCGATATGGATTACATAACGGTCATTAATCTCATTGTAGATATTGAGGAAATAGACAACTAATTCTGGAATGTCATCACGGCGATCACGCAGCGGCGGAATTACGATTGAGACAACATTCAATCGATAATAAAGGTCCTCCCGAAAAGTTCCAGATTCAATCTCATCCATCAAGTCACAGTTGGACGCTGCGATCACACGAGTGTTGACCTGAATTGTTTGGGTATCTCCGACGCGTTCAAATTCCCTCTCCTGGAGAACCCGCAGCAGTTTAACCTGTAGTTTTGGTGTTGTAGAGTTGATTTCATCCAGTAAAATCGTGCCTGTATGGGCGGCTTCAAAGCGACCCGTTCTATTACTTACGGCTCCGGTAAAAGAACCGCGGACGTGTCCAAAAAGTTCACTTTCTAACAAACTTTCTGTCAGTGCCCCACAGTTGACCCGAACAAAGGGCCCATTTTTTCGCCCACTCATCTCATGAATTGCACGAGCCACCAACTCCTTCCCTGTGCCTGTTTCGCCCAGGAGCAGGACCGATGCATCGCTTAAGGCAACTTTGTGGATGAGGCAATAAACCTGCTGCATTGCCTCACAGTCACCGATCAGCTCCGGGATCGGTGGTGATTTTCCATTGGGTGTCATATTTGAAAAACCGCGGCTCATTAAAATTGATGTTTGAGTTGCGCTAATAGTGTCAATGGTCTATCGCTTGTTTCCAAGTTTCCCGATGGCGTCAAGAATGGACCAGAGAATGGCTTCATCTTCCGGGCTGCTATTGACACTTTGATCGTACCGCTCTTCCTGCTTCTGGATTTGTGCAATGGTTAGCCCAATGCCATGATCTTTCATGCTCCGGCTAAATGCGGCCGCTGCAGATTTTCGACCGCCGATTGGCAAGTCAGGCCGACTCGCCGCATCGACTAAAGCAGTTTGGGCGGCTGGAGAACCAATATTTCCAAGTGCCTCAGCGGCGGCATTGGTAAGCGAAGGTACATACAGAGGGTTGTTCAACATGCGATCAAATCCGGTCAGGTCATATATGCCGGTGGGCGTTTGTGAGAGTTTGGAAATCAGCTCGATTGCTTCAGAGGCCTGTTCTAAACGTTCTTCTTGAGCGACAAAATTTAATCCGGCAACGGCGATCAACTGACTGACCTGGTGTTTTGCGGTCTCCGCATCGCGAGGTGGAAAGAAAACGAGTGTTAAGGGGTCTTCCTCAACAAGCTGCTCAGCACGCAGTCGGTTCTCGAGGTCCACAATCAGTGCTATCGGAAGGTCTGCCGTACGTGGGTCCAATCTCAGTTCGTGCAGCAGCATCAAGATCGACCTAGGGCCAAGAGTAAAGGAGAGAAAGATCGCCTGACATTCCGGGTTCCTGCTTGCTGCGAGAAACGCCTCGTCCCCACTCTTGTAGGCCTCTATTTCGTAACCGATTGTTTTGAGGAGTGCGGCCATGCTTGTGCGACGGCGTGGACGACGGTCAGCCAGGATAATATGAGGCTGCCCTTCAACGTTGGCAAAAAACCGAAGGGCTTCGGTGATGGCACTTGCACCCACAAATGGCAGGTCGGGCTCCATTTTCAGGAGGGCTCGCGTGGCGGCCATTCGCAAGCGGCGATTGCGGTGTCCTGCAGCTTCGCTGAGGGGGTGCGCCTGTGGTGCCCGCCGGGAGAGTACGTTGGCTGGTTGGCTGTCATTGACAACCTCTTCACCCAGACTCTCTGCGGCTGCAATCGCAGCAGGCAGGTATCCTTTGTGCAATGCCTCTTCAAAAACAGCCTCATTAAAATCGATAAAGTTTTCTGTGTCTTTATTGTCCTTACTGAATAGCGCGTGTAAAAACGGTCTCGTCGTAGAGCTCAGAGGATTGTTGAGACCACCCTCGAGTTTATCCCGCTCTAATCGGGCGATCGCCACAGTTTGTCGGCCTTGCTCATCACTTTGATCGATTTGCCAAAGTGCATCTGCAATGCGATACGCGGTATTGGCTGCCAGCACCTCATTTTCTACCTGTTTGGAAGTCAGGGATGCGTTCTCGGCATCCCAGCTCCAGAGGGTAGTTAGCCCATCGATGTCTGTGGGCTGTACAATGCGACCTGCCAAATAATCATTCACTGCTGCAATGAGCTGCGTTTTAATTTTCTTTACAGGCGGAATCGTTCCCACTGCCCTGCCCGCCGCAGTCCTGCCCGCCGCCTGCACCGGCTCGGATGTTGAATAGGCCGCTGCCAAGATATCGTAAAGTGCCCGACGTGCTTTGAGTCGGCCCAACACCTGTAAAATAGTGGCCTTTAATGGCCCATCGGCAGATTCCATGACAGCCAGCAAGGGCGCAATCGTTTGGTCCCCCATCTGGTAAAGGGCAACGACCGCTGCATCGCGCGAGGCCGCAGATTGGGGATCCGCGAGAATTGCAACAAGTGGCACAATGGCTTGCGGTCCGGCGACTCGAAGATCGGTGATGGCGTGATGCCGTTGATTTGAATCACCAGATATCGCCTTTTGGGCAAGGTCAGCAAGGTACTCAGGACTAGTTCTTTTGGCGATTAAGGCATCCAAGATCTTTTGGCAACTTTGGCGCCCCTTTTTGTCTAATTGCTCGTTCCCAATGATTTGGAGTAAGGGCAAAGAACCAATTTGTTCGCCTAAATCCCCCAGTTCTTGTGATTGGAGATCAATTTGGCCTAAGGACACTGCATAGCGATTAGCTAGTGCGAGTTCTTGGAAAACAACTAATTGGTTGATCGCCGTGATCAATTCCTCTGGTAATGCCGGGTTGGATTCCTGAATTGCCATGACCGCTGCATTGGTCTTCCCGTTGGCTGCTGCAGGTGGTGCGTTTTGGGCAGACAGGTTCGGTACCCGAGTCACCAGAACAGCGCCCAGAAATCCGGCCACCAACCAAAAATGGTGTAGCATTGCGCATAGGCGAGAACGTCTGTCGCGAAGAGGTTTTGTCGCGAGGTTTGTTATTGCAAAAACTTGAATCAGCGAATGCATCAGGTTGTCTCGCTATTTTGTCCCATCCAACCGACCTCGCCATGTGGCAATCTGTTTTGCTACCTCGCCTGGAGCTGTTGATCCCAAGCTGCAAAAGGCTTCCAAGGCATTTTCTGCACCGAGTATTTCATAGACATTCTCATCGAGTTCAGCACAGATGCTTTGCATGTCTTGCAGCGGTAATTCGCGAAGCGGAAGTTGTTGTTCCATCGCCTTGCCAACGAGCTTTCCCACAGCATGGTGTGCCGTGCGCTGAGGTATACCGAGCTTGACCATATATTCCATTAGGGTTGTAGCATCTAGATAACCATCCTCTAGTTTTGCGCGAACGTTGTCAGTATTCCACTGACTCTGAGCCACAATTGGTATTGCAAGATCAAGACACGCTTGAACTGTATCGAAGGAATCAAATAAAGGTGGCTTATCTTCTTGAAGATCGCGGTTGTAGGCCAAAGGCAATCCCTTCACTAGTATCAAGAGACTTGTCAGATTACCTATAACCCGCGAAGTTTTTCCACGGATCAATTCCAGCACATCGGGATTGATCTTTTGCGGCATCATTGAGGAACAAGTGCAAAACTCACGAGGCAAGCAGAGATATCCAAACTCGTTTGTCGACCATAAAATCCACTCTTCTGCCCAGCCGCTAAGATGTTCTGCAATGACTGCAAGTGTGTAACTGAAGTCCAATACGAAATCACGATCACTCGACGCATCCAAACTGTTACACGCAATCTGATCGAAACCGAGTTGTTCTCGGACCATCTCCCGGTCGATCGGTAAACTTGTGCCTGCAACCGCACCAGTGCCAAGCGGAAGAACATTGAGGCGTTTTTTTAGAGCTTCAAGTCGTTCACGATCACGTTGGAGTTTTTCGATGTAGGCAAGCCAGTAGTGCGCAGCAAGGACTGGTTGTGCCCGCTGCAAGTGTGTATAAGCCGGAAGAATGATGCCCGCATCTTGGTCTGTTCTTTCCAGAAAGGCGCATTGAAGGTTGTGTAGCTGCACATCAATTTTTCCCGCCGAATCGCGAGCCCACATTCTCAAATCGGTCGAAACCTGATCATTGCGACTACGGGCCGTGTGCAACTTCCGCCCCACATCGCCCAATCGATCGATAAGAGCGGCCTCGATTGCCATATGGATATCTTCATTCTCATTTGAAAAGATAAAATCACCCTGCTCAATTTCATGGCGAATATCCTGGAGGGATTGCACAATCTTTTGGCATTCGGCCGCTGAAATAAGCCCGGTTTCGGCTAACATTTGGGCATGGGCGATAGAACCCTCAATATCGTACGTATACAAACGCCGATCAAAGCTTACGCTTTCGGTAAACTTTACGACCCGATCATCGGTCGCTACGTCAAAAACGCCGCTTCGCGATGGTGTTGTCACGATATTTGGGGGGTTGGCGGTTTAGTGGGGGCGCTGCTAATAGGCCCAAGACATTAA
>Ga0315338_1003100_pt1 | contig 15062 bp, 9 predicted proteins | sample ASW8metaG_FD_204518 | JGI IMG/M metagenome (GOLD analysis project Ga0315338, IMG submission 204518) | Ammonia-oxidizing marine archaeal communities from Monterey Bay, California, United States - ASW #8 | ecosystem: Environmental > Aquatic > Marine > Coastal | place: USA: California | collected... | reverse complement strand
CGATTGCTGAATGGTGCTAAGGAAGGCAGCCGTCAACCCACCGGTCCTGAACACAGGAAAATTGGATTCATTGAATGTCTTCAGGCTGCCCAACAACACCCCCATTGGAATACACCTCTTGAAGGGGCCAACCGGGGTCGGGGTGTCGCGGCTGGTTGTTGGTTTAATGGCACTGGACCCGCGAGCGCCGTAGTGAGTGTAACTCCCGACGGTACAGTAAGTTTGGTAGAAGGTTCACCTGACATTGGTGGGAGTAGGACCGCTATGGCCATGCATGTTGCTGAGGTTCTTGGTATACCGGCTGAAGATGTGAAACCGTCGATCGCGGATACTGATTCTATTGGTTATAGCTCTGGTGCTGGTGGTAGCGGAGTTACATTTAAAATGGGTACGGCCGTCTACCAAGCAGCTGAAGATGTCAGAGAACAATTGGTAGAGCGAGCCGCCAAAATCTGGGACGTGTCTAAGGAAGACGTAGAATATGAATCAGGATCTATAAAACATAAATCTGATCCTGAATTACGTTTAACCTTCACTCAAATAGCTAGAAGGCTAAATGGTACCGGTGGCCCAATTATCGGAAGGGGCACGGCAAATCCTGGAGGAGTAGGAAGCGCGTTTGCGGTACACATAGTTGATGTAGAGGTAGACCCCGATACAGGGAAAGTTGATGTACTACGCTATACATCTATACAAGATGTCGGTAAAGCAATACATCCTAGCTATGTGGAAGGACAAATCCAAGGTGGTGCGGTCCAGGGTATAGGATGGGCCTTGAATGAAGAATATTATTACAATGACGAAGGGTCCATGGTAAATTCTAGTTTTCTTGACTATAGAATGCCTATTAGCCTTGATTTGCCAATGATTGATACCGTATTAGTTGAAGTTGCTAATCCAGGGCATCCTCTGGGTGTACGAGGTGTCGGCGAGGCTTGTCTAGTGCCGCCTATGGCTGCTATAGCTAATGCCATATCGCATGCTATTGATGCTCGAGTGGAATGTTTGCCAATGAATCCTGGTGTGGTTCTGGAAACAATCTGGCAAAAATCTGGAACTTAGAGAAGATCTGCGTGGAGTCATGACCTGGCTTCACGCGCGATTAGCAATTCAATAATCAGCCACTACGCGGGATTCTTTAATAAATCGCGGCAGTCTGGTGTTTTAATGCCTTTATCGGACTATGATACTTTATATGATGTTGTGGTGATTGGTGGTGGGCCTGCAGGGAGCACTACAGCGACTATGTTGGCCAAGCAAGGATATTCAGTCCTACTTTTTGAACGGTCCCAGTTTCCACGAGACCATGTTGGTGAATCGCTGTTGCCTGCAAGTATGCCAGTTCTAGAAGAATTGGGTGTTTTGGATGATATAAAGCGTAGCGGCTTTTTACCCAAATGGGGTGCGACCATGGTTTGGGGAAGCAATAGGACTCCCTGGAGTTGGTACTTTAACGAGACTAATCGTCAGTATCCCCACTCTTATCAAGTATGGCGACCGCAATTCGATAAATTGTTATTGGATAATAGCAGTAGACATGGTGTACATGTTCTAGAACAGCATAGAGTTTTGGAAGTTCTGTTTGAAGAATCAAGAGCGGTTGGGGTCAAATTCTCCGATGATGTAGGTGAGGTTAAAACGGTATGCGCAAAGTTTGTAGCCGATGCTAGTGGGCAGCAAACTTTATTGGCGTCTCAACTTGAAACCAAACAGTGGGATGATTTCTTCCAGAACTTAGCGGTCTATGGGTATTTTAGCGGCGTGTCCAACTTGCCAGAGCCTGCGGAAAACAATATTTTTATTGAGTCATATAAAAATGGCTGGATTTGGGATATCCCGATTCACGTAGGCTGGAATAGCATAGGTATTGTTGCTGATAGTTCTTCAAGCCAGGATCGATTGCAACAGGATGGTATATCGGATTTCTTGTTTGCTGAGATCTCAAAGTCTTCAAATGTATCGAAGATGTTGGAAAATGCCAAATTAGAATCGGGGCCATTCGTGGTTAAAGACTGGTCGTACGTTTGTGATCCGATGGTTGGAGATGGATATATCCTGGTTGGAGATGCAGCCTGTTTCATTGACCCCCTATTTTCATCAGGGGTGCACCTTGCTCTGATGTCAGGAGTCTTGGCATCTGCATTTATTAATACCAGTATTAAAGATAAACCGCTGGGAGTGGCGTGCGAATCGGTGTACCAAGAGCTATATCTTAAAGAATATAGCCACTTCCGAGATTTGGCTCGATTATTCTATTCAAGTAATCGTTCGGTAGACTCTTATTTTTGGGAAGCTCGGCGGATACTGGAATCAGATAGCGTGCTTTCTCCCAGAAATGCGTTTATTCAAGTAGTGGCAGGGCAGGCTGTACGAGGGTATGAAAGGGTTGTCTTAGAACATGGCGATCTGCCGCCCAGCTTTTCTTATTCTGTTAAACAACTGGAAACTGAACGGCAACTACGGCAGCAAGAATTTGCACGGATTGGAGCCGCAATTGAGACTGAACAATCTTATTTAAAGAAATTACATCCGGTGCTTGATGCAGAGATTAATCTGGTCCGCAAACCTGTCTTAGGCCAGGGTGAGTTTAACTGGGGATATTTCATATATAGTCAATCTCGGCCTGAGGGAATGGAATGCAGTGAATTGGTTGCGGTGTTAGTTTCTAAAATAGATGGGAGTATGGCACTTGATGAGCTATTCAGTATCTTTGAATCAATGAGTAGTCCTGATCAGGTTGGAGCTTTACGTAGCAGTTTAATTGATACCATACGTCTTCTGTACGTAGATGGTGTTATTACTGCTCTCTGACTATATGCTAGTTAAGTAAACAGTCATCTGGTCGTAATAGCCAGATAGCTGTTTACTTAACGGTATTACTAATCTATACGAGTACGCCAAATCCTGAGTAGGTACAGATTTCTATTCGATTGCCATCTGGGTCATTCAGGTAAAAAGCTCTTTGTCCATCATTCCTGGTCTGAATATCTGTGCATTCAACGCCCATTTGGGTGAGTTCTACCCTTGTCAGATCGATGTCATCTACTTCGAAGGCAGTGTGGTGAGAAGGAGCTGAAGGAGCATCGACATTTTCTATGATGTGGACCATGGCGCCGCTCGGTAGCTGAAGCCAGTACAAATGGTCTCCGTTCACCATTTTGGGTATTTGCTTTAATCCAAGAACTTCCTGATACCACTTTAAGGCGGCATCCTTATCTTTAACATTGTATGTGATGTGATTGATGTTTCTTAGTCTTGTTGTTGCACTTAACATGAATTAACCTCCAAATTGTCTACAGTTATCGGGACGAGTGTAGAGGGGACTCGTATCGGCTGTCAATTGGGTGCAATAGAATTGATGATTTCATGAACCACTTTATTGACCCTCTACTTTACTACCAATAAAATGATCACATTCTAATGATATAACGTAAACGGCGGCACCAGCTTTTATGGTTAACATGGTGTTGGCTAATGCAGGAGGAACATGATGAGTCAACAGGATTTGCCTCAGGTTCTTGAGGGCGTGCGGATATTGGAATTAGCTCGCTGGCAGGCGGCTCCCAGAGGAGGGATGATCCTCAGAGATATGGGTGCGGAGGTTATTAAGGTTGAATGGAGGAAGGGAGCTGATTTAAGGAACTCAGGCCCGTTTGTTGGAGATATGAGCGTGCAGTTTGCTGCATACAATCGTGGTAAAAAGAGTATCACCTTGAATACACGACATCCCAAGGGGAAGGAAATCTTCATGGATTTGGTAGAAGTTTCTGATGTTGTTCTGGAGAATTTTCGACCTGGTACTATGGATAATATGGGGTTTAGCTACGAAGAAATGGCTAAGGTTAATAAAGGCATAATTTTGGCTTCTGTATCCGGATTTGGACAATATGGCCCATATCGCGACAGACAATGTTTTGATCCTATCATTCAAGCTATGAGTGGAATAGGCCATCAGACAGGGCGAGGGTTTGACCAACCAATTATGGCTGAAGGTCCGATTATGGATCGTACAGCTGCGCTACACGCTACCATCGGGATATTGGGAGCCCTAAGATATCGAGATCGGACTGGCGAGGGACAATGGCTGGAAGTAGCGATGATGGATGGTGGCATAACACTTGAGGAAGTGGCATTGGCAATGTGCCATGAAACTAAGACGAATGACTTTCAGCGTGGAGGATCATTTATTCAATGTAAAGACGGGTGGCTCACTACCGGTGCGGCAAGAGCTGTATATTGGGAGCGTATGTTAAAGCTAATGGGGTATGATGAATTGGCTGAAGACCCAGAATTTTCAGCACCCATGTTTGCGACAGATCAAGCAGAAGTAAGGATGGAATTACTGCATGAATGGTGTGAAGAACGTACTGTAGAGGAAGCTGAATCGTTGTTGGTCGGAGCTGATATACCGGTAGGGAGGGCGATGAGCATTCCTGAAGTCCTACATGACCAGCAGATTTGGGAACGTGAAGTCATGATGGAGATGGATATAGATGAGCCGGGTGGAAAGCAAATACTTGCTCCTGGTCCAACCATTATAAAATTTTCTAAAACACCGACAACAGCTGGACCCATTCCAAAATATGGTCAACATAACGAAGAAATATACGGAAGCCTGCTTGGGCTAGATCAAGATACGCTTGCAGGTCTCAGAGACGAAGAGGTTATCGGGTAAATGCCCGTACTATTGGATTACTAGCTAAAAGCAGGTATCACTTCTTCAGCGAATAATTTCATAGATTTCATGACTTTTTCGTGGGCTATATCTCCGAAAAAGAAGTTGCATCCGAAATATCCTATACCTTCTTCTTGAAGAGCTTTAATTTGCTTAATGCACTGTTCCGGGGAGCCAATGATAGCCCGCTTGTTAAGTAAATAATCATAACTGGGAGGTTTTTCGGATCTTTGATCAAGCCAGTCCTTCAAACTGTGGTTTACCTCGCTCCCTTCCTCGAAGGACCTTCGCCACTGTCCGACGTCGAGAGTCCAGTTGAGGGCTTGTTCGGTGTCATATCTGGCTTTCTCTTCCGTCTCTGCTACATAGCAATATCTGAAAAAAGGAACATTAGATATGGGTATATTGTGTCCTGATTCTTTGGATAGCTCATCAAATCTATGCACTAAATCGATAGCATCGGGTGTATCCAGTACTACTCCAATGCATAGGCAATGCCCGGTTGAGGCCACGAATTGCAATGTTTCCAGTGTGCGGGAGGCGCCAATATACACGGGCGGATGAGGACTCTGGATCGGGCGAGGGACCAAGTTGGTTTTATGCGCACTATAAAATTGACCTTGATGTGTGTATTCGGGTGTAGTCCAGATACCTTCAACCATTTTTATGGCTTCTTGAAATCTCTGTTGGCTGCTTGACTGATCAACTGTGTACGCAGTGTACTCATAGTTAGCAGCTCCCCTACCATATCCAATGTCCAGTCTGCCTCCGCTAATAACATCTAGGGTAGCGGTATCTTCAGCTAATCTAATGGGATTGTGGAGAGTTGGAACTATAACGGCTGTACCAATTCGAATCTTTTCTGTTCGTGCGGCAATACTAGCGCCTATTACAAGGGATGATGAACTTAACCCATACCTTGAGAAATGATGTTCTGCCAGCCATACACTGTCATACCCTAATTCTTCTCCATATACGGCCTGGGCAAGCATTTGATCTATCAGGGTCTTTGGATCAGAACCTTCTGGCCATGGTATATGGGAAAACAGACCAAATTTCATGTTTGATACTCCTTGGACACGGAGGTTGGGGGCGTAGTGCATCCCTAGAAGTTCAGTCTACTGGAACTGGCAAAGGAAATCCAGATACTGGCATTAGAGGAGAGTTTTTATGTTTTTACGAGTGTATCTAGATTGATTGTTTGACATACTGGGGATAAAATATTTATTAGTGAGTTTGTTATTTCGTACTCAGTCTTACCCAATTATAATAAACTTTGGACGATCCAATTACGTTTAGAATACGATGAACCTAAGGATGAGCGAGCTTATTTGAATATGGTTTTGCAATCTGGCATTTATTAGTGTCATTGTTGATAGACTTAATCCTCACTCAGTCACAGCTTGTAGTACATGCATAAAATCTTCTCTCAACACTTCATAAGCGTATATACATTCGAATATTCCGCAATTACTAATATGTATGGAATGAGTGTTTACCTGTGACGCTGTTAACTCGTTTAGCTTTACAGAGACGATCGGTTACTCTGCTTGTTATTGTGCTTGTTATTGCCGCCGGCTTGTTCACGTACAGCAATCTTGAACGAGAATTATTTCCCGAGATCGAGTTTCCTAACATCCTGATAGCTACCAGCTACCCTAGTGGCGATCCCGAAACGGTAGTTAGAGAGTTAACAAAACCAATAGAAGAAGCTGTAGATGGAACCGATGGGTTAAAAGAGATACGCTCAACGTCTTCAGAGAATTTCTCATTCATACAATTAACATTTGAATTTGGCGAGGATATGGATGAAGCGGAGCGTAGCGTACAAAGCGACATTAACGGATTAGATCTACCGTACGAACCCTTCGTGTACAGGCTCAATTCTGATACATTCCCTGTTCTGCAGCTCAGCGTTACCGGTGACCGGGATATCCCGTCGTTGCAGCGTGTTATAGATGACTTAATCATGCCAGAAATAGATAGTCTGGATGGCGTGTTTGATATCAGTGTAGCCGGCCAGATTGAAGAACAAGTGATTGTTACTGTGGATACTCATAAAGTGGAAGATTTGGGTTTGTCTATGTCACAGGTGGCCGGCGCTATTACTAACAACAATGTTAGTTTTCCAGCGGGTTCCATAGATAAGGATGGATCAAGCCTTCTAATCAGAACGACCAATGAATTCGGGTCCATAGATGATCTCTTGGAGCTTACTGTTGGATTCGAGGAATCGGGTGTTTCTACTGTCATGGACAATCGAGGCGAACGCGCGATACAGTTGCGCGACATAGCGACGGTGGCGTTGGGGACAGCTGAGGCGACGACTGTTTCAAGAACTAACGGGAACCCGAGCATAAATATGGCTGTACTGAAAAAACCAGATGCTAATACAGTGGATGTGACTGCTGGAATAATAAATCGTCTTGATGCAATAAGTGGTTTGCCTTCTGATGTAGAAGTACTGGTTATACAAAACGATGGTCCAGAAGTAGAGAAACAGCTGTCATCTCTATTAAAAGAAGGGACTCTCGGCTTTTTGTTTGCAGTGTCAGCTGTTTTTATATTTTTGATTAATCTCAAGCCAACTTTATTGAAAGGTTTGGCTGTTACCCTTAGGCCAACACTCATAATTGGTATTTCTATACCGCTTAGCGTAATGACCGGAATACTGGTTATGGGACTATATGGCCTGTCCCTCAATTTCATGAGCCTTGCAGGTCTAGCGATAGCTGTTGGCAGGGTAGTGGATGATAGTATCGTGGTGCTTGAAAACATGTATAGGCATATGCAGAGAGGTGAAGATAGATACCAGGCGGCCATAGGTGGTACACGCGAAGTTGGCGCTGCAATAGTTTCCTCAACATTAACCACTGTGGCTGTATTCGTACCTTTGGCTTTTATTAGTGGGTTGGTGGGTGAATTTTTTACCCCGTTTGCGTTGTCAGTAAGTTTTGCGCTACTCGCGTCGACTGTAGTTGCGTTGACTGCTGTTCCAGTTTTAGGGGTTATATTGTTGAGAGAAGGAGATTTCCCTGGCGGTCCTGAGTCAAGTCAGGGCGGCGCTACGTGGTTGCAGGGACTTTATACTCCTGTACTAGTCTGGAGTCTTAGACACAAGCTGATTACGTTAGTTTGTTCTTTCGGTGTTGTTCTTCTCAGCTTCTTACTGTTGCTGGTTATTCCCATTACATTCTTCCCCGCAGGTAGTCCTGAATATATTACTGTTGATGTGGAACTTCCCACTGGAACATCTATCGGAACAACGTTTCAGGAGGTTGCTGAAGTCGAAAGAGTTCTGCAAGGATATCATGATAAGGGCTATATAGAGGTGTACCAGGTTTCTCTAGGCGGCTCTTCTGATCAGTTTGGTCCTACTGCCGTCAGTTCGGGATTCCATAAAGCAGGCTTTTTCATGAGACTTCCAAAGGATGGGATACCTGAGAATATCGCTGATATCATTAGGGAGGATATTCCCTCTAAGAAGGATGTTGTAGTAACCGTTAGGGCCCTAAGCGGTGGACCACCATCTGAAGATTTGGAAATAACCGTGGTTGGAGCTAACTTCTCCGACATAACGTCTACTTCACGTAATTTGATAACAGAACTTCGTGGAATTCCTGGAATAGTCAACGTATCGAGTGATATATCTAATTCTAAGGATGAAGTTAAAATAGATATTAATCCTGATGAAGCCTCTGCGTTCGGGCTATCTGTTGCCGATGTCGGAATGCAGGTTAACCAATTGATTGTAGGCAGGGAAATCAGCGAGATTAATATAGAAAATGAAACCTTGGACGTGGTAATCCGGGGCGATCCTGATAAATCTGATGAACTTGATGAACTCAAGGATTTGAATATCCAAGGCCCACTAGGTAATGTAAAACTAGGCTCTATTAGTGATATAGGTATAGATCAAGGTCCTGTTAGTATAAGTCGCTTCGATCTTGAAAGATCAGTCACTATATCTGGTGAGATAACCTCGGAAGATACCAGGGCCGTAGGTTCGACTGTTAACAGCAGAATAGACGCTATGGATATGCCGTCCGGTGTATCTGTGGAGACCGGTGGTATATTCACGCAGATTGGAGAGGGATTCCAGGATATATTCACTGCAATGCTGATTGGCGTGATACTGGTTTATTTGGTAATGGTGGCTAGCCTTGGATCATTGCGTGACCCATTTATAGTCGTGCTGAGCCTTCCGCTGGCTATTGTGGGAGCGCTGGTAGCTTTGACGGTTACCGACAGAACATTAAGTCTATCTGCCTTAATGGGTTTGCTCTTGTTGATCGGCGTTGTTGTTACCAATGCGATAGTCTTAATAACCTTTGTAGATCAGCTTCGTCAACGTGGAATGGGTGTTTATGATGCGCTAGTTGAAGGAGGACGTACGAGACTTCGCCCCATTCTGATGACCGCAATAACTACGACATTTGCGTTATTGCCATTAGCTGTGTCACCTACTGGTGACGGCGGAATAATTGGCGCTGAACTAGCCACTGTCGTGATAGGAGGATTGGCTAGCTCTACCGTGTTAACCCTTATTGTTGTTCCCGTGATATATACCCTGATGCACGTAAACGTACCTGGATGGTTTGATACTCTGAAGCAACGGCTTCGGCACGTTTTTACGGCCAAGTCCAGGTTGAACAGAGAGGGAAATCTTGGTTCCTAAATATAATGTAATTGAGATCGGATAATTTTATGAGATTGTTAGGCAGAATAAACCCCAAATTAGCCGTAGGGCTGCTCATACTAATACTGCTAATTATAGCGGGTATAGTAATGTACCCACGCTTGATTAATGAAGGGTCGGATCTGCCCGAGGCTGGTGATTATTCATCTAATCAGGATTTATCTATTGAGCAACCGAGGGCCATACGGGTTAATGGTGTACTGGTGTTCCCGCACACGCAGGAGATGAGTTTCAAAACCAGCGGAACGGTAGGGCAGGTGTCCGTATCTCAGGGAGATAACGTAGTACAAGGTCAATCGTTAATGCGTTTAGACGATATTGCTATTTCTGGATTGGAAGCAAAACTTGCTAAGGCCAGATCTGACGTCAATGACGCCCGGAAAGCTCTTGATCAAGCTAGGGAAGATTTCAAAATCACACCGCTTCAACAAACTGCTCTACAAGATAAAATTGCCAAGGCTTCAAAAACGTTGCAGACGTCTCAGGAGAAGTTGAATGATTTTCAGTTAGATTATGAAAAAGACCTTTCTTCTGCACAGAAAGCAAAAAGTGACGCGGAATCAGAATTGAATGATGCGGTTGAATCTCTGGAAGATTACCAGAGAACCTACGAAGCTACTCTAGCCAAGGTGACCAAAGCCAAAATTGATGCGGAGTTGGCGTTGGATAATGCCTTGGAGAGTCTAGAATACCAGTCCAGTGATCAGGATCATTTGATCGCTGATGCGCGTAAGAAAATAGCTGCAAAACAATCTGAACTGGAAGTAGCCCAGGAAAATCTAGATAATTTTGACGCTGACTTTGATGAGTCGATAGCTGACGCGGTGTTGTCTAAAACTACTGCTCAAACTGCTTTCGACATCGCCGATGACAACCTGGCCCAGTTTAACCGTTTCCCCACTAAAGATCCGGCAGAAGGAATAATTGTAGATGCGGACGCTAAAGCAGCAATGCAAGCGGCGTACGAAGAAGCCCTAACTAATTTGCAACAGAAAAAAGATGAATTGGCAGAATTAGAAAACAATAGAGATTTGGACAAAGAAAACACTGCGGCTGCTGTGTCAGTAGCCCAGGTTGAACTAGATGATGCTAACAATGTTCTGGATAATCTTTTAGATGTTGTTGATCAAAATCTTGATCTTGAAACAAGACAGGCTGCTGTGGAGGTTGCCCGGGCAACGCTTGCCCAGGCCGAAACAGATTGGCAGGATGAAATTGAGGGCCCTGATGCTATCCAGCTGAGTATATTGGAAGCGGCTGTGGCGGATGCTAAAGCCAAACTGGACCAGAAGATCAAGGAAATGGGAAGAGAACAAACCGGACCTGATCCCGTAGAATTGGAACTAAGAGAGAGAGCTGTGTCATTGGCACAAGAGACGTTTAATGAACTGGTAGACGGACCTGATCCGTATGATGTCAGCCTTAAGGAATCTACATTAGTAGCGAAAGAGGTGATTGCTAATTCGATATTTGATGACCTTAATGGTGCGAAGGTTATCGCGCCATTTGACGGGATTGTAGCGTTGTTAAATGTTGAGGTGGATGATAATGTCACGAAGAATTCATTGGTGCTTGAAGTTACGGATCCAACGGCCGTACAGATCAACGCAATAATAGATGCATCAGATATATCTTATATTGAACTTGGTTCTGTCGCTGACGTATTAGTGGATTCCTTGCCTGAACAAAGTTTACAGGGCAGTGTGACGTATATCGATGAATTGGCCCGCACAGAGCGTGGAGTCGTGAGTCACAACATAGTTATCAAAGTGGACTTACCAGAAGATACGGCAATCCCGGTTAATCTAAGTGCGGTAACGGTCGACATCCGGGTGAAGTAGTTAACCCGGATACTTGTTGCAGCCCTATTTTGATTCAACTTGTCTTGTTAGCGTAGATGATTATGTGCTAGTCTTGGGCGGTAAACCTATCTTTGTATCCGTAACAGAAGGAGGAAGTATGGTTGCATCTCAATTGCGAGTGTTTGATCCTACAGCGGAGGATCAGGTAGGGAGCGATGATCTCGCCAATAGACTCAGTACTTTTGATGGTAAAGTGTTGGGCCTCCTGAACAATACTAAAGACCGTACTGATGTCATTTTAAATCAGATCGAAGAACAATTATCAGATCAATTCCCGAACGTTGATATCCGGCATTACCGAAAGCAAAGTGTTAGTGGCATGACGCCGGATATTAAAGAGCAATTGATCGAGGAAGTAGACGCTCTTATAACCGCTACAGGCGATTGAGGGTCGTGCACTTCGTGGAGTGTCCACGATTGCATGAGCCTGGAGAGAATAGGGATACCTACAGTGACTATTGTCACTCATTCATTTGCGGAGTATGGAAAACGCCTCACCAGGCTTCAGAAGATGCCGAATCTGCCAATAGTAGTTATTAAACACCCTGTATCGGCGCAGCCAGAAGACAAAATAAGGGCTGACGTATCCTCTCACTATAATGAGCTTATACAGGCCCTTTTGGACGCGTAAAGGCTTTATATGCGTAACAGAGGTCCGGCTGCCAGACAATTAGATCTCAACAACTCAGCCTACGAGATTTACGAGCATTTCTATGACTCAGGGTGGACTGACGGCTTACCCATAATCCCTCCTACCCAGGATCTTGTCGAGGCAATGCTGAGATATACAGATCGCGATCCCCATGAAGTGGTATCGATTGTGGAACCGAGGCAAGGTCAGGCCACTGTCGAGAAAATAGCTATCAACGCTATCATGGCCGGATGCAAACCTGAATATTTACCCGTAATTATTACGGCGGTAGCAGCCATGGTGGAACCTCAATACAACCTTTACGGTCGTCAGACCACAACACATCCAGGAGCTCATCTGGTGATCATAAATGGTCCGATACGCCAGGAACTGGACGTAAATTGCAGGCAAAACGTATTTGGCCAAGGATGGCGAGCCAATGCTACCATCGGCAGGGCAATCAGGCTTATATGTACTAACATAGGTGGAGGAATTCCCGGGATTACTGACATGGCCACTCATGGACATCCAGGTAAATATTCCTACTGCATTGGTGAAGACGAAGAGGAAAGCCCTTGGGAGTCTTTGCATGTTGAGAGAGGTCTGGATCCGGGTACTAGTTCAGTAACTGTATTTTGTACTGAAGCTCCGCACAATGTGAATGATTTGGTCAGTAAAACACCCGAGAGATACCTGGAAAGTGGTGCTTCGGCTATGCGACATCTGGGCGCGAATGGTGTATATCGCAGCGGTATTGAAGGAGAGCAGATGATGGTTCTTACCGCTGAGGCCGCCTTCTGGCTGCAGGAACGCGATTGGTCTAAGGCGAGGGTTAAACAATTTCTGTTTGATCGTGCTCAGAACAGGGTCGGTGACCTGAGAGAAGGCGGCGGGTGGGGTACTGTGCAATTGCCAGGCTTTGTAGACACTGACGATGACGAAGCTATGATGCCTATCGTTCCCCGGCCTGACAATATTGTGGTCGTGGTTGCAGGTGGATACGGCCGGCATATGAGCGCTGTTTTGTCAGCCGCCTACAATTTAAGTGTTACCAGGCAGATTAGCCTTAAAGATGGGACGCCCGTGTCATCTGTAAATGATTACCTGTAATTTTTAGTCTTATCATTAATCCCTTCATGCTACTGTACTAGATTCGTTTTTCCTTATATGTTGCTGTAGTTCGTTTTATAATTATCAGTTGGATAGGCGACGAATATCGATGCTGTATAAGCTAAATACATATTTATATATCCTTTTAGTTACGCATAATGTACAATCCTTGCCGGAATAGTTATATTTCTGAGTCAACTATTTCTCAACAGATCATTTAGTAAATAATATTTTCAGGTAAGGGTGATCAGGTAAGGGTGATAATGTTACAGAAGGTTTTAGACAACAAGCCGCGTTTATATATTTCCATTGGAGTAATATTGGCCGTTTCGGCGCTTATTGCTGCACTGTTTATTTTACTGGGAAACCAATCTGATGTAGTGGAGTTGGATGCCGTTACTCCAACACCCGAAGTTTCTCTGAATCCTGAAAAGCAATCCAAAGAGGTAGGTCCTGCAGAACCCGAGGTGAGAGCCTCAGTGAATCTTCGAGTGCTTGAGGCTGCGTTAGCTGCTATAGAGTCAATCGAAGATGGTCCAGTCGTTGTTGCTGGAGCAGAACCGGGAAATTTGGTGAAAACTTTATTTAGTAGCGGCGTGTCTTCGCGGCAAGATGGGGGTGTTCAGTTAGATTTTAGGGGTTTTGCTGTAAATGATAATCCCGAAGTTCCGCTTGGTGCCCCGGTAGGTCTTTCTGGTCAGGTAGTCTATGACGGAGAAGGTGTTTCTGGCGTGCAGGTATCGCTGGCTTTAAGCTCTACTCCTACCAACCTTTTGAGTTCAAGCGCTACTACCGATGCAGATGGTCAGTTTGTTATGGAATCTGTGCCGGCCGGTGATTATATTTTCTTGTGCACGTATTCTAGTCCAGGGTTTATTTCTAATCACATTTGCGCCCATGAATCTGTGAGCGATGGCGGTGAACCGCTGGTTCTGCATCTAGCAAAAACAATCGATCAGGTAAGCCCTGTTGATGGTGCGGAGATAAATGATAAAAATCTGACCCTAACCTGGGAGAGAAATCAAGGTGCAACGAATTATGCTGTGACGCTAAGACGCGGGAATGCGTTACCTGTTGTACACACTACCCCCAACGATAAATCGGAGCTCACTTTGCCTAGGGAATGGTTTTCCCAGGATACCCCTGCCAATTACCAATGGGGAGTAATTGCTTTTAACGAGTCAAATAAAATCGTCGCTACAACTTCCCCCGAGTCAGAGTATACATTCAGCTTGAGGTATGACGATAACGACGACGATAACGATAACGACGACGATAACGATAACGATAACGACAATAATGCTGGTGATGGGAATCAACGAATCGATGTAGTAGACCCCCCACAATGTGAGGATCAAGGAGATCTTTCTCTCTATAACGTAATGTTTAATACCTTGCCAGCTGATTTGCGGAGTTCGGAAGCCCATGAAGTCAAGGTCGCGACAATACGGACAGATGGGTCAAATCTTCAGTTTGCACATCCTATCAATCCCGGAACAAGTTATTTGTTGGGGAACTGGTCCCAGGATGGCGCCGCAGTATCTATGGTTGAAAATAGGGAATCTGTCGATTGGCCGGATCAATACGAATATGCGACGATGATGAGGCAAATAGACTCACGCGACGAGATACGAAACATTGCGGGATATCGGGTTCAGCTAGACACAGAAAAGCACAAGTCTGTGTTTCCCAATCACATGGGATGGGACGAAACTGGGAGATCTGCAGTTGTACAGGATGGTCACATTACCATTTACGACAATGCCTGGAAAATGGAAAGTAATACTGAATTGGACTTGCCTCGGGCAGATAGTTGGATTGAATACGCTGCTTGGGCTCCTGATTCAGGACAAGTAGTTTTTTCAGTGACTTCCCTTGAGGAAGTAGATGATCGCCGGGGGAGGATTCACCGCCTTTACATAAAGGACTTAAATACGGATGTTAAGCAACTAATAGCTGATGATATTGTAGTTATTGATGAGGCTTTCCTTCCTCTACTTCATTTCTCTCCAGATGAATCGGCTGTGTCGTTCCAGGCTTCAGACGATAGTATCTCGATCTATGATGTTCAAACTGGGAATATTA
>Ga0315338_1003099_pt1 | contig 15063 bp, 15 predicted proteins | sample ASW8metaG_FD_204518 | JGI IMG/M metagenome (GOLD analysis project Ga0315338, IMG submission 204518) | Ammonia-oxidizing marine archaeal communities from Monterey Bay, California, United States - ASW #8 | ecosystem: Environmental > Aquatic > Marine > Coastal | place: USA: California | collected... | reverse complement strand
AAATTAGATTATCCTTACAAGAAAAAGCTCCAGAAATTATAGATGAATGTGATATTTTTATCGAGACAACATTGAAATTTTTTGGAATAACTAACGACAGTCTCCCACAAGAACCAATTCCTGGTTTTCCACGGAGATAAATTTTCATGACAAGCTTTTTCAGAAAATGGAGAAAGTATCTAAATGAGTCTTCAGTTCTTAAATCTGTAGATTCTCAAGAAATGAGTTTAACTCGCTTAAATCCAAATCATGTCTTTAAAGAGATTGAACAAAGAACTGTTAAAGATGTTATGTCAGTTATACATAATGCGGTTGATATTGATAGGTCTCTTTCGTTTAGTGAAATGTTTGGTGGGGCGATTAGAACGACCACTCCTTTGGAATCAGCAAGCGAAGGGGAAATAGGTCAGATTATTGGGTTACTTGAAGGTGGTGATTGGCAGCTTGATTTTGGTCAAGGAATCGCTGAAAGAAAAGAAGAGATTAATTCCATACTAATTTCTATGAATAATTTTGTTAAAAGTTTTAATAATAACAAGATGTTATCTGGCTTACTTGAAAAAGCAAATGAATTCTTGAAAAATCGACCTGATGGGGAAGGGAAAGAACCTCTTATTCCCACAAAGTTTAGAGATCTCAGCCAGACTCCAAAAGAGAGAAAAAGATTTATAACTGCAAAAGATATTTTTCTAGCTTCTATTGCTAGTGTTAATGAAGATGCTTTTAAAGGTAGAAAATTAACTGCTCTTGGAGAAGAAAATATTAAAAGTCATTTAAATCTAAGAGTTAAGGATATGCTCTATAAAATTGGTAATCTTAATGCAAATTATGATTTATTAATGTCAAAAAGCAAGGATTGGCGTAACTACATTAGTATTAATTCAATGTTAAGAGATGTTGCTGTACGTTATAAGAATGATCCGCCTGCTGAATTTTATGCTGAATTTTGGCCAGATACTTCAGAATTTAAAGATAGAAGAGTCCAATATGCTACAACACTGATAGACACTGTTTTAACAGATGAATTTAGTGATGAAACTACAAAATTATTGTTTACGTCTTTTGAAAGAGCGCCAGAAATTGGAAAAGAAAAAACCGCTAAAATGAAAATAGGAAAAATATTGCAAAAAGGTTCTGAACTACAAGATAGATTTTCAAACTTTGCTGCGGGCAATCCCACATACGCAGGGATGTTCGGGCGAGAGGGTCTTAATGATGAACAATTACGAAAATATGATGATTCTATCTCACAAGCAGTGAAACTTTTTAAAAAAACAGATGTTGTTCATGCTATCTCTACAGGCGGCCACGAGCAAACTAGCATAGGAGAATTGGATTTGGATGATCTAGTAGAATTCTGGAATAAAAAATCTGCCTTTTTTAGGGAAAATCCAGAAGAAGCATACGGTAATCCATACACAGTTTTACTTTCTCGTCATCCTGTAGATGTCGCAAGAATGTCAGATTTCACTAATATATCCTCTTGTCATCAGCAAGGCGGAGAGTACTTTCATTGTGCTGTAGCTGAAGCAAAAGGGCATGGGCCTGTTGCTTATGTAGTGCACACCCCTGATTTACAAAAAGTCTTAGATAACTTTGGTGTAGAATCAATAGAAGAACTTGACGATGAAGAAATTTTTAGTGATAGAGATCGAAATATTTCTGGAATAGAGCCAGCTTCTAGAGTGCGACTTCGAAGATTTGTAAATTGGGAAAATGATACTGAATTAGCTCTTCCTGAATTGAGAGTATACGGTAAAAGATTTCCAGGCTTTCGTAATGCTGTTTCTGAATGGGCGAGAGAACGTCAATTAGATCAATTTAAGGACGAAGAGGGTAAATATAAAATACCAAAAATGCACAGTTATACTCGTTATGGCGGATCTTATGCTGATACAGAATCCGATGAGTTGTTTAAAGATTTCTTTTCTCCTCTTGTTGATGGGGATCTTGATAAGTTAGAAGACGAATATGGTTTTCGCGGTGATGTTAGTTGGGAAGGAGAGGAAGACGAAAGCGAGTCCTTAGTTAATGAATGGGCAGGAACATGCGCAGGATACCAAGATAACGCAAATAGGCGAATGGAACATGCTAGTGTTTGGCATGAGGTTATGGGTCCCGAAGAAATTGGCGGAGGTCATCCTTATGTTAGTTTTTCTGGGGATATGGCGATATCAGTTGATACTACATTGGTTAGTGCAGATGAGATAAACAATATGGATTGGTCAGAAATGCGAGAAATAATGCAAGATTTAGAGGTTTTAAACGCTGTAGAGAGAGTTTATCCAACAGAAGTTGAAATGTCTGCTAGTCCAGGTAAAGATGGTACAACAATCATTGTACACCTTCGTTATTCAGAGCACGACTATGATGGTACACCGGATGGTTTTTATAGCTTTATAGATTATATGGAAGAGGCAGAAAATAACTATGAAGAAGTTAGGGCAGAAATAAGAGCATTTTTCGTTGAAAAAGGATGGGTTGAAAAAACAGAAGTTGATAAATATGTTGATACATTGACTGATGAAACAGAGTCATTTAAGTTTTTTGAATGGGAATATGAACAAGGTGAGTTGGTTTTTAATATCCCCCTACCAGGAATCCCACTTGGAACGATGGGTTCAGATCTTGAAGATATTTTTCTTGGTTCTTCTTACGATGTTAATGCTAAAATAAGAAGAGCTACTTCTGATAACAGAATAAGTATTTTATCTAAAATCTTTAGAAAAGATCTTGTTGATGGTTTAGCTGACCATGTTGAAGCTATGCAAAAAGAAGCTGAAAAACAATTAGCTTTGGATTTTGATGATAATACACAAGTTGAATTAAATTTAGATGATCCAAAAGTACGACAAGATCTAAGAAAAAAATGGATGAATTTTGGAGGCGTATATGATCAATCACCGGCTCAGTTTACGTTGCATAGCCAACCTGTTCTAGAATATGAAACTCTCGGTGCACGTACAAGATACGAAACAGGCCCGCATAAAATGTTTTTAACTATTGAATTCACTCTGCCGACTGATGCGGAATCACATGAGATGTTAGCTGGTATAGAATTTATAAAAGCTTTTGAAAATCACATGGATGAAGTAGCGAATATCTGTCAGAATCTTATAATTAAACTTTATCAAGCTTTTAAAGAAGGTCCCAATAATCCTGAAAAACTACTACATCGAATAAGACAGGTAACTCCAGAACAATTAGTTGTATGGGGAACTGAAGGGAATGGATCTAGATGGATTGATGTAAGAACTGCCGCACATAATTTACAACAAAGTACAGCTGATAGTCCTGATTATAAGAAACCAGGCCCTCCTTCGAATGAAAGGGGTAAAGAACATTACTTAAGATTAATTAAGGATTGGACTGCTAAAGAAATGGCTTTATCTCATAATCAAATTGCAAAACTTGGATTAAGTCAGGGGTTCGGCGTTGGAGAATCTCTGGATCAAGAAGTACAAAAATGTTCAAGACTTATAAATGAAATATTTGACGAACTAGATATTTTAGGGATATAATAAGTATATGGAAAAGTATTACAAAAAATGGAAGTCATTTATAAACGAAGGTTTTGGACCTTCTTCCTTCCCGTTTAGAATATATTGCGATATGGACGGCGTTCTTGTAGATCTTATTGGTCCAATCGAAGAAAAAATAAAAAAAGATATATCAGAAAATCAAAAAGAAGGCTTTATGAAATTATTAGATGCTGGTATTCCATGGGAAGAACTTAGCACTTCTGAAGAAGGTGAAAAGCTTCTTAGATTTATTAAGGATACTCTAAGCAATACTCATGAATTTTGGTCGGGACTTCCTCCTATGAAAGATGGTCTGGGCTTGTGGAATTTTATATCTCCACTTGAACCTATAATATTATCAAGGCCTTGGGATAGAGAATCTATTATAGGTAAGCGTCAATGGTGTATGGAAAAATTGAATCCTGCTCCGAAATTATCTGGAAATGTTATTTTTGAGAAAGATAAACAAAAATACGCGATAAACTCAGAGACAAATCATTGGAATATATTAATAGATGATACAAAAGATAATATTAATAAGTGGGCTAAAAATGGCGGTAAAGCAATTATGCATGTTTCTACTGAAGAAACTATAGATATACTAAGAACTATAATGAAGGATTTTAGAAGTGATAATGAAGTTGACGAGTATTAAAAATATCATATACATTTTATTTATATCTATCAGTCTGATGTTTATGTACAGTGCTGCAGTAGCAAGACCTGCCGAAGTTAAATCTAAATTCTATGACTTCTCTGACCAACTGATTGATGGTGAAGTGAAAACACCGACGGCCTTGTATCTCGACACAAGACAAGAAGTAAAGTTTCAAAGACTTTTAAGATTAAAGAGATCGTTTGACACAGAACTTCGAAATTCTTCAAGACTTCGAGTTTTTAAATAATATTTTATAATTTTATCGTATCTGTGTTATATTATAGATATGGTTATTAAAGCATTAGCACTCTGCGCAGCACTTCTAGCTCCAAAAAGTACAGGTGAAGACCCACACGGAAGAGCACTTCACTTAAAATTGTATGATGATTACGACACTTCATATGAAGCTTGCATACATGCGGCCAAAATGGCCAAAGCCATTGGCATCGACCCGTTTATGACAACCGCCTTAGTATATGGAAACACCGGGTTTGCTGTAAAAAGGATCAGAAATAAGAGATATTCCCGAAAATTAGCCAAAATATATGGCTGTGCTGGCTTAGAAGATACTCCGCGAACGTCTTGTAGTGCTATAACCCTATCAATTTTTCATTTTAGTGACGTTTTAAGGCGAACAAATGACTATTTTGAAGCGGTTTGTGGTTTTTTTGAAGAAAATGGCACTTGTTATCGAGAAAACGAGCAAAAAACGACAAGAATATTGAACTTGGCAAGAAGATTTGTATATGCATACAATAGATCACACAGTAGCACGGTTTTAAATTGGGCTTTTAAAGGAATGCAGCCTAGAAAACAGCACGCCTCCAGACCTGCGGCCCCAAAACCACATTTTGAGCACTTACAACCTAGCGAAAGTGAAGATGTGGTGTTCTTTGAGATGGGAGATCCTATGAAACAACTCAAATTTTTAACTGTTTTGCTCGGACAAGGCATAGAAGTTAGTCATCATAGCCATCCAGGTGAAAATAATAGAAGAAATTCATCATTTTTCGTCGATGTAAGCCCTGAACATCTGCGAAGTAGATTGAGTCGAGTAACAAGTGGTCAAAATAGGCATTATTATAACAGATATCGTGCTGGAAGACTAGAATCTTTAAGTCAAACCGATTATCGCTTACATTTTCACTCAAATTCAAAGAATTTTAGTTTGAAATTCATAAAAGTACATCAACCGCCGCCCTCTGCACCAAATTTAAGAGGCACCTATCAAGTTTATGTTGAATGACTCAATAACCAGACTTTTTTTGACATTTATCATCATTTTTAACATAATTGATGCAATTTTTACTTCAATTTTGGTTCAAGAGGGCCTTATGATTGAGGTAAACCCTCTTATGAAGTATCTAATAGATCATAACATTTTTGTATTTATAATTTTAAAAGTAACACTTGTATCTGCTGCTTCTCTCTATTTGTGGAAGAAAAGAGATCTTCTATTGGCAAAAGTAGGCATAATTGTTTGTTTTTTAACATATCTTTGTCTTATTTTGCATTTTTTAATTTCTATAATATAGTTACTTTTAGAGTGTATAAAAAATGTGAGGTGGTATAGAAAAATGTTCCTCAAAAAGATGGTGTTAGTTTTGTTGTTGTTATTCTCTGCGTGTGGCATCATTGACTTGATGCCTTCGCCTACGAAACAGCCATTACCAGAAGGAACAAGACCTGAAAATCAACCTACACCCATTCCAGATGTGTTTACAATCCTTGACATACCAATTCACGATCCTTTAAGTGATTTTTCTGATGTATATAAAGAAGATTGTCTAAAAAAAGTTTATCTTCGTTGTCCGCCATATACAGAATATTGGATTGCGGAGGCATGGTTAGATATTTGCGACAATAATGCCATAATTGATATATCAAATTGTAGATGGCAGCATGATTGCGATCCTTTAGACCCTTTAATCGAAAGCAACCAGCCCTGCCAAACCGAAGATGGTGGTCCCGGAATTCAAGACGTATATTGTGATAAAGGGAAGGTGCAACTGTCAGAATGTTCTCCCTGCACCGAAGAAGTGTGTGACGGCAAAGACAACGACTGTGATGGCGATATTGATGAAGGTAACTACACATGTGAAACAATTTGTGGAATTGGCCCGGCTTATTGTGTTGATGGAAGATTAGAGTGCGAAGCAGAAGGCCCTGGAGAAGAAATCTGTGATTGGCTCGATAACGACTGCGACGGAGAAATCGACGAGGGGCAAAGAAATGCGTGTGATGGCTGTGGCCCCGTTCCTGAGGATTTTTGTGATAGTTATGACAACGATTGCGATGGAGACATCGATGAAGATTTGATACGAGAGTGTGAGACAGTTTGTGAGCTTGGGTATGAAACATGCGTTTTGGGTCAGTGGGTGTTATGTACCGCACAACCGCCATGGCCAGAAATATGTAACGGAGAAGATGACGATTGCAATGGCTTAGTCGATGATGGAATTGATTGCGAATGCAAGATTCAAGATGTTGGTATTTTGGTACCTTGTTTTGAAGACCCGCTTATTTGTGGGCAAGGCTATAAAGCCTGTGAATGCAAAACCGCAGAATGCACAGAGTTTCAAATGACTCCGTGTAAGCCAGCCTGTGCTATTTTCAATACTCAGCCGTGTGACCCTATTTATGGAATGATTACCCAGGAGGTTTGTAATAACTGGGACGATAATTGCAATTTTTTAATTGACGAGGGCCTAACAAAATCTTGTTACTCTGGTCCTCCGGAGACTTTAAATGTCGGAGAGTGCTTGCCCGGTATTTTGACTTGCTATGCTGGTCAGTGGGGTAGCCTTGTCCCGATTAATATTTCGGGTGAGGTCTTTGTTGAAGATTATTGCGATGGAGAAATATTGCCGCAAGAAGAAATTTGCAACGGTAAAGATGACGACTGTGATGGTGTTATTGAAGAAGAATTACAAGAAACAGATATCGTGTTTATTGTCGATCTTTCTGGATCTATGCAACAAGAGATCGATGCTGTTATTTCTGCCTTGTCAGCATTCTCTTTATCTTATCAAGATGAGCCTAATATTAATTGGTCGTTGATAATCGGTCCTTATTATACAATAGCTGTACATAAAGAAACTTTGCAACTCAAAACAAATTTAGGTCCATTTAGTTCTTTCCTCGCCTCTGTACAATCATTAATAAATCACCCACTTAATGGCGGATATGAACCTTTATATGATGCAGTTTATTTAGCAATCAACGATATATGTGATCCTAATTCGTTGGAATATTCAACTTCCGAATTAGTTTGGAAATTTACAAATATTTCTGATCCACCTATTTCCAACTTTATAATTAATTGGAGAGAAGACGCAAACAAGGTCATTGTTGTTTTTACTGACGAGCCTGGCCAATCTTTCTTATCTCAGTCTGGAACTTCAAACACAAATGGGGATGCAATAACTCAAGAAATTGTTGTAAACGCTATTAATGGAACTGAAGATTTAAAAGTTTTTGTGTTCTCTCCTGAAAGCGCAAAAAATTCAACCGGTGCGAAATATACTAATGGCGCTTGGACTGATCTGTATACTGGTTGGGAGCCTTTAACGATGGCCGGAGATGTTGGTCAATGGTATCTTTTATCGAGTGATTTTAACGTAATGTTTAATAATTTGATGGAAGTTCTGGAAGACACGGCCTGTGCGCCTACTAATTAAATTATTAGGATTTTATACTGTTTTTGTTACTACTTATGTACAGTTATGAGTTATAAAGTAGTAAATAATTCTAATCGAGACTTATCCAATGTTATAGGGCTTATTGAAAATTTTTTTCCTTATGCTCAAAAAGCAATGGGTTTTAACAAGCCTGTTAATATGTTTTTTGAATCTGATTTAGAAAATGCTAAAAATCTTTTAGGTAAAACTGCTTTTTATGATCCGCAATCCTTTGAAATTACTATTTATGTAGACGATAGGCATCCAAAGGATATAATGAGGTCTTTGTCTCATGAGCTAGTTCATCATACACAAAATTGTAATGGTGAATTTAGCACACATGAAGCCACAGAAGAAGGATATGCTCAAAAAGACCCTCATCTTCGACAAATGGAAGAAGATGCTTATAAAAGAGGGAATTTAACTTTTCGTGACTGGGAAGATACTTATAAATCAAATTTAATGGAGAAAAAAACAATGGATTTAAATGAGAAAACTTTAAAAGATATAATTCAAGATGTTATTCAAGAAATTATGTCTGAAAAAACAGAAGAGATTGAGGAACTTACAGGCGGACAAAAACAAATAGCTAAGGCTGCCCCTCCAGAGGATAAAATTACTGGAGAAGATTTTGCTGCCCTCAAGAAGAAGAAAAAAGTCGACGAAGAAGTCGATGAAGAGCTTGAAGAAGGCGGTGCGGCTGATCGCCCTGAGAGCGCAGGTAAGCATATAGATGCTCCTGATCGTGGCAAGCGTGTCAATGAAGATAGCGTTGACAATTCAGACGAAGAGGAAGCTTTAGAAGAAGCTACCGAAGAAAGTGAAGAGTCAGAATCACTTGAAGAAGAAGAAACAGAGTCTGATAGTGAGCCTCTTAATGAATGGTGGGATAGATCACTATATGAAAGACTTATTAACAAATGGACAAAATAGGAGTTATAAATGAGTACAAGAAAAGGCTTTAATTTAGCCACAAATAAGCTAACTTTAGAAAATGTTGAAAAAGAAGCTGTATTTAATAGAAGAATAGTTGAACTTGAACAAACAATTGAAAATTTAACAATTTTATTAGATAAAGAAACTGAAGCGAGAAAAACTGCAGAATCAAAATTGGAAAATTTGCAAACTAAAGTTGCTGCAGGTAACAAGAAAAGTGCCATTAAAAAAACTACGACAACTAAAAGAAAAACTGCATAATGACAATTGATTTAGATAAAATAACAAGAAAATTTATTATGGGAGAGGCTTTTGAAAACCCCTCTCTTAAAAGTTATTTACAATCTTTAGAAGAATCTTTAAATTCACTTAAACCCAAAACAGTCAGAGAAAGAAATAAAGTTCAAATCGCTAAACAGCATGTTCGTGAAGTAAAAAGACATGTTCGTCGACTTGAAGAAAAAATCACAATTCTTGAAGAAAAAATTCAGCTTTTAGAAGAAAGGAAATAAACTTCAATGGGCGTTAAGCACATGCAGCACCCCTATGAGTTGCCGCAGGTTGACACTGGCAATGATTTAAAAACAGTTTTTAAAGAAGCTGCTGAGTTCTTGTCAAGAAAGCCCGGTAGTGTGAAAATCGATGGCGTTAGCGTACCTATAAAGTTAATTGATTCAGAACGTGAATTTGGTAAAGAATTCGCTTCGGATAGAGGAAGTGCAAATCCATTGGATGTTCAAGGTATTACAGTTGATAATGTTAGACAAAGATGGGAAGAAGGTCATGGATTAATTGACACTACCATTAAAACCTTAAACATCTTTCAAAAAGCTCTTCCGTCAATAACAAAAGAATTAAAAATATTGGGTATGTACAATTCTCCTTCGATGTATCTTAATATGGATCATGTTGGAGAAGGAAAAACAAACATTGTTGGCTATGAGGGGGCAGCTAACAATTTTTTAGCAATTCATGATTTAAACCAATGGTATAGGAAGGATACTGATAGAGAGGGAAAGATGTCGAGACCAGGCCTTGAAAGGCCCATAATTGGCGATAGAGAGACGAAAGAGCCTTCTACCGACTTAGACCTTACCTCTGAGCAAAAAGACGCTATGAAGAGCTTAATTGCGAAATTAGACAAAACTGCAAAAGAAATACATGGAAAAGATGAAAAAGGTAGAGACAATTTTGCAGTTATGGGGCTTGTTCCAACTAAATTAAGAAAAGATATAAAAATAGATATCGACAATGCTTTAAAACAAAAATTAACAATTGTTTCTGAAGAAGGTAAGCCAGGTATAACCAGAGCTTTAAAAGATTGGCTTGAAAAAGCTGAAAACCCTCGTGGAAGATCAATTAAATTAGCTACTGGTAAAAGAGTTGATGCATTTGATAAAAAAATGTATGTGGCTATCGCAAAAGGAATACCATTAGATCAAATAATTGCTACAGAAAGCATGAATGCGCAGGAATATGTAAAATTAGCTGTAGATGCTGCTATTTTCTGGGAAACGACTAGAGTTCTTGGAAATAGCATTCTCGATGCTTTAACCAGTCAGATGGGAAGTGTTAAAGAACACGAAGGAGTTGTTATACAGGATAAAAATCTGTGGGCGGGTCAACGTATTAAAATTACTGGTGATTTTTTAATAAAGGTGCTCAGATCTCCTTTTCAAAAACAACCAGAAGAAACACCAGGAGAAGTACCAGAAGAAGAACCTGAACAGGAAAGAGATGGTTCTCAACTTGCTGGTCTCAAAACAATCGCTTTATTTCCAGGAGGTTTTAAACCACCTCATAAAGGGCATTTAAGTGCTATTGGTGGTTTAAGCGCTCTTGACAAAATTTTTATTATAATGCGGCAAGATCCTGAAGAGTCTAACGTAAAAAGAGTTATTAATGATAAACCTATCGATGTTGCTGTTGCTAAGCAAATTTGGCAAATTTATTTAGAAGATGCTGGTGTCTCAAATTATGATTTTGTCATAATTGCATCTGATGAGAAATTTGAATATATAGATAAAAAAACGGGCGAAGTCGCAGGCATGGCTATGACACCTTATAATAAAGTTGTTGATATCATTAAAAAATATTCTATACCAGGTCAAACATTCTTATTACTCACAAGCACTAAAGATGCCGGTAGGTTTGTACCCGTAATAAGAACAATGCAAGAGAGAGGCGAGATTCCTGAAGGTGTTTCAATCCAAACACGCGAATCAGAAGCTTCAACTGCTGATACCGGAGAACGGCTAAATGCAAGTACCTTAAGAAGGTTCATTGAGTCTGGAAATTACACTGAATTTTTAAATTTCATTCCTGACTCAACAAAACAAAGAGAAGGAAGAGCAGATCAAATATGGGCGCTTTTGGGTGGTAAAAAAAAAGTCAGCGAACAGATTATCAGCATTGTGGAATCTTTATTGGATGAGTCAGAACAATTTACTGAAGACTTTCAGAAAAATATGAAAAGAAGATTAAAGAAGTCTCATAAATTTTATTTAGATACCGGTCCTCAATCACCTGGTTCAGCTTTTCCAAGTAAAAGACCAACAACAAACTCAAATGCATTTTTAGCTAAAGAAATTGAAGATGTAGAGAAAAATGAGGAACAAGAAGTATTAGAGGAATATGAAATAGTCACAGATTTGAAGGGTGTGACCGACTATGCAAAGGAACTTGATAATAATACTTTTCGTGTAGTTCAGCAGTTCTACTACCTTGGCAGATATTTAAATGATCCAGCTGAAAATATCGACGAAACAAAGGCAATAAACTTAGCTAAAGAACTTCTGAAAGGAATTGGCTTAGATTGGCCAACATTGTCCAAAGAGGATCTAATTGCCTCGATTGATCACGAAGAATTTATAGCACTTTCAAAGCAGGAACCTATTGGAGCCGGAGCTTCTCCTGGTAGCACATTTGCAATTAACAAATATACTTTGCCGTCGCCCTTTGACGAGGATGAATTAGAGGAAATGTCAATGGCTGTTGGTAGTGTTGAAGGTGGTGCAGGCAATGCATGGCCAAAAAGAGATATTGATACTAAGAATAAAAAACAAAAAAGAAAATCTAAAAAAGTAGCTAAAGAATCTAAAAATGGTGAGTTTATTGATGAAGTTTTAAACTATTTACTAGATAAAACAGGAGCATTGGTAAATGACAATTGATAGAAAACAACTCATTGAAGAAATGAAATTGCGAGAACAAATTCGTAAAGCAATTAAAATTGTCAAAGAACGCAAAAAGAAAAGTCAGCAGTTTGAGCTTAAAGAAGAACAAACGTTAAGAAAATTTATTAGAAAAATGATACTCTCTGAAAAAGGTTCTGTCACTCCTGAAAAAACAACGGCTGGCAACAAACTTTATCAGGTTTTAAATAATATTTTAAAAGACTTAAAAGATGGATATCAAACTTTAACTACTAACAAAGATCAAAGAGACTCTTTTAGATCTCATATTTTAAATGCAATTCAAGATATCATATCATCTGAAAGAGCTTCTTCAGAAGTGGCTCTTCAAGAAAACTCAGTTGAAGAATTAAAATTAAATGTTGGAGATCTTGAAACCGACGATCCTTATATTGAACCAGAGTCTGAAAAAGAAGAAATCTCTCCTGAAGAAGAAAGAAAACAAAAACTTTCACTTCCAGGATTTCAAGACGACGTTGGTAGAAATCAAGCTATTGACATCACACTACCACGTATTGAAGATGATATTAGAAAAGGTTATAAATTTTTACAATCAAATCCAGAAGATGCTCAGAAATACTATGATGCATTAATAACAAATGTTAAACTTCATTTAGATAGATTCGAAGATGAACTACAAAGAGAAATTCTACCAGAACCAACAACTGATGACTATGAACGTGAAAAGGAAAAACAAGGTGAGTTTACTTAAAACTAACTAACCTGTAACCACCAAGCCCAACCACCTCAACTAGAGTAGCATAAAAAAATTAGTTTGTCAAGTCTTAACAAGTTCGTAAAAATATGTGATAATAAAGTTAGTCACTAGTCTTAAAGCAAGAAAGAATGTCTTGGAAAAAAAAGAAGAAAGTTCAAGGAAAAAACAAATATTACTCTTTACAAAAGAAACTGAGAAGAGATAACAAAGTTACTGATGAATTTGAAGTAATGTTAAATAATTTAACTCTTGAAGAAGCAATAGGACTTAAACTTGAATTAGCTGCTAAAACAGTATCTGGAAAACTTTATGGAATACCTATTTGGTATTCATTACCAGCCATTATAAAAGATGCAGTATTAACATATGCTTATTCAGCTTCAAGAACTAAGATGGAAGGAGCTAGATTTTTAGGATTAAATAAAACTCAGTTTACCACTTTAATAAAAAAATACAAGGTTGAAAGTTACTTTTTAGATAATGAAGACTAATATAATATATGATTTGCGAATTGGTGCCCTACGGGTGGTCTGTTAATTGGTGGCTGGACTTTTAACGTTTTAAAAAAAGGAAAAAAAGATTATGAGCGATGACTTTGATTTTGTAGAACATTATAGCACCACAGAAGAAATAATTGATGAGAACTTATTACCAGATAATGAGGCAATCTCAGCTATTAATTGTGCTTTTGTTGGCGTCGGAGGCGGAGGTGGAAAAATTGCTAAAGCTTTCTTAGATTTAGGATTTAGTAAGACTCTCCTTATTAACACAACAGACAAAGATCAACCTGAAGGTGTAGATCCTAAACATTTAGTATTAATTCCAGATTCTGATGGTGTTGGAAAGAATGTTACTTATGGTAAAAAAATACTTAAAAACAACAGCACAACTGTAGAAGATGCTCTTAGAACTAAACTAGGAAAAGTTGATTGGCTTTTTGTGTTAGCAAGTGGAGGCGGTGGAACAGGCAGTTCCGTCACAGCACTTCATAGTGCTTTTGAAAGATATTTAAAATCTGTTAAAGCTGAAGGAGAAGTAGTTTATATAGCCACAGTTCCTAGCGCTCAAGAAGCTTTAAATGACACAATTAGAAAAAACGGGAATACATTGCTTAACGATATCAGTAAGCATCCTCACATAGCTTTAAGCAATGAAAAACAAATAAAGCTTTTACGTGGAAAAGTAGGTATGTTGAATATGTTTCCAGTTGCAAACTCTTCATTTGCAAAATTATTTTCTCAGATCTTAAAATTGGCCTCAGAGAGTACACCAATTCAAACGTTTGATTCGAAAGACTTGATTACTTGTCTTGCTACAAAGAAAAGAATGTTTATTGGAACCACAGTTGTTACAGATCCAAAAATATCTAATTTAGGTGCAACTGTTTATCAAAATTGTATTAAACAGTCTCCTTGTCCGCCACCTCACGGTAAACCGGATACAGGTGCTGTTTTGTTTGTTATAACTCCTGAAATGGCAGACGATCCAGAAATTAGTAAGCATATTGATGCTGTAACCTCTTATGTTGGTGGAAGAACAAAAACACTCTTTTCAGGGGTATATATAAGAGATAAATTACCAGGATTAATAACCATTTTAACGATGGGTGGATTAAGCTGGAGTGAATGGTAGGAGATTTACAATGATAGACAATAAAGAAAGTTTATTTGGAAAACCATGGCTTATTCGAAGAAGGTGCAAATCTTTTTCCGAAGCAGACAATTTAAGAAATAAAATTCTTCAAGAAGAAGAAAATATACAAGCCAAAATTAAAAGAAGAGGCGATGATACATTTGTTGTCAAAACAAGATCGATTAAGAAAGAAGAAATACAAACAAAAAGAAAGGCAAAAAAGAAAAGATGAGTTGGAATCTAGATAATCCTATTGATATTGTTGAATATCCAAATAAATCATTGGAAAGTAAACCAAAATTATCTAAAAAAGAAATTGAAAAAGTAGTAGAAGTCTTTAAATCTTTTGTGGATCCACAATGTCAGGGTACATTATTTTGGATAGTAAAAAATAAGTTTCATAACAAAACATTCATTGAATTTTGGAGATTAGCTAGTGAGTATAATAAAAATCCAATAGATCATCCTTATTCAGTTGATCAATATATTATTGACAAAGGTTTAGCATTAGCCATTCGCGAGCCCATCTGTAATAACGCAGACTGTGGTAACTGTGGTTGTGACTAGTTTTGTATTTGACTTTTGAAGTTAAGTTATGTTATACTAGTCTTGCCCTCTTAGCTCAGTTGGATAGAGCAACAGACTTCTAATCTGTAGGTCATTGGTTCAAATCCAATAGAGGGTGCTACTATTATGAATAATCCAAAAACAGGCGATTTAGTTT